>JADMIO011281674.1_pt1 | contig 20986 bp, 21 predicted proteins | sample 8958161 | NCBI WGS metagenome assembly JADMIO01 (sample SAMN16585339, study PRJNA669376) | soil metagenome | isolation source: Crop rotation soil | place: USA: Cullars Rotation, Alabama | collected 2011 | reverse complement strand
CCGCGACTTCAAGTCACGTGAATTCCAAGCTTCGGATCCCACTGTGCTGGAAAGCCCACTCATTGGCGTCCCCGAAGACCCCGCCACCGGCAGCGCCGCCGTCGGCCTCGGCGGCTATCTGGCCGTGCGTGATCCGCGCTTCGACGGCACGCTCCGCTGGGTCATCGAGCAGGGCTTCGAGATGGGCCGGCCAAGCATCCTCGAGGTGGAGGTCGACAAGAAAGGCGGCCGCATCACCGGAGTCCGCTGCGGCGGACAGTCAGTGATCGTGTGCGAGGGACGGTTTCAGCTCGCTGCCGACTGAGGGATGCGGGACGCGGGTTCCGGGACGCAGGCTCATTTGTCACCGCGCGCCCCGCCTGCCCCACCCCTCCCCCCGCCCTCGAGCTCCTCGATCGATCTCGGCCAGTCTTCCTTGAGGAGCCGCGATAGCGCCCGATCCGCGAGCAGCTTGCCGTCCGTCTGACAGGTCGGACAGTAATTCGTCTCGTTGTCCGCATAACGAATGCGCTGGACCGGCGTGCCGCACACCGGACATGGTTGGCCGTACCGGCCGTGGACGGCCATCGCATCGCGGAATGCGGTGACCTTTTCCGGGAAGCCGTCACCTGTCTCGGCGCGCAGCCGATCCGTCCACTCGATCAGCGTCGCCCGCGTCGCCTCGTAGAGCGTGCGCATCTCCTCCGGCGTCAACCGACGCGTGAGCCGGACCGGCGAGAGCCGCGCCCGATGGAGGATTTCGTCCGAGTACGCGTTCCCGATGCCGCTGAAAAGCCGGGGATCGGTGAGCGCCCGCTTCACGGTGTGGCTCTCGCTCGTCAGGCGCTCGGCGAACTCGTTAGGCGTCGCCGACAGCACCTCGAGTCCGCCGCGATCGAAGGTTTCGAGCCCGGATGCCCCGGCGACGACGTGGAGCGACGCGCGCTTCTTCGTTCCGGCTTCAGTGAGCAGGAGCGTGCCCGTCGAAAAATCGAACGCGGCCAGATCGATCTTTCCGGACGGCTTCTTCCCGGCGTCGCGCCACTTGAGCCTCCCCGCGATCATGAGATGCAGCACGAGGTAGAGATCGTCTTCGAAGGCGAACACGAGCCGCTTCCCCAGCCGGCTGACCTCCAGAAGCTGCTTTCCCTTCAAGGCCGAGATCGGTGGATCGACGCTCCGTAGGAGAAAGGGGCTCTTGAGACGCACGTCGTCGAGCTGGGCGCCGGCGACGCGCCGGTTCAGCGCTTCCACGTAGACGGTGATGTCAGGTAGCTCGGGCACGGTTCGAGGAGGCGCTTGACGTGGTCGGCCGCGGTGAATACGGTGGCCAGTGAGCAAGCTGACGAGCACGGCCGAGCCGCTCAAGGTCACCTATGATCACCGGTGCTCCATTCCCGCCTCTGACACCGCTCACGGTGGACGTTCAGTCCATCCTGTTCGTGTTCCTCGTGCTGGTCGTCTTACCCGTCGGCGCCGTGCGAAGTCGCTCGACGATTGCCAAGGGGGCGCGCCAACGCACCGGAGGACGCTCGCGACCGCCTCGCCGCTCCGACGTGCTCACGCGGGCGCTGATCGTACAGCTCCTGCTTTTCACGATGTCGTTCGTCGTTGCACGCCATGAGCGCATGGATCTCTGGTCGTGGACCGGCCTGCGTCCGGTGAACGTCGGCATCGCTATTGGAGCATTGACGCTTCTTCTCGTGCTCGGGGCCTTGTCCTGGCAGCTGCGCACCCCCGAGGAACGCCGCACGCTCTGGATGCGACATCTGCTTCCACGAACCTCGACGCAGTGGGCACTCTGGCTCGTGCTCTCCCTTGCCGCGGGGGTCGCGGAAGAAACCGCGTATCGCGGCGTGCTCGTCGTCCTGCTCGCGTCCGTGACGGCCAGCTTCGTCACCGCGGTCCTCCTCAGCGCAGCCGCCTTCGCGCTGGTGCACTACCCCCAAGGCGCGAAGAGCATGGGCTGGGTCTTCGCCATCGGCCTCGTTATGCAAGCCGTCGTCGCCGGCACCGGGATGCTCTACGTGGCCATGGGTGTCCACGCCGTCTACGACGTCACCGCCGCCATCCGCGCCGCTGGCAAGTTCAGGGAGGATGGGGAGGACCCGTCGATAGCTATCAGTCCATAGTCCATGGTCCATAGTCTATAGTCCATGGTCCATAGTCCATCGCTACCGGCGAGCTGTAGGCGATAAGGAAATCGGGCGCGCACAGCGCGCCCGCTTCCTTGTCAGGTCGCCGTTCTCGGCCCGCCGTTCTCGGCCCGCAGTTCTCGGCCCGCCCTCCTGCCGTTTCCCCGTCTTGACAGAATCAGTTCCCACGCGCACGTTCCCCTCAACACTTCAGGGGACCTACGTGCCTGCCGCGCTCCACGACCTCGATCTCCTCCAGGGAACCCTGGACCTGCTGATCCTCAAGACCCTCACCTGGGGACCGATGCACGGCTACGCCGTCGCGCGGTGGATCAGCGACACCACCGACGACGACCTTCAGATCGAGGAGGGCGCGCTCTACACCGCGCTCCATCGCATGGAGAAGCGCGGTTGGCTCGAGAGCGAATGGGGCGTCTCCGAGAACAACCGCAAGGCCAAGTACTACCAGCTGACCACCGCCGGCCGCAAACAGCTGCGCAGCCAGACCGACGTCTTCACTCGTTATGCGCGCGCGGTCTTCAAGGTGCTGCAGGTAGCATAACCCGCGTCCCGCGTCCCGCACCCGCTTTCCATGCTCCCGCGTGGCATTCGCCGACTCTTCCGGATCGATCTCGGTCCGAGCCGCGTCGCGCGCGCCGTCGACGACGAGCTGCGTTTTCACTTCGACATGGCCGTGAGGCATTACATGACGAGAGGCATGAGCGAATCCGAGGCGACGCGCGAGGCGCAACGCCGCTTCGGCGACGTCGAGCGAACCCGCGCCCGACTCGAGGCGATCGACCGATCCCGCGCCGAGCGCGACCGGCGCGCCGCCTGGTTCAGCAGTCTCGGGCAGGATCTCCGCTACGCCGCGCGCGGCCTGCGCGCCGCGCCGGCATTCACCCTCGTCATCGTGCTCGCTCTCGCGTTAGGCGTCGGCGCCAACGCGACGATGTTCGGCATCATCGACCGTCTGCTCCTCAGTCCACCCCCGTTCCTCGCCAACCCCGCCCAGACCAATCGCGTATACCTCGGCCGCTACTTCGATGGCGTCGACAACTTGACGCCGAACATGAGCTACACGCGGTATCTCGACCTCACCAAGTACACCAAATCTTTCTCGCGGACGGCGGCGTTCTTCTACTTCAATCTCGCCGTCGGCACCGGTGAGGAGACCGCCGAGAAGCAGGTCGGCATGGTGAGCGCGACCTTCTGGCATTTCTTCGACGCACCGCCAGCGCTCGGCCGCTACTTCGGTCCGAGCGAGGATCACACCCCCGAGGGCGCCACCGTCGCCGTGCTCGGATACAACTACTGGCAATCGCAGTATGGCGGACGCGCCGACGTCCTCGGCAAGTCGATATCGTTAGGCAGGCGCTCGTACACGATCATCGGCGTCGCGCCGCGCGGGTTCGTCGGCATGGTCCCGACGGGGGCCGTTGCCTTCATCCCGATTACCACTGGCGTGTACGATCTCTTTGGCGGACTCACCGCGACCGAACGGAGCCGATGGTATACCACCCACAACATGACGTGGATGGAGATGATCGTCGAGCGGAAGCCGGGGGTGAGCATAACGGCGGCGTCGTCGGACATCACCAACGCGTATTTGCGAAGCTATCAGAGCCAGGAGCGCGCGACACCCGTCGCGATCGCGCATCCGCACGGCTTGGTCGCGCCCGTGTTGAAGGAGCGGGGGCCGAACCAGGGCAACAACTCGAAGGTGGCCACCTGGCTCGTTGGCGTGTCCGTGGTCGTCCTCCTCATCGCCTGCGCCAACGTGGCCAATCTTCTTCTGGCGAGGGCCTTCCGCCGCCGCCGCGAGATCGCCGTCCGCGTCGCGTTAGGCGTGAGCCGGGGGCGGCTCTTCGTGCAGCTGCTCACCGAGAGCCTGCTGCTCGCGGTCCTCGGTGCCGCGGCCGGGCTCGCCGTGGCGCGCTGGGGTGGCGCCATACTACAAAAAGCGATTCTCCCCGACGTCGAATGGCCAGCTGTGATCGCCAACCCGCGTATGCTCGGCTTCGCGATCACAGCCGCGATCGTGGTTGGCGTTCTCACGGGTCTGGCGCCGGCGCTCCTCGCGCGGCGTACGGACGTCAGCGCCTCACTCAAGGCGGGAGCGCGAGAAGGAACGTATCACCGCTCTCGCACGCGCACCGCGCTGCTGATCCTGCAAGGCGCGCTTTCCGTCGTTCTCCTCGTCGGAGCGGGCTTGTTCGTTCGAAGCCTGCATAACGTGCATGCCCTCGACTTCGGCTACGACACATCACGCCTGCTGTACGTCTCCATCGAGATGCGTGGCCACCAGCTCGACTCGGCAGCCGGTGTCGCCCTTCGAAGCCAGCTCATCGAACGGGCACGCGCCATTCCCGGCGTGGAGAACGCGGCAGTCACCGTATCCGTGCCCTTCTGGATGAGTTGGACCGAGGACCTGTTCACGCAGACGCGTGACTCGATTCACGGTGATTTCCTGTTCAACACCGTGTCGCCGAGCTATTTCGCGACGATGGGGATTCGCATCGTGCGCGGCCGCGGATTCACGGAGGCGGACGGCATCGGCGCGCCGAAAGTCGTCGTGGTCAGCCAGGCGATGGCCAAGAAGATCTGGCCGAACGCGGATGCGCTGGGCCAATGCCTGCGCGTAGGCGCGGACACGCTCCCCTGCTCTACGGTCGTCGGCGTCGCGACGAACCTCGTCGATCGCAACCTCGCCGACCCGCCGGGGCTACAGTACTACGCTCCCGTCGCGCAGAAGGGCAATGGTGGCCCGGGTCTGTTCATCCGCACCCGCGGTGACGCTGACCTCATGGTCAACACCGTACGGCGCGAGTTGCAACATGTCATGCCGGGTCCGGCATACGTCTCGCTCACGCCGTTGCGGAAAATTCTCGATAGTGAAGTGCGATCGTGGGACCTGGGTGCGACGATGTTCGCGCTGTTCGGCGGTCTCGCGCTCCTCCTCGCCGCCGTCGGTTTGTATAGCGTGATCGCGTACAACGTGACGCAGCGAAGTCATGAGCTTGGCGTTCGGATCGCACTCGGCGCCCAGAGCGCGGACGTGCTCCGCCTGGTTCTGGGAAGCGGCATCCGCATCGCGGCCGCCGGAATCATCATTGGTGGCGTCATTGCATTGGTCGCCAGCAAGTTCATCGGGCCGCTGTTGTATCGCGTGTCTTCCAAGGACCCGCTGACGTACACGATTGCCGCGATCACGCTGCTTGCGGTCGCCGTGCTGGCGAGTCTTCTCCCTGGGCTTCGCGCTACCCACGTCGATCCGAACGTCGCCCTGCGCGCCGATTGAAGTAGTGGCGAGTGGCGAGTGGCGAGTGGCGAGTGGTGAGCAGTGCGTGCTGAGCGTTGGGCGCTTAGAGTATGCATTGCTCGCCACTCGCCACTCGCCACTCGCCACTCACGATGCGTCTCGCCTCGCTCGCCATCCTGCTTCCGTTCCTCAGTGCTCGCGCACAGACGCGCGAGATGCCCGTGTCCGGCGCGCGCGACATCGCCTATGCACCCGACGGTCGCCTGGCGGTGAGCGTGCGCGGCGATCTCTGGATCGTCGCCGCGACCGGCAAGTGGTCGCGAGTGACCTCGGATGCGAGTTGGGACCGCGAGCCCACTTGGTCCGCCGACGGGAAATCCCTGCTCTTCGCGTCGAATCGCAGCGGAAACTTCGACGTATGGCAGATCGCCATCGGCGACACCGGTGCCGCGGCGTCTCCGATTCGTGTCTTCGGCAGCGGCGAGGATGAAAGCACGCCCCTGGCGCTCTCCGATGGCCGCGTTCTCTTCGGCCGTGGCCGCGGGAGCGCGGCGCGGCTCTGGATTCGTGAGCCTGGCGGCACCGAGCGGCGCCTGACGAGTGGGCGCGCCGCCGAGCGCTGGCCAGCGCTCTCGCCGGACGGGAAGCGCGTTGCGTTCGTCGTCGTCGCGGAGGCGGGGCGACGACTCATCATCAGACCATTGGATGCCGCGCCCGAGCGCCGCGGCGCCGACAGCACGATCGTGAGCGCTGCCGGAATCGAGCGGCCGGCCTGGGCGCCTAACGGCGATCGGCTCACATACACCGTTGGTGGCGCGCGCCATGGCGTATTCGTCGTTCCGACGGACGGTCGCTACACGAACCTCGCCAGTACACGACACGCTGCGTCGGCCTGGACGCCAGACGGGCGTCGAATCACGCTCGTCGAGCTCCCCGATGACGATGTCGCCTACAACGGCGACCCGGACCGACTCGGCGATCGCGCCGCGCAGGACGTGCTCGGAGAGATGGGTGGCCTCTGGTCGGTTGACGCACCGACGCCGCCGGACGCCGGCTTCGCGGCTTCGCCTGCCGCGGAGCGAGCACCATTCGCGAGCGAGGGCGAACGGCTTCGGCACAACACCGCGGCGCTCGACGAGCTCGCGGCCCGTACAACAAAGCTCTACTACAGCGATCCGGTGGCGAGTGCCGCGCGGCAGCGATGGGAGTCGCTCGTTGCAAGCCACCGCGCGCGCGTTCTCGCCGCGCGCGACGACGAAGCACTCCGCGGTGCGCTCCACGCGCTCCTTCGCGAGCGACCGCCATACCGCGCGTCGGCCACGGGGCGCGCGGCGATCTCCAGCGCACACCCGGTTGCGACCGCCGCTGGGCTCGAGATTCTGCGCAAAGGCGGCAACGTCGTCGACGCAGCCGCGGCGGTCTCGTTCGCGTTAGGCGTCGTCGAGCCGGACGCGAGCGGTCCTGGGGGCTACGGCGAAATGCTCGTCTATCGAACGACGATGGATTCGCCGCGCCTCATCGAGTTCATGTCTCGCGTGCCAGAAGAGGCGGGACTCGACAACGCGAGCCTGCTCCAGAACGGGCGCCTTCCCGACGACGGTCCGGTGCTCGCCAATGTTCCCGGCACCGTCGCCGCGATGTACCTCGCCGTGAAGAAGTTCGGCAGCGGCAAGGTCGCCTGGGCCGACATCGTCGCGCCGGCGATTCGCGCCGCCCGTGACGGCTACGTCGTCAGCGAAGGGCTGGCGACGACGCTCGCGACCGAGCGTGAGCATTTTCTCAAGTATGACGGCGCCCGCGCTCTCTTCTTCCGCAACGGGCAGCCGCTGCAAGCCGGCGATACGCTGCGCAACCCGGATCTTGCGTGGACGTTGGAGCAGATCGCCAAGGGCGGCGCCGACGCCTTCTACCGTGGGGAGGTCGCGCGGCGCATCGTCGCCGATCTTCGCGGTCGCGGCAACGCGATGCAGCTCACCGATCTCGCGCGCTATTTCGCCGCCGAGCGGGATCCGGTCGCGGGGACGTACCGGGGGTATACACTGTACTCGAGTGCCCCACCGGTCGCTGGCGGCGCGCAGCTCGCCGCGACGCTCAGCCTGCTCGAGCAGTTCAAGGATCCTAAACCGTACACCGAGGATGCGGCGACGCTGCACGCGATGCTGTCCGCCTGGCTCCTCGCGCCATCGAGTCGGAACCGCATCGCCGATCCGGGTCTCTGGCCGGTGACGCTCGAGCCATTCACGAGCAAGGACACCGCGCGCGCGCGTTGGCATTGCTTCGACCCGTCGCACGCACCCGCTCCGGAGCTTCTTCGCGGCGACTCCCTGCCGTGCGCGACGCCCAGACCGGTCGACGGCAACGATGGGGACGGCGACTCGACACGCTTTCATCACGCCGCCGGCACGACGGCGTTCATGGTCGCCGACGCTGAGGGCAACGTCGTCGCCGTGACGCAGACGTTAGGCACCTGGGGCGGCAACTTCTACGTGACCCCCGGCCTGGGCTTCATCTACAACGACAAGCTCGCCTCGTACGGAACGGACCCGAACGCGTACGGCGCCCGGCTCCCATTCGCGCGCCACGGCAGCACCATCGCGCCGACCATCCTCTTTCACGCCGAGCCGGGACGGAAGCCGCGGCCGACGGCAGCGGTCGGCGCCGCGGGGAATGCATGGATCACTTCGGCGGTGTATCAGACCATCACCGGGATCATCGATCAGCACCTCGGCCCGCAGGCCGCGTTGGAGCTGCCGCGCTTCCTTCCCGGCTTCCGCGGACCGGATGGCCTGTCGGTCGAGCTCGAGGACGGCTTCGCGCCGGAGGTGATGCGGCAGCTCGTCTCGTTAGGCTACCGGCCGCATCTCGTCTCCCTCCTCGGCGAGCTGCGCGAGGGCTACGGTGCCGCACTGAGCATCGGCAACGGCACCGTCACTGCCGGCGCCGACCCGCGCCGCGCCGGTGCGGCTGGTGCCATCCCGTGATTGCAGGTCGCATCAGCGGTGGCGCCGGATCTACTTCATCTTCATCGTCGAGTCCATCGCCATTGCAGGCGGAGCGTCCGAAAGGTGCTCCTGGACCACGCCCCATTTCTGCCCTCGCCTCTCGAAGACCAGTGTCATCGCGCCCGCGATCTCGTGCGGTTCGCCGCGCGGAGTGAGGTGCGGTACCCGGTAGGTGCCCGTGAACACGGCCGCATTCGGTGCGAGGACGTCGATGTAGGTGTTCGTCCAGCTCCACTTCGGCTGCTTCATGTTCGCGCCGACGTACTTCCAGAACAGCTTGATCCCCTCGATGACAGTGTCGCGCGAGGCGATCGCACGGCCCGTGGATGCTGACACGATGCGGCCAGTATCGGCGTACAACGCGATCATGCGCTCCTCCGAGCCGGGCTTCGCGAGATCATAGGCGTCGCGGACCCTGGCATCGATCTCGGTCGCGATCGCGCGACGCTGATCCGGTGTCAGCTCGCGACTTCCAGCCGCACAACCCGCGATCAGGGACGTGACGACGAGGAGTGCCGGAATCCGCCCGAAGTTCGCACGCATCGATGTGGTTCTCGGTTTGGGGAGTCGAAGGTTTTGCGGTGCCGCATTATACCCGCGTGATTCTCCTCGTTGCGCGTCGAGACGCTGTCCACACGCCGAGACGCGATTGTCTCTGAAGAGAGACACGCTGATGCGAATCACGCCCGTTAACCGCGAAACGGTCGTGTTAGGCAGTGGTGCGCGTGGTGCTTTATAGGCGCGCGCGCGACGCTCGACCTGCAACCAGACCCACTGGCAGGTCGAGGGCCGCTCTCGCTATGGAGGCACACGTGCGTACGGTCATGAGATCTTCGATGCTTGCGGTCGGCCTGTCAGCCGTCGTTCTCGCTGCTTGTGGCAAGAACGGGGCGTCGCCGAATCGCGCGATGAACGACGACCTCAAACGAGACCTGCAGCTGGCCTCATCGTCGGGCCTCGATCTCGCCTCGCAGCAGGCGGCCAAGGGCTTTGCCCTCACGGAGATCGGGCAGTCGAGCGCTCCGTCGCCCGCACCGGCCATCAAGAAAGGAGCTGGTCCCAAGGCCGTGAGGTCGAAGACGCCCACCGTGAAGGCAGCACCGGACGCGTCGATCGAGTCCAAGGCGGAGGAGCCGACCACTGAAGTGATGGCACAGGCGCCTTCTCCGACGACGGAGCAGGTACCGGATCCGGTGGCGCCGGCAGTTCCGCGACCATCGCCGACGCCGATCAACCCAAATGGTGGCGAGGGGGCACAAGGCCAGAACGGTGGCGGCCCGAACCCGGGCGCTGGTGACGGTGGCGGCTCTGTTCTCGGCGGAATCTTTGGCGCGATTCTGCGCGGTGGCGTGGTGGATGGGGATCACTGTGATCCGCGAAGGGACGGTCGTCGAGGCGGACCGCACAGCGGCGGCGGCTACGGCACAACACCACTTCCGATTCCAAGCCGCGGCGGTCTTCCCGGCCGTGTTCGATTCTGAACGAAAGCTGTGATCGATGGAGGCGGGCGCGCGAGCGCCCGCTTTTCTTTTTGTGCGCAACTTCTCATTGCAGTAGTGACGACGGCGTGGGACGCAGAGGTATCACTCCTCGTGCTGCCTGCCTTACGAGCGCCGCGCGAGCTCTACGTCGCCATCGGCGTCGATTGCGATCCCGATCGCGACGCGTATCCGACGCGTCTGCGGTGGCGTGGCATCGAGGCGCTTCCTCGCCTCTTCGAGATCGAGGACGTGCGCTGGACGTTGAACGTCCGCGCCGATACGCAGGTGCGACAATACTGTGGCAGCGCGGCATTCTGCTGGGAGGAGTATCATCACATCTGGCGGCTCGCCGAAGCACGCGGGAGTGCGATCGCGTGGCATCTGCACTACTTCGGCGCGGACGGCACGCAGGACATCTCCGAATCGAACGTGCTCGAGAACATCGAGGTCGGCTCCGCCGCGCTCGGCAGACCCGACGTCGTGCACATGGGGTGGACCTTCCAGAACGATTTCTCCCTCCGCCATCTCTTCCGCGCCGGCGTGCGCGTCGACTACAGTCCGGTGCCTCGCATGCGTTTCCACGGCCACGGCGGAGTGGACGCATACGATTGGTCGCGGTTCGCGTACCGCCCACAGCTCTGGCATGGGGTGCGGATGATTCCGGCCTTTTCCGCTTTCGACCCAGTTCTGTCGCGGCGATTCCGCACCGAGCGTGTGATGTTGACGACGACGACGCGTCCCATTCTCTATCGGCGGCTCCTCGACGATTTCTTCGCGAGCGGCGCCGACTTCTTCGTCTCTTACTTCCACGCCGACGAGATTGCGAACGCCGTCGGCGGCTGGCGCAATCGTCACCTCTATAGCTTCGATCACCTTCGCGCAAATCTCGACGCGCTCCGCGTGCGCGCCGACCGTGCGAATTACCGGCTGCGGTTCGTGAACGTCCGCGAGCTCGCCGACATTCTCTTCGATGAAGGTCGTACTCGTTACGCATGACTCCGCGCTCGCACGCTTCGTCGCCGCCACGCTCTACGACGCGTCGGCGGTGGATGCCGTGCTCGTGGAGACAGCACGCCCAGGCTGGCGGTTCTATTGGCGGAAGCTCCGGCGCGTGGGCGTCGTGGACTTCGCCTTCCAGGCATGGCTCGCGCGCTGGTACCGGCGCGAAGGCGCCAGAGCCCTGCCGGCGCGCGCGATGCCGCCACACGAGCGGATTGCGAGCGCGAACGACTATCCGTTCGATCCGGACGACATCGCCCTCGGCTTTGGCACGTCAGTCATCACGGCGGCAACGCTCGCACGTCTGCCGAACGGCTTTCTCAATCTCCACACGGGGTATCTGCCGAATTATCGCGGCGTGAAGTCGGAGTTCTGGGCGCTTGCCCGCCGCGACGTCGCGCACGTCGGCTGGACGTTGCACTACATGTCCGTGGCGCTCGACGCCGGTGACATCGTGCTTCGGCAGCGTGTCGCCTGGGAGGGTGAGTCGCCCGCGGCCTTGAGAGCGAAGCTGTTGGTCGACGCCATGCCCCGGATCGCGGCGCTTCTTCGCGACGCCCGCGCCACCCGCAATGTCGCCTTCGCGCGCAACCCGCAAGGGCGAGGCACCTACTTCACGACGCCGCGGTGGTCCGACTGGAAACTCTACCAATCGCGGGAGATTGTCGCGGCCGCACCGCCGCTGCCTAACGAGTAAGCAGCGCCTCGAGCGCGGCGATCACGAGCGGAGGGATCGCACCGTTGGTATCGATTGCCGGATCGTAGGCTGTTACCGACACCGAAACGATCTCGAAGCGAGCCGCCGCGAGCCGCGCAATGTCGCGAAGCTCGACTCCGGTCAGCCCGAATGGAGCAGCAAACGCGTTCGCCCGGCCCTCGCTCTCGTCCAGGACGTCGACGTCGAGGTGCACGTGCAGCCGCCGAACACGGCGCCGCAGCTCCTCCAACCCTTCCCCGATCTGCTCGCCGAGTCGGGTTGGGTGACGCGACGCGCCGCGCGCGACCAGCAGCTCCGATTCGCGAAGCAGATCATCCTCAGCCGGATCCAGCTCGCGCGCCCCGCCAAGGAGGATGTGGTGCTCCGCTACTGGCCGAAAGCCGGGAATGCCACGACCGAGGGTGTACCAGCAACGGCCGGTCAGCATTGCCAGCGACATCCCGTCGAGGAAGCCGCTGCGCGTTGTCTCCGGGGTGTTGAAGTCGCCGTGCGCATCCAGCCAGAGCACGCCAACGTCCTCGAGCTCGGGATAGTTCGTCTCGCCATCGCCGACCGATAGAATCTGCCGCCGCGAGACGAGCGACGCCACGGCGCCTAACGACACACCGCAGTTGCCGCCGAGAATGATCGGCAGCGCGCCCTTCTCGCGTGCCGTGCGGGCGCGCTCCGCGACCTCGCGATAGAGCGAGAAGCTCGTCGCGATCTCCGTGGACGCCGGCGGATTCGGTGCCTGCACGCCACCCGGCTCGACGTACTCGGCGTCGACCTCATGGCCGAGAGCGCGGATGCTGCTCCCGACGCCATGGCGAAGCAGATACGACGGCCCGCGACCCATGCGCCATTCACGACGCCCTGAGTCGTACGGTACGAGCAGGAATTGAATCTTCATTCGATGTGCGCGACGCCGTGGCCCGGATTCGGAAAGCGCGCGAAGACCTCGACGTCATGACCCGGCACGATGAGCCGCGGATCCGACGCGAGACGTCGCATGCGCTGCTGCGCGCGCAGATTCGAGAGCGTGTCGAGCGACTGCGTGATTGGCCGATGCTGCTCGAGGTTCTCGTAGAGATACACGTTGTCGCTGGCGAGCACGATGGTACCAATGCTGCCATCGGCCAGCCGTGACTTCACTGTCGCGTACTGCGAGGCGAAGGTGTGCTTGCCGCCGGTAAAGACGGTGATTCCGGGGATGATCGTGACCGAGTCGCCGTCGATGAGATGCACGCGGCCGGCGGCGCGCAGCGACGCGAGCATCTTCGCATCGTCCGGGTCGATGGCGCGATCGAGGACGGCGCCGCTGTCGTTCGTGTAGTGCTCGAATTCGTCGCGCTGCAGCCAGATGCGCGCACGCGGGAAGAGGTCAGCGCCATCGAGGTGATCCCAGTGAATGTGCGAGATCACGATGTCCGTGACGCGTTCCGGCTCGAGACCATTCGCCTGGAGCACCTCGCTCGGTCTCGCGTAGTTCTCCGGCTTCCACCGATCGATGAACTTCTGGCGATAGAAGCCCGCGTCCATGAGGACGACGCGGCCGCCGCCCTGAATGAGCCAGATGGTAAAGGCGAGTGGAGTGCGCCGCGCCGAATCCGCGCCGGCGACGAGGAAGCGAGTTGGGTAGGCCGGCACCGTCGCGAATCGCACCGCCGTCACCTGGTAGGCCCCGGCCAGACGGAGGGTCGAAGGCGAGTAGCAGTCGAACTGCGCCAGCGACGTCGCTGCAACGACCACGGCAAGGACGCGTAGTGTGATCATGTTACCGAAGAAGCAGTCGGCACGATGCCCGCGCAAGCGACCGGCCACTTCCCGCGGGGTGTCGCACTGTCCAGAATTCCGAAGTAGAGGGGCGTCGACCCAGCGACCGGTCATTCACCCGCAATCATCAGCCCATGCCTTGCCTCCTCGCTCTGTTCGCGCTCGCGACGCCACGGCTCCTGATCGTGTGTCTGTACTTTCTCACGACCTGGTTCAACGGACTCTTCCCGTCGCTGCTGTATCCGGTGCTCGGCTTCATCTTTCTGCCGACGACGCTGCTCTGGTATACGGCCGTGGTGCACTGGTTCGGCGGACAGTGGACGCTGTGGCCGGTGATCGGGTTGGTGATCGCGCTGGCGATCGACGTCTCACCAGCGAGCCACCGGCGCGCTCGCGAGCGCGTGGACTGATGCCCATTCTCGCCGTGCCATTCTTCCTCGCCCAACCGAAGGAGACGAACATCGAGCGCGGGCGGGTGCAGTCGAAGGAGTTCCAGGTGCGTGGCATCGCGAGGCTGGAAGGCGACCGGCTGACGCTCGAATGGTCGGGGAGCGTGGAGATCACCGAGATTCATGGCGGGAACGTGCGCAACCTGCGCCAGTCCGTACCGGCGCAGCGCCTGGTGCTTCCCGCAGCACGCATCGCGCGTCTCGAAGTCCGCAGCCGCTGGTGGAAGCCGTACATCGAGCTTCGCACGACGGGGATCGGGCCGCTGGAGCTCGTTCCCACGGCGTCCGGCGGCCGCGTGCTGCTCCGCATAACGAGACGCGACTGGGGCATCGCGCGCGAGCTGGTGTCCCATGTCACCCTCGAGATGGCCGATGCAGCGCTACGTGACGCCGAGCGGGTCGAGAGAACAACGGACGGTCATCCGGCGCGACGGGACGGATCGGCCTCACAACACTGAGGACACATGGACGCTGGCGCGAACTTCATCTCCTGGTCCCGCGGTTATCTGAACGAGGAATATCGGATCAAGCTGCGGAAGACGATCCGCGCGCTGCCGCCGGAGCTCCTCTGGTGGCGGCCTAACGAGCAGGCGAACAGCGTCGGCAATCTGCTGATGCATCTCGAGGGCAATGTGCGCCAGTGGATCGTCGGTGGCGTCGGCGGCGCGGCGGACGTGCGGAATCGCGCCGGCGAGTTTGCCGCGCGCGAGAGTGCGTCGGGCGACGAGCTGCTGGCGCGTCTCGAGCAAACGCTCGACGAGGCCGACGCCGTGCTTGTTCGTCTCCGTCCGGAGCAACTCACCGATCGCCGGCGAATACAAGCGCGCGAGGTGACAGTGCTCGAGGCGATTTACCAGGTGGTGCAGCACTTCGCGCTTCACCTCGGCCAGATCATTCTCGTGGCGAAGGCGGAGGTGCCGGGCGCGATCAAGTTCTACGAGGACGCGGGCGGTGCGGCGCGACCGATCTGGCGGGATTGAATCCCAACTCGGCGAAGAGCCAGTCCACGTGAGCGTGCTTCTTCACTTCGCGAATGGCCCTCTGGTATCGAAACAGTTCAATGACCGCCCGGCCGTGGCTCGCTTCCTGATGTCGCCCGAGGTCTAGCCAGCTTACGGCTCTTCTCGGATTGTTGTCTGGAGGTGTGAGCCGCACGCCGCGGCGTTGGGCCACGAATGCGTCGGCAGCGCACACATTCTGCTCGCGCTGATCGAGAGCGACGGTGCTGGCGCTACAGCGCTCGAAAACATGGACGCGATGTGAAGCACTCATGCGTGGGAACAGAGCACATGCTGCTGGGTCTCCTTATCGAGGGAGAAGGCATTGCAGCGGAGGTGCTCGGTCGTCTCGGTGTCACGCTAGACGACGCGCAGTTCCTCGACAGGATCTAAGTTTCGTGTATCGATCGGGCTACGACGGAGTCGGATGCTTTCCTCGAGGGAGATCGCCGTGTTTAGCACACTCAAAACCTTTCTTCGCCGCGCGGGCGCCGAGCTGCCCGAGGACCGGGTCATCCGCGGTTTGCCGGTGACGCTCGTCAACACGCGGCCGGACATCGACAGCGAGCACGTGTTCGCGCGGCTCGATGCCGCGCTCGGTCTCATCGAGCGCTACCAGCCATGGCACTTTCGCCGGCTCGCGCGCGATTTCGCGCGCATCCAGGTGCGGCGCTTTCCCTGTCGCGGCGCCTACTTTCCCGACACGCGCATCTGCCTCGTCGAGCTGACGTTCGTCGTGAACCCCGCCTTCACGCCAACCCAGGTGGCGGCGACGATTCTCCACGAAGCGATGCACGCACGGCTCGACAACGCCGGCGTGAAGCACGAGACGACGAGCGCCGCGAAGCACGAGCGCTTCTGCCGCCGGGCCGAGGTGGAGTTCGGAATGGTCGCGCCCGATGGTGCGCCGGTCGTCGAGCGCGCGCTCGCGAGTCTGGCGAGCGCGGATGACGAGGTCGCACCCGTGATCGATTGGGAGATTGCGGGCCGTCGCGTGGCCGAGGCGGACCTCGCGGCTCTCGACGCCCCCGATTGGATGAAGCGCGCCATGGCAGCCCGCGCCGTTCGGCCGTGACAGCGAGACGATCGTGCTCGTCAGGCAGTCGCGTCGTGGTCTTCGCCACCGCCCTGACGTTCGTCGGTTGTGCTCGGAACGACTCTTCTTCCGCACGCTCGGATAGTGCGCTTCGGTCGGCGTCAGCACCGCAGGCAAACGCCAAAGGCGACACCATCACCGGAACCCTCGAGCCAACGACTCGCGAACCGTCTGAAGCGGGGGGCATGCCGGCGACGCTGAGTGAGGTTCGCACCGCGTTAGGCGGAGACAGCGCCGTGCGGGTCGTCTTCCAGTTCGCGGAGTCGCGAGTGCCCGGCTACACGATCGCGTACGGGAAGCAGTCGCCCACGTCCTGTGGCTCCGGCAAAGATGTGGCGGTCGCGGGGAAGGCCTATCTTGCGGTTCGCCTCAGCCCCGCCCAAGCCCACGCGGCACGCGGCTCGGATCAAGTGGCCACGGCCGGTCCGCGCGACCGCCGGCTAGCGCTCGGACCACTCCTGCAGCTCACGCAGACCTGCGACTTCGAGGGTGTCGTGCAGTGGGTGCTGGGGCTGCGCGAGCAACTTCCCTATCGCGCGTTCACACTTGTGGCTCCTGCCCGTCTCGTCGTCGACGTCTTCACCGACGGGAGGGCAAGGCCTGACGCCTCGGCGGCAGCGGCGCCTAACGACGAATCCGATTCCCAGGCGGCACCGTAGTGCTCGTCAGTGCGCCGAGTCCGGCGCGCGCTCACACGGAGGAAATCATGTCGGGTCGAGGCTCGGCTGGAAACGTCATTGCCGCGCTGTGCAGCTTCTTCGTCCCTGGTCTTGGGCAGCTGCTCCAGGGCCGTCTCCTGATGGCGATCTTTCAGTTCTGTCTCGCGGCCGTGCTCTGGTTCTTTCTCCTCGGCTGGCTGGTGCATCTCTGGTCGATTCTGGACGCGGCGTGGTGGAAGCCGAAGACGGCATAGCAAGCTATCAGCTATCGGTCCATGGTTATCAGGCACTAAGAAACGAAGCGTTGGTGGCGTGGATCTCATCACGAGGACCGCAGCGACGAAGGATCCGCTGTTCGCTGGTGCTCTCGGTCTTATCGAATAAGCGCCTTTGTTCCGATTTCCCTGATGACTATGGACTGACAGCTGATAGCTGCCGCGACAGCGCCTCGCCCTTGCCGCGCGTATAGAGGGCGTCCCACCCACGCCCTCGGAGACCCACGATGCACCGCCCCCCCAAGATGCTCGTCGCGCTGCGGCGATCTATACTCGCGCTCGCTCTCTGCGTTCTCCCCACGATCGGCTTCGCTCAGGCGAATACCGGTGCCCCGGCGCAGCAAGGAGCTGCGGAGAAGAGAGATCCTGGCGCACTCAAGGTTCTGAATCTTCCCGACTACGGGCGCTGGAATCGGATCGCCGGCACCGCCATCTCGCCGGACGGCAAGTGGATGACCTACACGTTGCAGCCGAACGATGGAGACGCGACGCTCCTCGTGAAGCAGCTCGACGGAGACAAGATCTACACGATCAACGCCGGGACCGCGCCGACGGCCGGGCGCGGCGAGGGTGGCGGTGGATTCGGCGGCGGCGGCGCCGGCGCGCCCGGCTTTTCGGATGACTCCCGTTTCGTCGGCTATTACGTGAATGCGCCGGCAGCCCAGCGCCGGAACGGTCGTGGCGGACGACCCGGCAGCCCTGGCCGCGGTGCGAACGCTGCTCCCGCCACCCCGACGCCCCGCAAGTTCGAGCTGCTCGACCTCGAGACTGGTGCCAAGATCGACGTGCCTAACGCGGCGAGCTTCAAGTTCGCCAAGGGCGGGCACTGGCTCGCGGTGCGCACGAACAAGGCGGCCGGAGACACCACGCACGACGGCGCCGATCTGCTCTTGCGCGATCTGGCCGCGGGTGCGAGCCGCAACATCGGCAACGTCAACCAGTACGACTTCGATGACAGCGGCCGTCTCTTCGCCTATACCGTCGACGCGACCGATCACCTCGGCAACGGCGTTTATCTCGTGGACCTCGCAAGCGGGGAAACGAAGACGCTCGACGGCGCCCTGCAGACCTACGACCAGCTGCAGTGGAGCAGTGACGGCGCCATCCTCGTCGTTTTTCGCGGCACGAAGCCGAGCGGAAAGACTCAGCGCGACAATGTCCTTCTCGCGTGGTCACAGCTGGGGACGCCGAAGTTTGCGAAAGTCGAGTACGAGCCGGCGAAGGACACCGGGTTTCCGAAGGGCGTGGTCCTGAGCGAGTTCTCATCACCGCGGTTCAGCAAGGACGGGTCGCGCGTCTTCGTCGGCATCAAGGAGCAGGACGACGAGGCAGCCAAGGGTGATGAGCCGCAGGCGAACGTCGACGTCTGGCACTGGAAGGATCCGGACCCGCAGTCGGTGCAGATGATCCGCATCCAGCAGCTCCGCCGAACGACCACGCCGGGCGTCGTCCTCCTCGGGTCGAAGCGGTTCGTGAAGCTCGGCACGGACGACATGCCGCAGGTGACTCCAACCGCGGCCGGCCAGTGGGCGATCGGGCGCGACGACTCGGCCTACCGCGGTGAGGTGGCTTGGGGTGGCAGCCACGCCGACTACTACCGGATCAACACCGCGACTGGTGAGCGAACGCTGATCGTCAGCAAAGTCGTGCGAACGATGGGGACGTCGCCGGACAGCAAGTGGTTCCTCTATCTCAAGGATAAGCACGTCAAGGCGACGAATCTCGAGACGCTCAAGACCGTCGATCTCGATGACGGTGAGAAGTTGAGCTTCGTCGACGTCGACGACGACCATCCGTACGAGCTGCCGACCTACGGCGTCGCGGGATGGAGCAAGGACGGCAAGTACGTCCTCCTCAACCACAAGTACGATGTCTGGGCACTTCCGCTCGAGGGCGGCAGCGCTATCGACCTCACACGCGGCGTCGGCGCGGCACAGCAGATTCAGTTCCGCGTCGTGCGGCTCGATCGGCGCGGTGGACGCGCTGGGCGCGGCGGGGGCGGCGGTATCTTCGGCACCGGTCTCGGTGGAGACGAGGACGACGGACTCGACCTCACCAAGCCGCTGCTCCTCTCCGCCTATGGCGAATGGACGAAGAAGAGCGGCTACTGGACGACGTCGTTAGGCAAGGCTCCGGCACCGCTCATCTTCGCCGACAGGCAGATCGGCCAGGCGCAGAAGGCGGAAAAGGCCGACCGCGTCATCTTCACGGAGCAGACCTTCAACGAGTTCCCCGATTACTGGGTATCGACGACGGCGTTCGCCGCGCCACGCAAGGTCACGGACGCCAATCCGCAGCTGCACGAGTACGCGTGGGGAAGCAAGGTTCTCATCGAGTACACCAACAGCAAGGGGAAGAAGCTGCAAGGCACGCTGACTCTGCCCGCCGGTTACCAGCCCGGCAAGAAGTACCCGATGCTCGTGTATTTCTACGAGATCATGTCGAACACGCATCACACCTTCTCGATGCCCGTGTACGACGATCGGCCGCACATCTCGACGTATGCGTCCAACGGCTACCTCGTGCTTCAACCCGACGTCGTGTACGAGATCGGGAAGCCGGGCAGCTCGGCGGTCGACTGTGTCGAGAGCGCGGTGAAGAAGGTGATCGACCTTGGCTACGCCGATCCAAGGCATATCGGTCTGCAGGGTCACAGCTGGGGCGGATATCAGAGCTCGTACATCCTCACCCGATCGAAGATGTTCGCGGCCGTCGTCACCGGGGCGCCGCCGACGGATCTCATCAGCTTCTACGACGAGACCTATCCGGGAACTGGCACGCTGCAGCAGGGGATCATGGAAGTCGGGCAGGTCCGGATGGGCGAAGGTGTCACGCCGTGGACGGCAAAGGATCTCTACGAGGATCAATCACCGATCTTCCACGTGCGCGACATCAGCACGCCATTCCTGATTCTCCACGGTACCGCGGACAACGCGGTCGACTGGCATCAGGGACTCGAGCTCTATGGAGCGGCGCGACGATGGGGGAAGCAGGTCATCCTCCTCTCGTATCCGGGCGAGCCGCACCATCTCGCGCGCACGGAAAACCAGAAGGACTTCCAGGTGCGCATGAAGCAGTTCTTCGATCACTACCTGATGGACAAGCCCGAGCCGAAGTGGATGAGCGACGGCGTGCCGCAGGTGAAAAAGGGAGTCGAGTAGCCGTTGCGAATCGAGCTGTTCGTGTCGGGCATCGTCATGCTCAGCGCCGCCGCTCCAGCGGCGGCGCAGAAGCCCTTCGAGGGAACGATCGTCTACGACGTGGTTGCCGGCGAGAAATCGATGCAGATGACCGTGTCGTCGCGAGGCCAGAAGGTGCGGCGGGATGTATCGATGCCCGATGCACCGGAGGTCTCCCGCGGCAACTATCAGATGATCAATTTCAAGACCGGAGAGGCGACGATGGTCTTTCCGGCGATGAAGCGCTACATGGTGATGGTGGTCCGCGGTCTCGGCGACGCGGCCGCCGACGCGGCATCGGACCAAGCCGCTGATGTCGAAGCCACGGGGCGAGTCGAGGCGATCGCGGGAGCTCGCTGTACGGTCTTCACGATGAAGAGTGTCGCCGGCAGCGAGTGGTGCATAACGAGCGGAGCGAAGAATGACGCCGAGCTCGGTGCACTCATGCAGGAATCGCCGGGTGCGGTCGGCGGCGCGCCCGGCCTGCTGCGCGGCTTTCTGCGCGGTACGGTCGTGCTCCGCGCGCGGATGATCGACCGGAACGGCGGCGTCATGACGATGGTCGCGAGAAAGATCGACCGTGCGACACCGCCAGCAGCGCTCTTCCAGCTACCGGGCGACTTTCAGGAGATCAGGACCCAGTCGATGCCCTGAGCTTGTCATCCTGAGCGAAGCGAAGGAACTACTGGAGGCCGGATACATCCTTCGCTTCGCTCAGGATGACGCCACTCGATCAGTGCGCGACGACGGTGCGATAGGCGACGACGAGCGGTCCGTCGCGACCGGGGCGGGTCTCGGGCCAGAGCTGGACTCGCGCGCCACCGGCACCCGTGAGGCGAACGCCGCGTGAAGGGAGCGTCGTCACGAGCTCGTTAGGCGCAACGAGGCTGCCCGCTGGCACGGCGGCGAGCAGCGTGTCGGCGACGGCGCCGTAGACGCTGTGAAGCCTTTCCAGCACATTGGGATCCTAAGCTTAGAATTCCACGTGGACAAGTTGTCGCG
>JADMIO011711159.1_pt1 | contig 20987 bp, 15 predicted proteins | sample 8958161 | NCBI WGS metagenome assembly JADMIO01 (sample SAMN16585339, study PRJNA669376) | soil metagenome | isolation source: Crop rotation soil | place: USA: Cullars Rotation, Alabama | collected 2011 | reverse complement strand
CGCGACAACTTGTCCACGTGGAATTCTAAGCTTAGGATCCCAATGTGCTGGAAAGAAGTTCAAATAAGAGGGCAGTTAATAGAGAGCCTATCCACACATGTTTCCATTTGATTTTTGCATCAGGAAAAAATTTGAACATTAGTGCAAATAGGATTGCGAGAATGCATAGCGAGACAATGAAGTTTACAATTTGAATGATGATGATTAATGATTCGGAAAAGTTTCCGGTTAGCCAGTCACCAAAGGCTGCTAACATGGTAGAGATGATCAAAGAAGCAATCAGTATAAATGCAATCGATATGATTAATCCAAACGAAAACAATCTCGCACGAAGCATCGTCCAGATTCCGGATTTCTTTTCATCGGCTTTAACTTCCCAAATGATGTTTATTGATTTTTGAAATTGTGCAAATACACCGGTTGCACCGACTAAGATAGTTATTGCTCCAATGATGGTCCCCCAAATAGATTTTTTTGTTTCACTTGCCTTATCTATTATTTCCTGAATTTGCTTTGAGGTTTCGGCGCCCATAGTATTGGATATCTGATAGGAGAGATGTTCATTTACAGCATCGCGTCCGAAAAAATAACCGGCAAGAGTAATGATGACTACCAGTAATCCCGGCAGAGAAAAAATTGCATAGTAAGCTATCACCGCACTTTCTTTGAAAGGGTCTTTTGACCACCACTTTGTAAAAGTGGTTTTTAAATTTGAGCCAATATCTTTTATTTTAAATTTCATAGCAGAACAATTGTTTATTTTTTATTCCAATAGATCTTTAAAAAACCTTGTGTTCCCATGACAGGATCCTTCCTTGGAATTGCTAGTTTATTAATTTTTATTATTGCATTTTTATATTCTGAAAATGTTCCGGTATTTATATCGTAGTCTTTCCCCTGGGGATACGCACCAACACATTTGAAGCTTTCAGAAAACCTGAGACATTTATGTGAAACACCTGCTGGTAAAATTAAAACGTCACCGGTCGTAAGTTTGATTTTCCTGCCATTTGGACCGCCAAGAATTATAGTTGCCGTACCCATGATTATTCCCATGCATTCATGTGTGATGCTGTGGTAATGATGAAAGTCGTAAATTCCATTTGTCCATGAATTACTCCATCCATTCCGGTCGAATATCTTTTGAATGATCGACGCCGCTTTATTTTTTTGTTTTGGAAGCTCGACAGCATTTTTATAAATCAACACCGGCATCCGGCTATTCGGAAAATATTTATTTCGCTTAATTGTAAAATGCAAAATATGTGGATTGGTATTAATTCTCTTATCCATTTTACCTGGCATTGCTTTTAGGAAACATCGTCTTATCAGGCTGTTTATTTAAAGCATCAATCACTCGTTTGATAATTTTCGTTCTAATTGAAGCAGCTTGTTTTGGCGGGACTAAATATGTCACGGATACTTCAACCCATGTATTTGCATTAATTCTCAGGCTTACAAATGGATATTCTTTAATTTCCGTATCATCGATCGGAGATTCTTTTACCATTTGCTTTAGCTCTTCAATGCGCACTTCCATTTTTTCTCCCAGTTCTTCCCGCGTTACTTCTTTGATTGTTTTTTCGATGAACTCCAGGTCACTCTCATAAGCCACATGAAATGGAATTTCATTCCAGATGTACTTAAAGTCGCGCCATGAATAATTGTAAACAGAAGACTGCAAAACGATGCTGTTTGGAAAACGTATGAGTCTGCCGCTTGGTAAATCGTTAGTAAGATAGTCACCCGCAAATTCCCAAAGAGTCGTATCTAAATATCCGATCTCGATCACATCCCCTTTAAATGTATCGATCTGTATGCGATCTCCAATACGAAATGGATTCCTGATTATTATATATATCCACCCAATGAAAGATGAAATGGGAGTCTGCAATGCAAATCCCAGAATAAGAGAAATTAATCCAAGAGAAACTGCCGCTGCATACCAGTTTGAGAAAAGAAAAGATACGATAAGTATACCTACACCGATAATGCTCAATAAATGAGTTAAGCGTATTAAATTATATCGTTTGTATTTTGCCTGTGATTTATTTCGAATAAATATTTCTAAAATTTTACCGGCAGTTAAAATTAAAATTCCAAAAAATACAGCGAGTGAAGATTTTTCGAGAAACTGCTGAAATGTATCCTTTATCGTAATAAAATTGAAATGAATCAGAAAATATAAAGCAATACTAATGCAGGCCGCAACGATGTATGAACTTAACCAAATATAGGACGATTGAGTACGACTGCTTTTTTTTAATTTAGTTTGTTGCTTATTTTTTATATCCATGAACAAAAAAATTAAAATAAAAACCCTCACATCAATCGTGAGGGTTTTTAAAGCGAAAGATTTTACAAACTACCTCTTTGTGAATTTAGATTTTGGTTACCGCTTAACTCATCGTCATCATTATCTGAAATGTTTGCCTGCTTTTCGCTGGATCTTTGATCTTCCATCGAGAATTCATTATTCTTTTCATCTTCAATGCTCATATTAGATTTGGCCTGAGGCGTAGAAGGGCCTTTTCCTTGTTTGTTGGATTGCTGGCCGCTGTTGTTGTTTTGATTCATTGTATTATTTTTTTTAATTGAATTATTTATTAATTATTCTTTATCATTAGATTTTCTTCCTGACATTCCTCGAGAAGAAGAAGATTTTTTATCATTTGAACTTTTTCCCTGAGCAGAAGAACCTTTGCTGCTTGAGCTGGTATTGCCAGAACTGCTATTACCTCTATTGCCACCTGAGCGGCCGTCAGAATTTGATTTTGAATTTTTCATTTTGATTTTAATTTGTTTGTTAGTAATTACTATTAAAAATATTATAGAAAATATTTAAAAAGCATGCCATATAATTGCCAATGAGTATTGATACATGGAGTAGGCTGGAAGTGTAGAGGCATTCCCGGGCGCAACTTTTAATGAAAATGATGGTGTTAATACTCTTAGGGGAGTATTACCTGCTATCTTTCATTCTTTTGATAGATAAATCTATTTATACTTGCGTTGACTTTCTTTCCCAATATTTTATAAATCTGGCGGCATGGATATTTAAATCAGAACTAAAAAATATTCTATTAAATCATATTAATTTTAAAAAGATGATAAGCAAAAAATCTAAGGAGAATAAATATGCACTGGTCACAGGAGCCACAAGTGGAATCGGCTATGAGCTGGTAAGACAATTAGCCGGGAACGGTTATAATTTAGTATTAGTTGCAAGAAATGCTGATCAACTTGAAAAAGTTGGAATGGAGTTTAGCAATTATGGAGTTAAAGTTCATACTTTAAAAAAGGATCTTTTTGAACCTAATGCCGCAAAAGAAATTTATGATTTCACCCATAAAAATCATTTCCCTATCGAAGTCCTTGTAAATGATGCAGGACAAGGAGAGCATGGTAAATTTATAGATATTGATTTGCAAAGGCACTTAGATATAATACAGCTCAATATTATTTCTCTCATGTCACTGACTTATTATTTTTTGAAAGATATGGTGAAAAGGAATGAAGGCAGAATATTACAGCTGGGTTCGGAAGTAAGTAAGGTCCCTTCTCCTTTGATGAGTGTCTATGCTGCAACAAAAGCATTTGTCTTATCTTTTTCTGAGGCTGTCATTAATGAAATTAAAGAATCTAATGTCACCATGACTGTCTTAATGCCCGGTGCTACCGATACTGACTTTTTCCATAAAGCCAATATGGAAGACACGAAGGTTTATCGCGAAGGTAAGTTGGAGTCACCGGTCGATGTTGCTGCCGATGCTTTTAAAGCCATGATGAAAGGCGATAGAAGGGTTGTATCTTCAAATGCAAAAAAGAATGTAGCGATGGCAACGGTTACGCCTGATAATATCAATGCAAACAAGATGGAGAAATCCATGTTGCCCAGTATAAAACCAGTATCTGAGACAAGGCATAATCCAAATCACAAACAATCCCTTTTAGAAAAAAAGAAAGTTAAAATAGAAAGCTCGAACAGAAAATTGAGCTCAAATGTTTTGAAGAAGAAAAGCACTAAAAAATATTCCTGATTGGAATTAATAATTGGAATTTCAGCAAGTGTATTAACAGCAATTGCTTCCTTTCCCCAGCTGATAAAAATTATAAAAGAAAAAGAGGCTGAGAATATTTCGCTTGCAATGTTCTCTGTATTAGTAGTTGGATTGGCATTATGGATTTATTATGGGATCTTAAAGGATGATTTGATTCTAATTGTCTCGAATGGTATTTCTTTTATTATTAACGTGATTGTCTTAATCCTTGCAATAAAATATAAAGGTGTATTAAAATAGTGTCAGCTGAATTCCCTTAGGTTTCTTTTCCTTCCCGAAAACAGTTCTTCCCTCATATTTATAACTTTCATTTCGCTCATGATTTATAAGTTTATCGAGGGCAGGTTCGGGAATAAAATTCTCCTCGAGCATTTGTGAAACGTGAGACAAATTCTTTATCGCAATTTGCTTGTCTGAATTTCCCAGCTTTGCTTTTTGGATCGACTGTTCTATATGTTGAATAGTTTCGTCATAAACTTTCAATGGAACAGGAAATGGATGGCCATCTTTTCCACCATGAGCAAATGAAAAGCGGGCGGGGTCGGTGAATCGTGTAGGAGTTCCATGAATCACTTCGCTAACCAATGCGAGTGATTGTATCGTACGAGGACCAACTCCTTCGAGAAGCAAAAGCGACTCGAAGTCTTGTAAATTTTTTTCATGCGCAAGAGCCAGTACGCTTCCGAGTCTTTTCAGGTTTACATTTTCAGTTCTTACATCGTGATGAGAAGGCATTAGAAGTCGCTGCATCTCCTGCATCATCTTCTCAGGCTGTTCTTTTGTTATTTGCAGCATTCCTTTTTTGGAAACTTCAGATTCGGCGTGTGTAAGGTTTAAGATTAATCCCCCGTTCTTTCCGTAGATAGAAGTATGCGGTTCGTTTGTAAATGACTCAAGTTGGGTAGAATTCCAGTGATATCTTCTCGCCATTCCATTTGCCTCATTCATTCCCTGCTGAATCACAGACCAATTTCCGTTATCACTCACTATAAACGTATGCAGATATAACTGAAAGCCATCCTGTATAGCATTGTTGTCGACCTTGGCCGTAAGCTTACTGCTTCTTACCAACTCATCACCGTTCAATCCGGTTTTATTTGCAAGGTGGGTCAACTCAGCAGGCGTTTTAAGAGAATGTTTTCCTTTTCCACCGGCAATATAAATACCTAAATCCTTAAACCGGGGATTCAGAGACTTCTTCAATGCGCCCATAATAGAAGTAGTTATTCCAGACGAATGCCAGTCCATGCCCAAAACGCAGCCGAGAGATTGAAACCAAAATGGATCGCTTAATTTTTGAAGTACTGCGTCTTTACCGTAATCCATGACAATGCTTTCAATAATAGCTCCACCTAAAAGGCTCATTCGCTCTGCAAGCCAGGGAGGAACCTTGCCATAATGCAATGGTAAATCAGCATACCGGGGTTTACCGTTGAAATGAAGGGTGGGCATAAGGTAAAATTAAGGGTTAAAATTGGAATTTAAATTAGAGCGTGATATTTGGTCTTTATTTGTTGTGATTTGGAAGTTGGACGTGGAAAAATAAAGTTAAAAGCATCCAACAACCAACGACCAATATTTTTCCTTGGCACATTTTTATTTTTTCAATTAACAGTTAAACTTTTCGTTAATCCAACACTATGAAAAATGTAATATTTCTTCCGGGTTTAGGCGCAGATCAGAGACTGTTTGATTTCATCGAACCAGGCGACTTTAAGCCTCATTATTTTAACTGGATGAAGGTAAGGGATTCGGAGAGCATGGAATCGTATCTCTTGCGAATGAAAGAATCTTTACTTCATATTGATAATCCAATTTTAGTTGGAGTTTCACTTGGCGGAATCATGGCAGTTGAACTTCGGGAAATCATGTCTGTTAAAAAAACAATTCTTATTTCAAGCATCAAATCGAAAGATGAAATGCCCGGCTATTTCGAATTGATTAAAAAAATAAAATTGAATGAATTGGTGCCGGGATCACTTCTTAAAAAAGGAGCTCCATTAATCAAGCCGTTTATTACAAAGGGCTTTGATAAAACTGCAATACGACATTTTACCGATATGCTTCACGATGCTGATGAAGCTTTTATATCCTGGGGAATAGAGGTTGTCTTGAATTGGAAACGGATCAATTCAAATGAAAAAGATATCGTTCATATACATGGTACTAGCGACATTGTTTTTCCGATTAAGAACATCAGGCAAATTAATTATATCATCAAGGGTGGAACACATGATATGGTGATGACGAGTGCAGGGGAGGTGAATGAGATTCTGAGAAAAGAGATTGCTTAGTTGTTGGTTGTGGGTTGTTGGTTGTTGGATTTTGGTTGTTGGTTAGAAACAAAATTAAAACGATTTTATGTTTTAACTCCAACCCCCAAAACCACTATCTTTGACACCATATGAAACCAATAAATAATATCGCCTCAATCTTACTGATTCTTTGCTTCGTCGGATTTTCAGTGTATGCAAAAAATAATTCGGAAACTATCGTCATCAAAACATTAATCTATTGCGATCATTGCAAAGATTGCAGTAGCTGTGGAGGGAAAATCGAAAAAGACCTTGGATTTAATAAAGGTATTAAGCTTGTCCGATTAGACGATAAAGCAATGACAATTACTGTTACTTATAATCCTAAAAAAACATCTCCTGAAAAAATCCGTGAAGCTATTTCGAAATATGGTTTCGATGCTGACAATGTGAAGGCTGATCCCTCGGGATATGAGAAACTTGATGAATGTTGTAAGAGGAAGGAGTGAGTGCTTCATCCCCGGAAATATAGGATTAAAAGGAGATTTTATTTTAGAACGGTGACACGGATTACAAACGAGCTAAATGGAGACTAAATTAAATTTCTCTGTATAAACCAGTGTAATCAGTGACTCCGTTTTTATTTTCTATACTACTCTCTGTATAATACTGTGTCCCCGTGGTGAGGTTTTGCCTTCCTTAATTCTCCAGCACAATTCGTTCAGAAGAAACTCCTCTATCAGATTTGACTTGAAGGATGTAAATTCCATTCGATAATCCTGACAAGTCGATTTGCTCCAGTGTAGAGTTCAAATTAGAAATCTGTTTTTGATAAACAACTTTTCCGGGAAGATCAAGAATGTTTATCTCCGTATTTCTTGACACACTGTTAAATTGAATGGTCAGATTTCCATTCGTTGGATTTGGATAGACATTAAATAATTTCCCTAAATCATTTTCATTAATAGACGTAGACGAAGTGACATTGATATCATCTACATACAGGTGATTTTGATAATCATTTATGTTTCTGAATTTAAAACGAACCACACTTTGACTTGCATAGGCGGAAAGATCTATAGTTTCCATTCGCCATTGGGTCGATGTTGGGAAAAATTCATTGCTTGCCCAGGCAGGACTTGTTGTAGCCAATGTAGTTCCAAATTTTTTATATAGAGATGTATACGTTGATCCACAATCAGTCGAAATCAATACTTCGAGTGTATCGGAATAATTCGGATTGTTTGTAGGGTTAGTATATAGCCTGTAAGCCAAATAAAAAGTAAGCTCTGGATTGGTACCAACAGAGAGATCAAAAAAAGGAGTTTCCATTTCATCGATCTGACCGTTTGCATTGTAATTATAATTGTCCATCCACATTGAACCGTTACCACCGGAATGACTCGAAGTGCCGCGCGCCCATGTAGTAGCTGCATCCGGATTTATTCTGTTCCAGTCTGTAGGTGGAAAGCCAGCTGCCGTAAATGTCTCATTAAATGGAATTGCCAATCCCGCAGATAAAATTGAAAAACTTATAGTTGATGTATCATTAACACTATTCATGTCGCCTGAACCATTCGGCATTGCTGTATAAGCGCTAAAAGTATGTGTGCCGTTTGTCGAATTTGCATTCGGTAATGTGACATCTGTCGTGGCTAAGGAAGTAAGCGTCCCACTCCATGCATATGATTGCCATGGATCATTATCGATTCTATAATATATAGTAGCGCTCGTTAGATCGGAAGTGCCCCAATTTTTAATGGTTACAATCTGAGGAACAGTATTAGAACAGATGCTTTGTGAAGGACTAATCACATGTGGAATACCAGCATCCACTGCCTGTAATATGACTGCTTCTTTTCCTGTTGAATTTACTATTGTAGGATAGAAATTATTTATTGCTGCAACCATTCGTGTCGCCTGATTCTGTGTAAACAAATTCATACAGCTGTCTACACTATAATCCATGAAATTCATAAACATGATTCCCGGAGCCGAAGGAGAACAAGCATCGGTATGCGGATAAGTATAACAAGTAAAATTAGTAGGCCCTCCCTGGTTTGGTGTGTCACTGATATTGTCGCTGCCGGTACATCCTCCACCATCATCGCCCCATATATGATAGAGGTCGAAGCAATGTCCTAATTCGTGCGTAGTAGTTCTGCCTAAATCGAAAGGTGCAATTGCGGTTCCCGTTCTTCCGAAATATTCATGATCGCATACATAACCATATGTACTGGTATGAACCCCCGCAGGAAATTCGCCGTAACCAAAGAGACCGGAAACAAGATTGCATACCCATATGTTAAAGTATGTATCCACATCCCAGGAATTTACTCCGCCTTGTGTATCAAACTTTACCTGATCATCGACATCAAATGCATTATCCGTTGTTTGAGTGCGGGTAATTCCTGTTGATGGATTTCCATCAGGATCTCTGCGGGCAAGTACAAAGTAATAGGGAATTTTTCCTGCGATTGGTTGCCATACAACAGGAGTGTTTACGCTATCGGCATTCATACGGTTAAAATCTTCATTGAGGGCATCTATCTGTGAAATTATCTGAGCATCTGAAATATTCTGAACATTTGTCTTCCATACAATATGAACGACTACGGGAATTGTATCAGGAACTGCACTATTAGATGAGCGAAGATTTGCATGACTATCTATCCACTGCTGTATGATTGCTTTGTTTTGTAAATATGATCGTGCATAATCAGGATCATTAAGCATTTTAATCTGATGATGCTTCATTGTCCCACAATGTTCACGCACTTGTGCTTTCAATTGGAAGACAGAAATTAAAATAAATACTAGTAATAGATTAACTCTTAGAGTAGGTAGATTTCCTTTCATTGAACGATTTTTATGAGCGTTAAAGATAGTTAAAAAACGTGCGGACATTAACAGTTGCAACATTTATTAGGACTTAAAAGTTGTATTTTAATTCATTTTGTGATTTTGACAACTAAAGCCTCCCATTTACAAATGAATTATATGTTTGATAAATGATGTAATTGTTTTTTTGAGTTTTTATTAGATTTTAAATAATCTTAGAGCTTTTAAATGATAGACATAGCTGAAAATATGATTTGCAACAATAATTATTTATGCTGATACACGTGTATTAGAACGAGTGATTAAATTTTAATAAATATTTTGCATTTGTGATGATTTAATATATCTTTCATTTACCATTCAAACACAAAACACTAACACATGATTAAAACAATTACTCTTATTTTAGTTTCCGGCTAGCACTGTATTTTTTATTCTGAATTTTATCTGATCTATACAGAGAAGGAAATTCCAAATTAATTTTTCGGGGAGGGGGTATTATTTATCATTATTTAATGATTAACTAATTCTATTATTCATGAAAAGAAAAAGACTATTCCTTTTATTAGGATTAATAACATTCATTAACCTGAAGGGGTTAAAGGCTCAGACAGCCACTGATGGGTTTTACATGGACAAAGGAAATATTTGTGTGGTTGTCGATTATTCACATGATGGTTGGAATAAATACTGGGAAGGAAAGAAAAAAAGAGAAAGCCATTACGTAGGCACATTTAGCTCAAGCGCCGTCAGCGGTATGTTTGGGCTTGGCATTACTGATAATCTTTTGTTTACCGGTATGGTTCCTTATGTCTGGACATCATCGTCTGAGTTTTATAACAGCGGACAAAGTGGATTTCAGGATTTGAGTCTTGGATTGAAATGGAGAGCATTTAGAAAAAAAGTTTCTGCCGGAGAACTTTCATTTCAACCATCAATTACTGCATCTCTTCCTGTCAGCGATTATATACCTGATGCATTGCCTTTTTCTATTGGATTACAAACAAAGACTTTTGGAGCAAATGGAATTGTAAATTATATGATGGATAAAAACTTTTTCTTAAACCTTAATTGGGGATATCAATGGAGAAGCAATATCGAAATAGATGCAGATTCCTACTGGTACAATGATCAGATATATTATACTGATGAAATGTATATTCCTGATTTGATTTTGTATGGTGCCAGAATCGGATATGATGTTGAGAGATTTAGAGCAGAAGGATGGCTGAGTGTACAGACTGCGCAAGGCGGAAGCGACATTAGACCGAATGATAAACCTTATCCTTGCAACCGGATGAATTATACTAAAGCAGGAGTTGCGGGAAAATATAATCTCAAAAAAATTGCAAACCTCAGCATTAACGGAGCAGCGGGTGTAACGCTCAATGGTCGTAATGTCGGAGAAGCATTTACAGTTACAGCAGGAGTTCAATACATATTTAAAGCATTCTAGAAAATGAAAAACACATACAAACATAAAAAACTAAAGTTAGTTTTAAGTTCAACGATCCTGATGTTTTTAATCACCGGATGTGATAAAGACATCGAACAAACTGAGTATGAATCGTACACTCCTGCAAGCACAGATGCAACCGGAGGAAGCTGGAAACATATTGTTGTTCCACACGATTCAATAATCGTTGCTGCTCCGCAGGCAGTAACTTCTGCAGCATATTTAGCTGAATTGGATGCAATGAAAAATTCACTTGCATCGGCATCATCATCTCAGAAAGATGCGGCTCTCTATTGGAGTTTCGGCGCGATCCGCTGGAATGAAATTGCAAGACAGCTTGTCGCAAAATACAATCTTGCGCCTGAGGCAAATGCTGATGGAACTTATCCATTTGCAGATGCAACAAAGCCATCGGAGTATCCATTGTTTCCATTTTCAAATCCGCCATACGCTTCAAGAGTGTATGCTTACCTGAGTGTTGCTCAATACGACGGCATGGTTACGGCATGGTACAATAAATTTTTATACAACAGAGATGCTCCGCATAAAGTCGATCCGGGTATCGTTCCCTTAATTTATTCGAACGATCTTCCATCATATCCTTCCGAAGATGCAGTTATCGCTGCTGCTTCATGCGCAGTGCTGAAAGCATTGTTTCCTCTTGAGGTTCCAATGCTCGAGGCAAAACTTGCTGAGCATGAGAATTCGAGATTGTGGGCAGGTGCAAATGTTCAGAGCGATATCACAGCTGGAGATGCAATCGGAAAAGCCGTTGCTGCAAAAGTTATGGCACGTGCGAAGACAGATGGTTTTGGTGCTTCTAAAGGAAGCAAAGCAATTTGGGATTCATGTTATACCGGTGCCGTTGCTACATATGGAGTTGCATGGCAAAGTCTCGAAACTCCACCACGTCCACCACAATTACCATTATTTTGTAATGTAAAGAATTGGACATTCGACAATGCAACTAAAATTTCCCTTCGTCCACCACCACCTCCTGCAATCGGTACTGCAGAATTTGAAACAGCACTAGCGGAAATTAAGGGGTACTCTCAAAACCTGACACGTGAACAATACCGGATTGCAGACTATTGGTCAGATGGTTTAAGTACATATACACCTCCGGGGCACTGGAACCGAATTGCTTGTGATCTGATTGTAAAATATAAGTTGAGCCAAATCCGTGTTGCGCGTGCACTTGCATTAATGAATATGGCTGTGGAAGATGCAGGCATTTGTTGCTGGGATGCTAAGATTTTTTATTATTTTCCTCGTCCTTCTCAAATGGATCCTGATATAACAACTGCAATTGGTCTTCCGAATTTTCCGTCGTATACATCCGGACATTCAACATTTTCAGGCGCAGCTTCAACAGTTTTAGGTTACTTATTTCCTGCTGAAGCTGCCGATCTTAGCAATAAAGCAAAGGAGGCTTCTAATTCAAGAATGTATGCTGCGATCCATTATCGTTTCGATTGTGAAAGTGGTTTGCAGTGTGGTAAAAACATCGGGCAATATGCGATTACCATCGGGCAGACAGATGGTTCACCACAATAATTTTAATATTTGAGGTTATGATAAGGAATAAACTATTACTGATATTATTTTGTTTTTCGTTGTCGGTTAATGCTTCGACAGTTAGCGAGGAAGAAACACTTCACGACCTGAATAAATTGTTGATCAATACGGTGATGGACGATTTGTTTTCACCTCCTGTTGCCAGTAGGATTTATATGTATCCGAATATTTCATTCTATGAATGTATTCGATACAGAAATAGAGAATATAAATCATTTGCAGGCAAATTAACAGATCTACCTACTCTGCCTGAACCCAAAGATGCAAACATCGATTATTTCATTGCAGCATCCATATCATTTTCCTATGTAGCTCAGTCGCTCGTTGGTTCTGAATATAAGTTTGAAGACTGGCGAAAATCGTTTTTGGAATCGTGTGCAAATACAAACGATGCTGATAAAATGAATAAGTCGACCGAATTTGGGCATGCCGTTGCAGATTCAATAATCAGCTGGTCTAAGAAAGATAATTATCTTGTCTCGAAAGGTATGCCTCGCTATACGCTGCTGAACAAACCGGGAACGTGGCAGCCAACTCCAAACGATTATGCATCGGCACTGGAACCTTATTGGTATATATTAAGGCCAATGACAATGACATCTTGCAGTCAGTTTTCACCTGCAAAAAAATTAGTGTACAGCGATTCAAAAAAATCTGAATTCTATAAAAATGTAAAAGAGGTATATGATATTGGTGTAGGACTCGATAGTTTAAAAAAATCTATCGCCTGGTATTGGGATGATAATCCGAATATTTCCGTTCAGGAAGGACATCTCACTTATTTCGTTCATAAGATTTCACCGGGAGGACATTGGATGATGATTGCCGGTCAGGCCTGTAAGGAGAGAAAAATTTCTATAGTCAAAACTTCTCTCGCTTATGCGCTGACTGCTATTGGTGTTTTCGATGGGATCATTGCTTGTTGGGATGAAAAGTTTAAGTCGAATTTAATCAGGCCGGTGACTGTCATTAATAATGAAATCGACAATAAGTGGCAGCCATTAATTCAAACTCCGCCATTCCCTGAATTTACGAGCGGACATGCAGTTTTGTCTAATTCAGCTGCGACAGTTCTAACGTTGCTGCTTGGAGAAAATTTTGCATTTACAGATTCAACCGAAATTCCTTTTGGAATTGCTCCGCGTTCATTCAAATCATTTTATGAAGCCGCCGAGGAATCGGCATGGAGCAGGGTCTATGGAGGTATTCACTATCCTGAGACAGCCCGCATTAGCATCGACCAGGGACGTCAGATTGGTAAAAATGTAATTTATAAATGTCAGGCTATGTATAACAAATAGTAGTATGAAGAAATTTATACCATTAATCTTTTTCCTCTGTTTCATTTTAATTTTTCATTCTACATCTTCAGCGCAGGATAATTCTGGTAAAAAGTTATTTACATCACTTTCTTCGGAAGTTACCGGAGTGAAGTTCAGGAATGATCTCACAGAAGATGGTAAACTGTTTTATTATACCTATGAATATTTGTATGCCGGCGGAGGAGTAGCTGCAGGTGATGTGAACAATGATGGCCTCATCGATTTGTATTTTTCGTCGACCATGGGCAGTAATAAACTTTATTTGAACGAAGGGAATTTTAAGTTTAAAGATGTGACTGCATCGGCTGGAGTTGGTGGTGGTCCAGGTATAAAAACCGGAGTAAATATGGTTGATATAAATAATGATGGTTACCTCGATATTTTTGTTTGCCGCTCAGGACCCTTTGACTCGACCATGCGGCAAAAGATTCTGTACATAAATAATAAGAACGGAACTTTCACAGATCGGGCTGCAGAATACGGTCTCGATAATAAAAGTTATACTACACAGACTTACTTTTTTGATTACGATCGCGACAACGACCTGGATGTATATCTTACGGATCACCTCATCGATTTTTCAAGGGCAAATCTTATCCATGCTAAAATGGTTAATGGAAAAATTGTTGAAGTTGATGATACTACCGATCAATACGTCACCGGAAGATTATATCAAAATAACAACGGTCATTTTAAAGACGTGACTCGAAAAGCAGGAATGATAAATTATGCTTTTGGATTAAGCGCATGCATTTTTGATTTCAACAATGATGGCTGGCCAGATGTTTTCGTTGCAAACGATTTTAATAAGCCCGATTATTTGTACATCAATAATAAGAATGGAACTTTTACCGATAAGATGTCGGATTATTTCAGACATCTTTCATTTTCTTCGATGGGCTCCGATATAAATGATATCAATAACGATGGCTACGAAGACTTAATGGTCGTCGATATGGCGGTTGAAGATCCTGTGAGGCAAAAACAATTATTTTCTCTCAATCAAAATTACGACAAGTTTCATCTGATGGTGGATGCAAATAATTATTATCAGTATCCACGTAATGTTTTGCAATTGAATAATGGCAACGGAACCTTCACCGACATCGGTTATTATGCAGGCGTTGCACAAACAGACTGGAGTTGGTCACCGTTAATTATGGATTTCGATAACGATGGCAATAAAGACATTTTTGTTTCGAATGGGTTGTTCAGAGATATCACCGACTGGGATTATAAAGAATTTGTTCTTGATTCGATTAAGAACCTGATGGCAAAAGGAATCGAGGTAAAACTCTTCGACTGGTTTGCTCAGATTCCGCAGGTAAAAATTCCCAATTATTTTTTTCATAATAACGGCAGCCTGAAATTTGATAATTATTCAAAGCAATGGTCCGATGCTCCACCATCGTTTTCCAATGGCGCATCCTATGCCGATCTCGATAACGATGGCGATCTCGATATAATCGTTAATAATGTTGAAGACGATGCGTTTATTCTAAAGAATAACCTGAACGAAATTTCTAAAAACAATTACATACGTTTTAAATTTTTCAAGAACAAAGATTCAAACCAGGAGGTGTATGGTGCTTCGGTAAAGTTAACAGATAGCAACGGAAACATCCAGGTTCAGCATTATGATCCACAGCGAGGATACATGTCGACCATGCAACACTTTTTGCATTTCGGGACGGGATCTCTGAATAAAATTTCAAAAGCAGAGATCGTTTTTCTATCAGGAAAGAAAACGACTTTAGAAAATATTTCGGTCAACCAGGAAATTAGAGTCAACGAGGATGATTGTACGCTTCAGAATTCTCTTGAAAATCGGCTACCAGCGTTGTTTAAAGAATCGAAATCGAAGACAACTTTTGCATATAAGCACAAGGAAAATGATTTCATCGATTTCAAACGTGAGCCATTAATTCCATATAAGTGTAGTCGCAAGGGACCTTATTATTCGGTTGCAGATGTAAATGGTGATGGGAGGAATGATATTTACGTGGGTGGTGCTTCCGGTTTTCCTGGAAAGTTGATGATTCAAAATGCAGATGGAAGTTATTCGAATAAAGTTTCTCCCTGCTTTACCGCCGATCAGAAATATGAGGATTGCGGAGTTTTATTTTTCGATGCTGATGGTGATAAAAACCAGGACTTATATGTAGTGAGCGGTGGAGCTGAGTTTAATCCGGGAAATGCTCTTTACCAGGACAGGCTATATATTAACGATGGGAAAGGAAATTTTAAACCTTCAATAAATGCATTGCCGGTGGAGACAATTAATGGCAGCTGTGTAATTTCATTGGACTACGATTACGACGGTGATCTCGACTTATTCGTTGGCGGAGGAGTGTTGCCTGGTAAATTTCCAATGCATGAAAAGAGTTTCTTGCTTGAGAATACGAAGGGGGAGTTTAAAGATGTAACACTACAAATTGCACCACATGTAATGGATCTTGGAATAATTAATTCTGCAGTCTGGACCGACATAGATGGTGATCAGAAAAATGAATTGATACTTACAGGTGAATGGATGCCGGTTAATATCTTAAAATCAAGAGATGGAAAATTGATTAGTGTTTCTGCGAGGGTAAATTTTTCGAGTGACAAAGGAGAAAAGGCGAGTTCGGAATTATCGGAGTTGACTGGTTGGTGGAATTGCATAAAGACAATTGATGTGGACAACGACGGTGATCAGGACTTAGTTTTAGGAAATAACGGGACGAATTCAAAGATAAAAGCTGCAATGAAGGAGCCTTGCACCGTCTATGCAAAGGACTTCGATGGTAATAAAAGTTATGATGCTGTGTTAGGATATTATATCGACGAAAAATGTTACCCGATGTATCATCGCGATCAACTGATAGACCAGATGCCATTTATGAGAAAGAAGTTTATCAGATACAGGCATTATGCAGGAAAGACGATGGATGAAATTTTCAGTGCCGAACAGAAAAATGGAATGAATGTTTACAAGACGAATAATTTTTTCTCGGGCATATTAATCAATGAAGGCAACTTGAATTTCCGGTTCGAAAAATTCCCGGAACGCGCGCAGTTATCGACGATCAGTGATTTTGTATTTGATGATTTCAATAAAGACGGAAGGACTGACATACTCGTCGCAGGAAATTCTACTGATGCTGATGTGTCTACCGGGAATTACGACGGTCAGGCTGTTTTGCTTCTCTCTGGAAAAGGCGATGGCAAATTCGAAGCACTGCCTCAAACTGTTTTCGATAAAGTAGTAAATGGAGAGGTGAGAAAATTAATTTATAATAAGGAGCAGAAGAATGTTATCCTTTTGAAGAACGATACGACATCGCAGGTGTTTACATTTAATTAGCTAATCACTATTGTCCGGGGAAAACAGCATCATCTAAGACAACTACCTACTGCTCGAATTTTTCCGTCGTTGATTCTTACTTTCTTTTCTTGAAAAAAGAAAGTAAGCAAAGAAATTCAAGCCAAAAAAAAGTTGCCCACCGCACTATCAGGCGCTTCCCACTTTTTTGGCGGGCCCCCGCGCCGCAATTCACATAATATTTTTTTCATAGGGCTTACTTTTTAATTATTGGCAATTATCCCTTTATTTTAATTTATTTCCATCAAAATACAACTAAATTTATTTTTACCGGACACCTGTGATTAGCAAATTAGCTAGTCATATCAACAAGCTTTATTACTAAATTGCTCAATATATAAAAGGGTGTCTGCGAATTCTATATTTTTTTGTGGGATCTGTGGTTAATTTTTTTTTCTGCGAGATCTGCCGGAATAAAAAATTACGGTGACGTAAAATCAAATACGATATCCGGATTATCAAACAACACAGGAGTCTTACTCCACGTTTCAATAGCATTCCTATGCCTTACAACGATATAATAACTACTTGGAAGAGGAAGCGCCTGGAAAAAGAACAGGCCGTTGCCATGAATATCTATTGTGTCTTTGACTTCTGCTATCAAACCGTATGGCGACACTGCATCATGTAATTCAACCGTAATCGTATCGCAAACACTTGGATGATTGGTTGGATCGGCAACAGAATTCAGTGTGCCGTTGCCAATATAAAATCCTTCTATGAATACTCTCATGTGGAGATTAACGCCGTTGCAGTTTTCATCCGTCTGATTGTTACAGTTTTCATCGATACCGTTTCCGCAAATTTCTATAGCGCCCGGATAAATATTCGGATTCTGGTCGTTGCAGTCAGTGTTGTCTATGATATATCCCGCCGGTTGATTGCAATCGCTGATGATAGCAGCAGGATCGCCATAACCATCACCATCAAAATCGTGATACCAGTTTGTAGCTTCGTTACGAATTACGGTTACACTTCCATTCATGCTGATGCTGCACGAGGTAATTGTATTCGTTGCGATAACGGTATAGTCGCCGGCAGTAGTTTGATTTCCGAATGAAAGAGGTAAATCAGTTCCGCTAACCGGAGAACCAATCGGTGTATTTGTATTCAGGTAAAGCTGATAGTTGATATTGTTTTCTGAGTTGCTCAATCCCACAGGAACACCATCACCAGGAATAGCACAATAACTTCCGCCACCGGTAAGATTTGCAATTTCCGGATTCGGCAAGATGCTGATGGTTACAAGTCCATTCATTCCTGCAGTGCAACCTGTGATTGAATGAGTGGCCGTAACCGTATAATCACCAGCGAAAGTCTGGTTGCCGAACGACAATGGATTACCATTTCCCATCAAAGGTGAACCAGTGTTTGCATTATTTAGTTTCAATTGATAAAGAACATTGCTTTCGGAATTACTTAGTCCGATTGCAACACCGCTACCATTCATGCAATACTCGCCACCGCCTGTGACATTTTGTGAAGAAGGCAATGAGTTGACGAGAATGTTCACAGAATTATTCATTGTTGTCGAACAAGTTGTAGTGGTATTTGTTCCTGTAACACTATAAACGCCTGCAGAAGTAAATGTGCCGAAAGACAAAGCAGAGCCATTACCATTTAATATGTTTCCGGTCGGACTACCATCAACATAGAGTTCGTAAGAATTTCCGCTCTGCGAATTACTCAATCCTACAGCAAGAGCGGCACCACCCGGACAATATTGTCCACCGCCGGTTACATTGTATTTCGTTGGGAGTGAATTGACAGTTACGACTGCGCTTCCGTTCATCGTAGCTGTACAGCCTGACGATACGTGTGTTGCCACAACAAAATAAGTTCCTGCTGTAGTCTGACTTGGAAAATTAATAGAAGAACCGGTACCGGAAATCGGACTTCCAATGTTTGTTCCACTACGTTTAAGCTGATAGTTAACACCAACATCTGTATTTATTAATCCAACAAGAACACCAGATCCGCCAGTGCAATAACTTCCACCGCCAGTCATACTATATAAATTTGGTTTCGATGTAACAGTAATAGTATTCGTTACTCCAACACAACCACTGGCACTTGTAATCGTGCAGAAATAATTTCCAGATGTGTTTACATTTATTGCCTGGGTAGTTGCATTTGTATTCCACAAATAAGATGAAGCGGCAAGAGAAGTTAATGTAACAGAATTTCCCTGGCAAAAATCAGTTGAGCCGGAAGGGGATATTGTAGGGGACGTAACGCTATATGTCATCACTACATCGTCAATTCTATACTGTGTAGATGTTCCGCCCTGTGAAAACTGAATTCTGAGATTTGCTGCTGCGGGTAATGTGCTGCTTGCTGTCACGTATTGCCATGCAGTTGTCCCTGCACCAGTCGCTAAAAGAGGAAATGCCAATGCAGAATAATTAGTGCCGTCAGTACTATACTGAAGAATCAGGTCGCTGCCATCTGCTGCAGTCGTACTTTTTTGTACTCCGAATGATAGCTGGATATTTGTAAGTCCGGATGTATTTATTCCGGAGATGATAAAGTTTCTCCCTGCTGTATTTGTGATAAATATATTTGCACCACCCGAATTACTCATCAGTCCATTGAATGTTGTGTTCCTGACGTCTGCTGTTCCTGACATGGTAAGGTTGTCGTTGTCGAAACCATTGTTCGATTCATGAGTTGAGATGGCTGTTGTGCTTCCAACACTTCCCATCTCTTCATTGAAGACTGTACCGTTGAATGAGGACCCACTGATGGAAACATTTACTGCGGCCGATGTAGCTGTGCATCCATCGGAATTTGTCACAACGACTGAATAATTACCAGCCATGTTTACATTTATCGTCTGCGTCGATGCACCAGTAGACCATTGATATGAATTTCCGGAACCGGCAGATAAGTTGACAGAATTTCCGAGGCAAATCGATAGCGGTCCCGCAGGTGATACAATTGTACTCGGAATTGAACCTACATAGATATTTTGTGAATCAACTCCGGCACAACTGCCACCATTATCGTATGTGTAAGTAATCACATGAATGCCTGGTCCTGCTACAGATGGATTAAAATTTCCACCATTCACGCCTGTGCCTGAATAAACACCACCAAGTGGTTGTCCACCAGTCAATGCAAAGGGTGCATCATTCTGGCAAACATCATCGAACGGATCGAGAGTTACATTGACGGCCTGACTAAGTGTGACAGTCACTGAAGCAGTATTCGAACAACCGTTTACGTCAGTACCTGTAACGTTGTAAGTAGTCGCAACGGTTGGATTAGCCGAGACAGTCGAACCCGTTGTTGTGTTTAGACCTGTTGAAGGTGACCATGTATATGTACTGGCGCCACTCGCTGTTATAGTAACTGCAGCGCCCGAACAAACGGTTGGTGTGGCAGGAGTGAAGTTGATTGATGGAGGAGAAACAGATGTAACAGAAACAGGTGAAGACGATACAGCATCACAAACTATTGTTGTTTGAGTTGTATATGCAGGAAAATTAATCTGCCAGTTTGCGATCATGCCAGCATTAGTATTGGTGCGATCATATACAATTAATTTCCAGTTACCATTTGGATTTAATGATCCGCCCGCAAGGGATGCAAATGTCGTTTTGTTTGATGTATATGTACATGCGTTGAAAGTGGTAGTCCATGGTTTATAGGTTCCTGTATAAGGGGCACCAGTAGCCGGTATTTGTGCGGAGCCGGCATCGGAAAAAATTGTATTCGTATAATTATCGCCAAAGCTGCCAACTTTGTTCGACAATCCTAATTTATCTCCATTCGGTGCTTCAAGAAAAATTGCAAGGTCTCCGACATTTGGATGGTTAATATTTATCAGAACAGAAATACCTGAAGCGGTAACATTTCCTGTAAACCCTGTTACATTAATGAGACTAGTTGCTGCAGTACAACTATTATCCGGTATGCTATAGGTATTATTATTCGAAAAAGAAGTTGCAGAAAAATTATTGGTGATAATATTGGTCTTCTGCATAACGACGGAATAATTTCCCGACTGATTCGCAGTTATACTCGAGGTCGTTGCTCCTGAAATGTTTGCTCCGTTTTTCTGCCATTGATAGGTTATATTCGAACCAGTGTTTGCATTTAATAACA
>JADMIO011011160.1_pt1 | contig 20992 bp, 26 predicted proteins | sample 8958161 | NCBI WGS metagenome assembly JADMIO01 (sample SAMN16585339, study PRJNA669376) | soil metagenome | isolation source: Crop rotation soil | place: USA: Cullars Rotation, Alabama | collected 2011 | reverse complement strand
CGCGACAACTTGTCCACGTGGAATTCTAAGCTTAGGATCCCAATGTGCTGGAAAGTCGTACGAGACGCCGAAGCTGACCTCCACCCGCACGAGAGTATCCGTGAACGACCAGTTCACCACGCGGTTGGTGATGAAGTCCTCGTTCGGGATGAGGTAGGTGTGACCGTCGCGGGTGACGACAGAGACAAAACGGGCGCGAAGCGCCTTGATCCAACCGAAGGTGTCGCCGAGCGCGATGGTGTCGCCCGGCTTGATGGACTTGTCGACCAGGATGACGATGCCGCTGACGAAGTTGGAGACGACCTTCTGAAGTCCGATGCCGATCCCCACGCCAAGGGCGCCCGTGAACACGGTGAGAGCGGTTAGATCGACACCGAGGGCGCTCAGCGCGACGCCGAAAGCACCGATCACGAGGCCTATCCTGGCAAGCTTGCCGATCAGCACCTTGAGGCTCGGGGTCAGGTCCGGATTGGCGGCGATCCGCCGCTCGAGGAAGTTGCCGAAGAGTATGGCGAGCCAGAGCACCACGGCGATCACCACGACCGCCTGGATCACGTCGAAGAGAGAGATGGAGAAGGCGCCGAAGCGGACCGCCACCAGATCGAGGCCGCTCACCGCTTCGTCGTAGGCGCCGGTGATGCGCAAGGCGACCAGGATCCAGGCGAGCCAGGCGATGAGGCGCCCGGCGGTTCTGTTGCGGACCAGCCGCGAAACCACCGAGATCGCGACCCAGGCGGCGACCAGCGCCGCCACGGTCGCCACGATCGCGGCATGGCGCGGCTCCGAAACAATGCGCAGAGCGAGCGCCACGGCCCCGAGCAGAAGCACCGCGACGATCCATCGCGTGCGGCGCAGAATGAGCGCGAGGAAGCGCAACAGCCGTGGGCGGCCGCGGATGGCGCGGACCTGCGGCTCCAGCGCCGTCTCCACCATGCGTCCGATCGAAACCGAGACGAGGATGGTCACCGCCACCGCGGCGAGCTGGACGATTACCCAGGGATCAAGAAGCGCGTCGACGAAATGATAGAGAACCGTCTCGGCGCGTCCGAGCGCGGCTGACAAGTCGCTTCCGAGGATCCTGTCCAACCACCTCTCCCGCCAAGCCGGCTCACGAAACCGGCGTGCGGAAGAACCGTTGGAGGCAAGTTCCCGTTCCGCTCACATGGAGCGTGGAAGGTAGCGCCAGGACACAATCCCGCAGAGGGCGCAGAAGACCCCGAGCGTCATGAACACGGCGCCGATGCCGGCGAAGCCCAGGATGATGCTGTAGATCAGCGCCGGCAGGAGGTCGGAAAGATCGAGGTTGGTGCGGTAGACGGCGGTCATCTGCGGGCGCTCGTAGGCATGCACGGCGCGCAGGAACGGCGTCGAGCCGACCGCGTCGAGCGCAACTGCGAAGTTTGCGCCGGCGAGAAGCAGGAGCGCCGACAGCCACGGATGCGCTTCCCCGGCGAGGCCCGCGAGCAAGGCGGAGCCGGCCGCAGCGAAGAATGCGACGACAACGATCGGCCGGACGCCGATGCGGCTCCCGAGCCTGCCCCAGGGGACCGCGAAGAGAAGCAGCGCGTTGCCGAGCGAGACGACCAGCCCGCCCGAGAGCTTCCCCTCTCCGGTCGCCACCATGAGGATCGGCGCATAGACGTAGAAGGTCCCCCAATAGCAGGACCGGCCGAAGGCGATCAGCCAGGCGAGCCGCATGCGCGGCTGGGCGACGAAGCGGCGGATGTTGGTGATCGGGTTGACCGGTCGCAGCACGCCCGGCGCGACCGCGCGTCGGCCGGAGAGCCGAAACGTCCAGAAGAGGGCGACCAGGACCAGCGCCCAGGTGGCGCTCCAAAGATACGGCGCCACATGGCCAAACGTGACGTAGAGCCAGACTCCGAGTCCCGGTCCGATGGTCCAGGCGAGCGTGGACAGGCCGAGGCGCAGCGACTCCGCCCGGACGAGCTGCTGCTTGGGGATGAACTCCATGATGTAGAGGCTGAGCGTGATGGCAAGCGTTCCCGCGCCGAGGATACGCAGGAACATGCCGGCGGCCTGGCCGCCGAGCGTCTGGGTGGCGAAGCAGGCGCTGGCCACGACGAGCACGATCGCACCGCCCGTGTAGACCCAGCGGCGCGCGACGTGCCGGTAGAAGAGCGGAGCGCAAAGCGTTGCCGCCAGTCCCAGGACGCCCACCGCGAAGTAGAGAATGCTGACCTGCTGCTTGTCGCGCAGGATGTCGTAAGCCTGGATCGGCACGACGCTGACCAGGCTCGCGCGGCTGAAGGACTCGACCGCGAACAACGTGCCGAACGCCCACGCGCCGGGTTGCGCGGCGGCGGGCAGCCAGACCGAATGGGGAGCGTTCGTGGCCAGGAGAGAACCGAAGCAGGTCGAGAGCTCAGGTCTCGCGCAACCCTTCCTGCCGCGCAACGGCGCCTACGACATGCGCCGTCGCGATTGGATCAATCCATGCTTCCACGCTGAACTGCGTCGCCGAGCCGGTTTGGCGGCGCCATGCAGGGCGCGCCTTGCCCGCCCATGGCTAGTTGTGCCTCGTTCGGCCCCTTGCTACATTTTGGAGGCGGGCGGAAAGCCCCGACTCGAAGAACAGACGGCGGGACGCACCCGCAGGGGAACCGAGGGGACATGGAGTATTTCATCCAGCAGCTCATCAATGGGCTGACGCTGGGCTCGATCTATGGCCTGATCGCCATCGGCTATACGATGGTGTTCGGCATCATCGGAATGGTGAACTTCGCCCACGGCGACGTGTTCATGGTGTCGGCGTTCATCGCGCTGGTCGTCTTCCTGATCGTCACCTTGTGGCTCGGCATCGCCTCGGTAGCGATCGCCCTCCTTCTCATGCTCGTGGTTAGCATGGTTCTCACCGGCTTGTGGAACTGGGCCATCGAACGGGCAGCCTACAGGCCGTTGCGCGGCTCGTTCCGGCTGGCGCCGCTCATTTCGGCGATCGGCATGTCCATCGTGCTGTCGAACTTCGTGCAGGTCGCCCAGGGACCCCGTCAGAAGCCGATCCCGCCGATGGTGGAGGGCAGCTTCCAAGTCTATCACGGCAGCGGCAACTTTCCGGTGACCATCGCCCTGAAGCAGATCATCATCATGGTGATCACCGCCGCGCTCCTCGCGGCGTTCTGGTACGTGGTGCAGAACACGCCGCTCGGGCGTGCGCAGCGCGCCTGCGAGCAGGATCGCAAGATGGCGGCGCTGCTCGGCGTCAACGTCGACCGCACGATCTCGCTGACGTTCGTCATGGGGGCCGCGCTGGCGGCGGTCGCGGGCACCATGTACCTGATGTACTACGGCGTGGTGAACTTCTCGGACGGGTTCGTGCCCGGCGTGAAGGCCTTCACGGCGGCGGTGCTCGGCGGCATCGGATCGCTCCCCGGCGCAGTGCTGGGCGGGCTGCTCATCGGCCTGATCGAGGCCCTCTGGTCGGCCTATTTCTCGATCGACTACAAGGATGTGGCGTCCTTCTCGATCCTCGCGATCGTGCTGATCTTCATGCCCTCCGGCCTGCTTGGCCGGCCCGAAGTCGAAAAGGTCTGAGCGTGGCGAGTGTCGAGCGCCTCGGCAGCGCCGCCGACACGCGGCCGCCGGGGAAGCAGCGTGAGGACGAGGAGCGCCGCGCCGCCGCGCTCGGCGAGCCGCCGCTCCACGCGTCGCCGCGCCAGGAGTCGAGTCTCGCACACGCGCTCAAGGAGGCGGCCCTAGCGGGCATCGTGGCGCTCGGGATGTTCGGCCCGCTGATCGGCATCGAGACGCTGCAGAACATCAACAACCAGCTCGTCATCAGAACCCGCTGGCCGGCGCTCTTCCTGGTGGTGGCCATCGTCGCCATCGGCCGCTTCGTGCTGGCCATGTACCTGCGGCCCTATTTGCGCGCCCGGCGACGCACCCGGCTGGTGGAGCTGGAAGTCGCCCCTTCCCCGCTCGCGAGGTTCACCCGCTATTTCACGCCGGCGGCGATCCTCGTGCTGCTCGCCTTCCCCTTCATTGTCCTGCCGCTCACCGGCATCCAGGGGTCGATCAAGTGGGTCGATAATTTCGGCGTGCAGATCCTGATCTACGTCATGCTCGGCTGGGGCCTGAACGTGGTGGTCGGGCTCGCCGGCCTGCTCGACCTCGGCTATGTCGCCTTCTACGCGGTGGGCGCCTATTCCTATGCGCTGCTCGCCACGCATTTCGGCCTGTCGTTCTGGCTGCTTCTGCCGATCGCCGGTCTGCTCGCCGCGAGCTGGGGCATCGCGCTCGGGTTTCCAGTGCTCCGGCTGCGCGGCGACTATCTGGCGATCGTCACGCTCGCCTTCGGCGAGATCATCCGCCTCGTGCTGATCAATTGGCGGGAAGTGACGAATGGCGGATTCGGCATCCGCTCCATTCCCAAGGTGACGCTGTTCGGCATCAAGTTCGACGCCTCGAAGGACGGCTTCGCCGCCATGTTCGGCCTGCCGATGAGCTCCGCCTATTACAAGATCTTCCTCTACTATCTGATCCTGTTGCTGGCGCTGCTGACTGCGTTCGTCACCATGCGGCTGCGACGCCTGCCGCTGGGGCGCGCCTGGGAATCGCTGCGGGAGGACGAGATCGCCTGCCGCTCGCTCGGCATCAACACGGTGAATACCAAGCTCACGGCGTTTGCGATCGGGGCGATGTTCGGCGGCTTCGCGGGCTCCTTCTTCGCGGCGCGTCAGGGTTTCGTCAGTCCGGAATCCTTCATTTTCCTGGAATCGGCGATCATCGTGGCCATCGTGGTGTTGGGCGGGATGGGCTCGATGATCGGCGTCGCCGTGGCCGCGGCGGCGATGATCGGGGGAACGGAAATCCTGCGCGAGATGGACATCCTGAAGGAGGTGTTCGGGCCGGCTTTCGACCCGGCCAAGTACCGGATGCTGATCTTCGGCCTCGCCATGGTCGCCATCATGGTGTGGCGCCCGCGCGGCTTCGTCAGGGCCCGCCAGCCCTCGGTGTTCCTCCGGGAGCGCAAAGCGGTTTCCGCCGAGCTCGTCCACGAAGGCCGCGGCTGACATGGCGCCGAGCCCGATCGCGACGGCGCCCGACCCCGTCGTCACGGTGGAGCATCTGACGATGCGCTTCGGCGGCTTGCTCGCCGTCAACGACGTGACGTTCCAGGCGGCGCGCGGCGACATCACGGCTCTGATCGGGCCCAACGGCGCCGGCAAGACCACCGTCTTCAATTGCGTCACCGGCTTCTACAAGCCGAGCCAGGGGCGGATCATGCTCCGGCAGCGGGGCGGCGCGGAATTCCTGCTGGAGCGCATGCCGGACCACAGCATCGCCGCCAAAGCAAAGGTGGCGCGGACGTTCCAGAACATCCGCCTGTTCGGCGGGCTGACGGTTCTGGAGAACCTGATGGTCGCCCAGCACAACGTGCTGATGCGCGCCTCGGGCATGTCGATCGCCGGCATCCTCCAGCTTGCAAGCTACCGGCGGGCGGAGCAGCGGGCGATCGAGAAGGCGCGCGGCTGGCTTGAGGAGATCCGATTGGTCGACCGGGCCGACGACCCCGCGGCCGACCTGCCTTACGGCGCGCAGCGGCGGCTGGAGATCGCCCGTGCGATGTGCACCGATCCGGAGCTCCTTTGCCTCGACGAACCGGCCGCAGGACTGAACCCGCGCGAATCCGCCGAGCTGAACCAGCTGCTGCTGCGCATCCGCGACACCTATCGGACCTCGGTGCTCCTGATCGAGCACGACATGTCGGTGGTCATGGAGATCTCCGACCGCATCGTCGTGCTGGAATACGGCATCAAGATCGCCGACGGGACGCCGGATTCCGTGCGCCGCGATCCCAAGGTGATCGCCGCATATCTCGGCGTGGAGGACGAGGAGGTCGAACGGGTCGAGGAGGACCTGCAGAAGCTCGAGGCGCACGCATGAATGCGCCGCTTCTCAGCGTGCGCGGCGTGCACACCTATTATGGGAACGTCATCGCGCTTCGCGGCGTGGACGTCGACGTGTTCGAAAGCGAAATCGTGGCGCTGATCGGCGCCAACGGCGCCGGCAAGTCGACCCTGATGATGACGATCTGCGGCAATCCGCAGGCGCGCGACGGGCTGATCGTCTATGACGGCCACGACATCACGCGCCTGCCGACGCACGAGATCGCCCACATGCGGATCGCGCAATCACCGGAGGGTCGGCGCATCTTCCCGCGCATGACGGTGCTCGAAAACCTGCAGATGGGCGCATCAATCGATGGGCTGCGCCATTTCGACGAGGACGCGGAGCGCGTTTTCAGGCTGTTCCCGCGGCTGAAGGAGCGTATCCACCAGCGCGGCGGCACGCTCTCGGGCGGCGAGCAGCAGATGCTGTCGATCGCGCGGGCGCTGATGGCCAGGCCGCGGCTGCTGCTCCTCGACGAGCCGTCGCTCGGCCTCGCGCCCCTCATCGTGCGCCAGATCTTCGACAGTATCCGCGAGCTGAACCGGACGCAGAAGCTGACCGTCTTCCTGGTCGAGCAGAACGCCTACCACGCGCTGAAGCTCGCGCATCGCGGCTACGTCATGGTGAACGGGCTGATCACCATGTCCGGCACAGGAACACAACTGCTGGAGCGGCCGGAGGTGCGGGCGGCCTATCTGGAGGGCGGCGCGCACTAGCGGCGGCCGTTGGCGAGATGCAGGGCATCCTCTACGAAGAACCGTCCGCCTGGCTGTTCGTCCTGGTCACCTGCCTCCTCGGTGGCGCGGCGGCCTGGATGACCGGGCGTGCGTATGCGCTCACCTGGCGCAGCACGGCGGGGCTCGTTGTTGCTCTGCTGCTGCTCGGGATCGCCGTCCGCTTCGCCCACCATGCACTGTTCGGCGGCACGATGCTCTCTCCGCAATATTATGTCGTCGACACCATCGTGCTGCTCATCATCGGCTTCGTCAGCTTCCGCTACCAGCGTACTTGGCAGATGGCGACGCAGTACTACTGGCTTTACGAGCGCACCGGCCCGTTGACATGGCGGGCCCGCCAGGAAGCCGGCGCGTCCGGCGGATGAATGTAGGTGACAAAGCCGCAAAAAACGGCATGATCCGGCGCACGCAGGCGCGCCTCGGGCGGGCCGCTATCGACTATCAACGATCTCCAATCGGGAGCAGGGAGAAGGGAATATGAAGTCTCATTGGCTTTCCGGCGCCGTACTCGCCGCCGGACTGGTATTTGCCGGCGCGGCCCACGCCGACATCCTGATCGGCGTCGCCGGTCCTCTGACGGGTCCAAACGCCGCCTTCGGCGCGCAGCTGCAGAATGGCGGCCAAATGGCTGCCGACGACATCAACGCGGCCGGCGGCGTGCTCGGGCAGAAGATCGCGCTGAGCTTCGGCGACGACGTGTCCGACCCCAAGCAAGGCGTCTCGGTGGCCAACAAGTTCGTCGGCGACGGCGTCAAGTTCGTCGACGGGCACTTCAACTCCGGCGTGTCCATCCCGGCGTCGGAAGTCTATGCCGAGAACGGCATCCTGGAGGTCACCCCCGCCGCCACCAACCCGGTCTTTACCGAGCGCGGCCTCTGGAACACGATCCGCACCTGCGGCCGTGACGACCAGCAGGGCGCTGTCGCCGGCGCTTGGATCGCCAAGAACAAGGCGGGCAGCAAGGTCGCCGTCGTCCACGACAAGACGCCGTATGGGCAGGGCCTCGCCGACGAGACCAAGAAGGCGATGAACGCCGCCGGCCTCACCGAGGTCATGTATGAAGGCGTGAACATCGGCGACAACGACTTCTCCGCGCTGATCTCCAAGATGAAGGAAGCCGGCGTCGACGTGGTCTATTTCGGCGGCCTCCACACCGAAGGCGGCAAGATCGTCCGCCAGATGGCGGATGCCGGCCTGAAGGCGCAGTTCATCTCCGGCGACGGCATCGTTTCGGCGGAGTTCGCCACCATTGCCGGCCCGGCGGCGGAAGGCGTGATGAACACGTTCGGTCCCGACCCGCGCAACAACCCGGCCGCCCAGGACGTGGTGAAGAAGTTCCGCGACGCCGGCTTCGAGCCGGAGGCCTATACGCTCTACAGCTACGCGACGATTCAGATCATCGCGCAGGCGATCGAGAAGACCGGTTCCGCCGACGACGCTCAGAAGGTCGCGGAGACGATCAAATCGGGCGGCCCCTGGAAGACGGTGCTCGGCGATCTGAGCTTCGACGAGAAGGGCGACCGCACCAGCCTCGATTATGTCATGTATGTCTGGAAGAAGGGCGCAGACGGCAACGTCACCTATACCCAGATGTAATCGGCTTGCCGTAGAATGATTCAGGCCCGCCCTTTCGGGGGCGGGCCTCTTCTTTTGGGCCACGGCGGCAGCGTGTCGCTCGGCCGCGGGTTCCCTTTCACGTCCGCTTGCCCAATTCTCCTCTCCGCGCAGGATGCGATTCCGCTCAACGTGCGCGGCCCGGTCCGCCGGGCGACAAGGAGGTGCAGATGGAACTGACGATCTCCACCGCGACCATCCAGCCGCTCGTGGCGCTGCTGGCCGGCATCCTCATCCTGATCGTGCCGCGCATCCTGAACTACGTCATCGCGCTCTATCTGATCCTGATCGGAGTGCTGGGCCTGTTTCCGAACCTCTTGGGATGATCGGGGGCTTGAGGGTCGGTCACGCCGCCGACCTTCATCTGAAATCCGGCGTCACGGTGCTGCTCCCGGACGAGCCTGCCGTCGCCGCTGTGCATGTGGCGGGCGGCGCGCCGGCGAGTCGCGAGACGGAACTCCTGCGCGCCGGAAACACGGTCGAGCGCGTCGACGCAATCGTGCTCACCGGCGGCTCCGCCTTCGGCCTTGCGGCCGCGGACGGGGCGATGCGGTGGCTCGCCGAGCAGGGGCGCGGCTTCCAGGTCGGTGGCGTGCGCGTGCCGATCGTCCCGGCTGCGGCGCTCTTCGACCTGACGAACGGCGGCGACAAGACGCGACTCCGCACCGATCCGCTGCTTTATCCGAACCTCGCCAGAGCCGCTTGCGACGCAGCCTCGAACGAGGTCGCCATCGGGAGCGTGGGCGCAGGGACGGGCGCCGCCACGGCCGACCTGAAAGGCGGCTTCGGCATGGCCGAGGCGCCGCTCGAGGGCGGCGGGCGCATCGCGGCTTTCGCCGCCGTCAATGCGCTCGGACAGGTCACGCTCGGCGCCTCGCCGCACTTTCGCGCCGCCACATTCGAGCGGGACCGGGAGTTCGGCGGGCTTGGCTCGCCCTCTCCTCTTCCGCCGGATGCGGGGCGCCCGGTCGTGAAGCGGCGCGCGATCGCCGGCGAGAGCACGACGCTCGCCGTCGTCGTCACCGACCGTGCGTTGACCCGGCCGGACGCTAAGCGCCTCGCCATTGCCGCCCATGACGGCTTGGCCATGGCCATATTCCCGGCCCACACCCCGCTCGACGGCGACACTGTGTTCGCGCTCTCCACGGAGCGCCACCCGCGAGAACCGGGACCGGAGGCAATGATCGAGCTCTGCGCCGCGGCGGCCGCGACGCTCGCCCGCGCCATCGCGCGCGCCGTCTATGCCGCGGAGCCCGCTCCCGGCGATCGGCTGCCGACCTGGCGGGAGCGCTACGGGATCACGCGTTGATGCGCCAGGACCTCGAGCTAGATCCCGGCGACATCCGCATCCTGCGCATCCTGCAGCGCGATGCCTCACTGCCGATCGCCGAGGTGGCGCGCGAGGCCGGCATGAGCCAATCGCCGGCGTGGCGGCGCATCAAGCGGCTGAAGGAGAGCGGCGCGATCCGCGCCGTGGTCGCCCTGGTCGATCGCCACTCGGTCGGACTGGATTTCGTCGCCTACGCCTTCGTGAAGCTCGGCCTGCCGAGCCGGCAGAACATGGAGAACTTCGACCGGCTGATAAAGCTCTGGCCGGAAGTGCTCGTCTGCGAGCGGATCACCGGCACGGTCGACTACATGCTCAAGGTGGTGACGACCGATATCGAAGCCTACGACAAGTTCCTGCGCTTCAAGCTGCTCGACAACGAACTGGTGACGGACGTCCAGTCGCGCATCGTCGTCTCCACCGTAAAGGATACGCCGGCTTTGCCCATCGACGACCCCTGATCGCCCGTGGTACCGGCGGCCTCATGCATCGCCCGCTCCTCCTTGCGCCTTCGCTGCTGTCCGCCGACTTCGCCCGCCTCGGCGACGAAACCGAGGCGATCGACGCCGCCGGCGCCGACTGGATCCACCTCGACGTGATGGATGGGCATTTCGTGCCGAACATCTCGTTCGGCCCGGCGGTCATTGCAGCGCTGCGCGGCCGGACGACAAAACCCTTCGACGCCCATCTGATGATCGCGCCCGCCGATCCTTATCTCGCAGCGATCGCGGCGGCGGGGGCCGATTCGATCACCGTGCACGTCGAGTCCGGGGCCCACCTCGACCGCTCGCTCCAGGCGATCCGCGCGCTCGGGAAACGGGCCGGGGCGGCGATCAACCCGGCCACGCCGCCGCAGGCGATCGAGCCGGTGCTCGACCGGCTGGACCTCGTCCTGGTCATGACGGTGAACCCCGGCTTCGGCGGCCAGACCTTGATTCCGGCCATGCTGGAGAAGGTTCGCGCCGTCAGGGCGCTCGTCGCCGGACGCGATATCGATATCGAGGTCGATGGCGGCGTCAACCTGGAGACCATCCCGGCGCTCGTCGCGGCGGGCGCCAACGCCCTGGTGGTCGGCTCGGCGGTTTTCCCCGGCGGAGCCTCCAACTATGCCGGCAGGATGGCCGGCCTGCGCCGCGCGGGGGAATTGGCGCGGGGCGAATGGGCCTGACGCTGGATCTCCCGACGGCGGCCCGCCCTGGCGCTGCCGTTCGGTCACGCTGGCGAAGGGCGCTCCTTGCACCGGCTTTCGGGGCCGGAATGGCGCTCGCCTTCGCCCTCGGGTGGGTCGCGCTGGAGCGAGACGTGTCGACTGGGACGTTGACGGCGATGCTCTTCATCGCAGTTGCAGGCGGGCTGTCGGCAAGCGCCGCTCTCGTCATCGTCCGCCGCATCGCGTCGCGGCCCTGGAGCGCCCGCCTTGCCGCCGTTCTCCTCCTGCTGATCCTCGGGACAGGAGGTCTGGCGTCTCTCGCCATGGCCGTGCAGACGGCCTGGGTCTCGCACGACCTCACCGCCGTGCCGCTCCATATCGCGTTTCTCATCGTGGCCTTCGTCGGGGCCGGAGCGGCCTACGGGTTCCTGGCGATCGCTGCGTTGCTCATGCTGCCGGTCGGCCTGCCGCTCCTGGCCGCGGTCTCGCTCGCCATTGCCCGCACGCCGCGGTAAACGCGGAAGGCGGTCCGTCTCGGCCGCTTGCGAGTTCGGAGCTGAGGATGATCCCGCGCTACAGCCGCCCGGAAATGGCCGAGATCTGGGCGCCGGAAACCAAATTCCGCATCTGGTTCGAGATCGAGGCGCACGCGCTGGACGCGATGGCGGAGCTCGGCCTCGTTCCCAAGGAGGCCGCTGCCAAGCTCTGGGAGAAAGGCGGCCATGCCGCCTTCGACGTGGCGCGGATCGACACGATCGAGCGCGAGGTGAAGCACGACGTCATCGCCTTCCTGACGCATCTTGCCGAAATCGTCGGCCCGGAGGCGCGCTTCGTGCATCAGGGCATGACGTCGTCCGATGTGCTGGACACGTGCCTTGCCGTGCAGCTCACCCGCGCCTCCGACCTGCTCGTCCGCGACGTCGACGCCCTGCTCGCCGCACTGAAGCGCCGCGCGTTCGAGCACAAGCTTACGCCGACGATCGGCCGTTCGCATGGCGTCCACGCGGAGCCGACCACCTTCGGGCTGAAACTGGCGCAGGCCTACGCCGAGTTCGACCGGGCCCGCCGACGCCTGCTCGCGGCCCGGCAGGAGGTTGCGACCTGCGCCATCTCCGGGGCTGTCGGCACGTTTGCGAACGTCGACCCGCGCGTCGAAACGCATGTCGCTCGAGCGTTGGGCCTGACGCCCGAGCCGATTTCCACCCAGGTGATCCCGCGCGACCGCCACGCGATGTTCTTCTCCATCCTCGCCGTGGTCGCCTCCTCCGTCGAGCGGCTCGCGACGGAGATCCGCCACCTGCAGCGGACCGAAGTGCTGGAGGCGGAAGAGCATTTCTCGCCTGGCCAGAAGGGCTCGTCGGCAATGCCGCACAAGCGCAACCCGGTGCTCTCGGAAAATCTGACGGGGCTTGCGCGCATGATCCGCGCTTATGCGCCGCCTGCGTTGGAGAACGTCGCCCTTTGGCACGAGCGCGACATCTCCCATTCCGCCGTCGAGCGCATGATCGGGCCCGACGCGACGGTGACGCTCGATTTCGCGCTGGTCCGACTGACGTCGCTGGTCGACAGGCTCGTCGTCCATCCGGACGCCATGCGGAAGAACCTCGACCGCCTCGGCGGGCTCATCCACTCGCAACGGGTTCTGCTGGCCCTCACCGGCGCCGGGCTATCGCGCGAGACGGCCTACGCGCTAGTCCAGCGGAACGCCATGAAGGTCTGGGAGCACGGCTCCAGCTTCTTCGATGAGCTCCTGGGCGATCCGGACGTTCGGGCGGCGCTGTCGGAGAGCCGCATCCGGGAGCAATTCGACCTCGAGTACCACCTGAAGCACGTGGACGCGATCTTCCGGCGGGTTTTCGGAGACACCTCCGACCCATAGCTTTGCGCCTGAACGTCTTGCGTAGGTCCCTTCGTCGGCTTACCTTTGCGCCGCTATGAATCTCGCGGGGTTCCGGAACGAACCTCGCTGCACTGACGTTCTGCCAAAACTATTTGCTAGGGAAAGGAACTCCGCAATGGTCGACCATCGTCCGGGAGCGCCGCGATCCTCCAACAACACGCTCTACTACATCGTCGGCGCGCTGGTCATCGCCGTCCTGATCATCGGCTGGTTCATGTACGGCGGCGACGAGACCCCGCCCGCCGAAACGCCCGCTCCGGCGGCGACCGAGCCCGCCCCTGCGCCGGCTCCGACAACCCCGCCGGCAACCGAGCCTGCGCCCGCGCCGGCGACGCCGCCCGCGGAGCCTGCCCCGGCAACGCCTCCGGCCGAGCCGGCGCCGACGACCCCGCCGGCCACCGAGCCTGCCCCGGCAACCCCGCCGGCGACCGAGCCTTCACCCGCCACGCCGCCGGCCGGCGGAGCGGAACCGGCGCCAGCAACACCTCCTGCGGGCGGCACGACGACCAGCCCGTAAGGCCCTGAAACATCTCTCATTCCCGGCGCCGCTCCTGCGGCGCCGTTTTCTTTTGCCGGACCCGCTGCTGGAACACGGCGCGCAGTTGGGCCGTTCTGCCTGGAACACAGGAGCATTCCATGGCAAATATCGACCGGACACCATCCAGTCCGACAGTGCAGCCCGCCGGGGTCGAAGGCGAAGGCCTGGATCCGTATCCGACCTATCGGGACGGCCCGATCACGCCACACGCGGCGACGGTCGAAAAACCGACCGATGTCGGTCTGCCGCGATCCCGCAGGACGAGCGGCCTGCCAATGCTCCTCGGCCTCGCCGCGATCGCCCTCGTGTTCATCGTGATGTACGTGCTGTGGGGCGGCATGAACCTCGTGCGCAGCACCGACGAGGCTGCCGTGCCCGGCGGACCGGCTAGCCCGCCCGCCTCCACTGCGACAGCGCCCGCAACCGATAGCCCCGCCGCTACCGGGTCACTCGGCCAGGGCGAGGCGCCGGCCGCCTCCGGGCCGGGTACGGTGGAACCCACGCCGGGTCCGATAGACGTGCCGGGTGGCGAGACCACGACGCCGGCGACCACGACGCCTCAATAGCGGCAATCGCTTACGCCTCGTCGAATCCGCCGCTCACGCCTTGGCGGCTTCGACGATCGCTTTGGCTCCGTTCGTCAGATAGTTGAAGTCGCTGGCGAGCGCGATGAAGCGGAACCCCATGTCGCGGCAGCGGCGGCCGGTCTCGGCATTGAGCGAGAGGGTCGCCGCGAACTTGCCTGCGTCGCGCGCCTTGCGGGCCACGAGGGCCGCCTTTTCCAACATCGGCTCGTTGTGCGGGTCCACGTGCGCGCCATCGGACAACGCGATCGAGAAATCGGAGGGGCCGACGAAGACCCCGTCGATCCCCGGGACCGCCAAAATCTCATCGACGGCATCGAGCGCCGGCCGCGTCTCGATCATGGCGATGGCGAGCGTGTCCCGGTTGGCGGAGCTGAGATAGGCCTGAGAGTCGGACTTGCCCTGCAAGGCAAGCACGCGGGTCGGACCCCAGGAGCGCTCGCCGACCGGCGGGAACTTCATCGCGGCCGCGAAAGCACGTGCATCGGCAACCGAGTTCACCATCGGCGCGATCACCGCCGAGGCGCCGAAATCGAGGGCTCGGCTCGCCATGTCGAAGCGGCCGACCGGGACGCGAACGACGGCCGGCTTGCCGGCGAGCGTGACGGCGGCGACGCCGCGCAAGACGCTCTCCGTCGAATGACAGCCGTGCTGCATGTCGAGCGTCACGGCATCGAAGGGCGTGCGTGCCAGGAACTCCGCAACCAGCGGCTCGGGTATCGCCGACCACGCGGTGAACAGCGTCTCGTCGGCGCGCAGCCGTGACGCGAGACTCGTCTCCAGGCCTGCCACTCAGCCCTCGGCTTCGATCTGCGCCACGGCTTCGGCCATCAGCTCTTCCATGGTGCGCCGGACCTGATGGTCCGACTGGTTCACGCCGGCCGCGTCGAGATCGGCGCGCACCTTGCGGAACACGTCGTCGTCGCCGGCCTCCTGCATGTCGGAGCGGATCACCTCGCGGGCATAGGCCTGCGCCTCGTCGCCGGACTTGCCGAGCTTCTCCGCCGCCCAGGCGCCGAGCAGCCGGTTGCGCCGGGCGGTCGCCTTGAAGCGCAGCTCCTCGTCACGGGCGAACTTGCTCTCGTAGGCATCCTTGCGCTTGTCGAAGGTCGTCATCCGCCTCTCCTCACCGCACCAGCGCTTCCCCTACCGGGCAGCCGCGCGGCGCGCAACGGCGAAGCGACCGTCCCCGCTATTATGCCGGCGAACCATCGTCGCGGGTCGCTCTCATTGTGTCGAGAAGGGCTTTCCGCTAGGTTCCGCAGCGCAACAAAGCATCGGCGCGAGCGATTCTCCCCGTTGCCGACGAGCCCTCAGGCACCAATATCCAGACCGATGAGAGCCATGACCCGCCGCCGCCGCATCTACGAAGGCAAGGCCAAGATCCTCTATGAGGGACCGGAGCCTGGCACGCTCATCCAGCACTTCAAGGATGACGCCACGGCGTTCAACGCCAAGAAACATGCCGTCGTCGACGGCAAGGGCGTGCTGAACAACCGGATCTCCGAATACATCTTCAACAATCTCAATGCGATGGGCATTCCAACGCATTTTATCCGCGCGCTCAACATGCGCGAGCAGCTGATCCGAGAGGTGGAGATCATCCCGCTCGAGGTGGTGGTCCGCAACGTCGCGGCCGGCTCCCTGTCGCAGCGGCTCGGCATCGAGGAGGGCACCGCGCTCCCGCGCTCCATCATCGAGTTCTATTACAAGAAGGACGACCTGAACGACCCGATGGTCTCCGAAGAGCACATTACGGCCTTCGGTTGGGCGAGCCCGCAGGAGATCGACGACATCATGTCGCTCGCCATCCGCGTCAACGACTTTCTCTGCGGCCTTTTCCTGGGCGTCGGCATCCGCCTGATCGACTTCAAGATGGAGTGCGGCCGGCTGTGGGAGAACGACATGATGCGGATCGTCGTGGCGGATGAGATCTCCCCGGATTCCTGCCGGCTCTGGGATGTCTCCACCAATGACAAGCTCGACAAGGACCGCTTCCGCCGCGACATGGGCGGCATGCTGGAGGCCTACCAGGAAGTCGCCCGGCGCCTCGGCATCCTGAACGCCAACGAACGCGTTCCGGGCACTGGGCCGGTGCTGGTCAAATAACGCCTCCATGAAGGCGCGGGTCTTCGTCACCCTGAAGCCCGGCGTGCTCGATCCGCAGGGCCAAGCCATCCAGGGTGCACTCGCCGCCCTCGGCTTCGAGGACGTCGCCGCCGTGCGGCAAGGCAAGGTTTTCGACATCGAGCTGGAGAGCGCACGCGACGCGGAGCCGCGGCTGCGATCCATGTGCGAGCGGCTGCTGGCGAATACCGTGATCGAGGATTTCCGCGTGGAGATCGCATAGGCTCGCGCCATGCCCGAGATCAAGACGGTGAGAGATCAGATAGCGTGGTCTTATGCGAACTTGGCCCGGGCACACGCTGCGTTGGAAGACGGCAGCACGCGATACCAGCGAACTCATCACATCATCCGAAACAAGCTCTTCAAGGGACTATGCTCCGGCCGAATGTCGATGCGATCGCTTTACGACGACGAGCGCCTCAAGATGATACATGCGCAGCAATGCGTGTATTGCGGCTGTGCCAGTGATCTCTGCCTGGATCACATGATTCCGAGAACGGCCGGCGGTCGAGATTGGCCGCAGAATCTTGTTTGGGCATGCCGTGCTTGCAATAGTTCGAAGCAGGGCCGCGATATGCTGCGCTGGATGCAGGCCAAGGGACGTTTTCCAAGCGTCTTCGTGCTGCGCCGCTACCTAAAGATCGTGGCGGAGGCGTGTGCTGCGTTGAACCTTATGGATGAGCCGCTCGAAACTGCTGTTCGCCGCGACCTGCCGTTTGCTCTCGAGTTGCTCCCCATGGAATTTCCTCCCTTGATGACGTTGACGCTTTGGGTGACCGGCGGCTCTCGCGCGGATACGCCGTCAGCTCTCGACTCGGCCACCGGCATCGAAACCAGCTGAGCCCTTCGGGTCGGATGTCCAGCTGTCTGGCGCCCTACTATCCTCTGAATACGCTGAAGCCGGTCGCCGAGAACGTCTGGATCGTCGACGGTCCGGAAATTCGCATGCGCTACTTCGTAGGTTCGATGCCGTTCACCACTCGGATGACGGTGGTTCGGTTGGCCGACGGCTCGCTTTGGCTGCATTCGCCCACCGCCCTCGACGAAGACTTGATCCGGACGCTCGCCGCTCTTGGACCGATTCGTTTCTTGGTGGCGCCCAACCGTCTGCATTACTGGTGGATCGGCGAGTGGAAGGCCCGCTACCCCGAAGCGCGCGCGTATGCCGCGCCGGGCGTGCGGGAGACGGCCCGCAACCGGTTCTCCGCATTCGACGCCGACCTCGATGGCGGCCCGCCGGCCGCCTGGGCAGGGGAGATCGACCAGGTGGCGCTGCATGGCGCCTACATGACGGAGATCGCTTTCCTGCACCGGCCATCGCGCACGCTGGTTCTCACCGATATGATCGAGAATTTCGAGCTCGACCGGGTGCGCTGCTGGCATCTGAGGGCGCTCATGCGGTTCGGGGCCGTCGCCGATCCTCACGGCAGCACGCCGCGCGATCTGCGGGCAACGTTCTGGGGGCGAAGGAAGGCCGCCCGGATGGCCGTCCAGGAAATGGTGGACTGGCGCCCCCAGCGTGTTCTTCTTTCGCATGGTCGATGCTATTTGACGGACGCGCGATGGGAGCTCGAACGCGCCTTCCGCTGGATCTGAAGGTGTGATCGTGAAATCCGCCATCATCCTGTTCCCCGGCACCAACCGCGAGCGCGACATGGCCGCCGCGTTGAGGCGCGCCACCGGGCGCGAGGCCCGGATCGTCTGGCACGGCGAGACCGAGCTCCCGGCCCTCGACCTGATCGTGCTGCCCGGCGGCTTCTCCTTCGGCGACTATTTGCGGTCGGGGGCGATCGCCGCCCGCTCGCCGATCATGCCGGAGATCGCCAAGCGGGCACGGGACGGGACACTCGTCCTCGGCGTCTGCAACGGCTTCCAGACGCTCTGCGAAGCGGGCCTGCTGCCTGGCGTCCTCATGCGCAACGCCTCGCTCCGGTTCGTCTGCCGCGAGGTGAAGCTCGAGGTGGCGAATGCCGGGACCCCGTTCACGCACCTCTATCGGCCGCGGCAGGTGATCCGCTGCCCGGTGGCGCACGCCGACGGCAATTATTTTGCCGACGACGCGACGCTATCGCGCCTGGAATCGGAGGCGCGGGTGGTCTTCCGGTACGCCGAGGGCGCCAATCCGAACGGCTCGCGCAACGACATCGCTGGGATCGTCAGCGAGGGCGGCAACGTGCTCGGCATGATGCCGCATCCGGAGGACCTGACCGACGAGGCGCAAGGCGGGCTCGATGGACTGCCGCTCTTCCGGAGCCTTGCCACGCAATTTGCGGAGAGGGCGGCGTGATGAGCGCAGCCGAGGCGAGCAAGCGCCCTCCCCTCCCCCTTGTGGGGAGGGGCCGGGGGAGGGGTTTGCCTCGCGGGTCATCGCTGCCGACCCCTCACCCAGCCGGTCCTACGGACCGGCTACCCTCCCCCCACAAGGGGGGAAGGGTTTGGTGGCTCGTCGCCACCGTCTCTGCGCTCCTCGCCGCCTGCCAATCGAGCGGTCCCCAGGACTATGCGGAGTTCCACGCCGCGCAAGACCCAGTGCATGTCGCGGACCGCATCGCCGACAATGTCGGCGCCTGCTGGATCAAGGCGCGGCCCGCTTTTGCCGAATACACCTATGCCTCCGAGCTGACCTCCTACGCCAATCGGCCCCGCGTCCTCGTCGTCCCGAAGAAGGACCCGCATGGCCTGCCGAAGCTGGTCATCGAGGCCTCGGCCGGCAAGCGGGGGACGAGCGTCAAGCTGTTCGGACCGCTGATGGCCGGTCCGGAGGCAGGAACGATCTCCCGCGATGTCGAGCGCTGGGCGGGTGGCGGAAGCGGCTGCTCCGCCTGAGCGGTCCGTAGCCCGGATTGAGCGCTAGCGAAATCCGGGTTGCCGCGCGGCCGAAGGTCCCGGCTTGTGCTTCGCTCATCCGGGCTGCGAGGCTCACTTCCAGAACGGCAGGCGCGCCTCGTTGATCGCGTCGAGCCGCGTCAGGCCGATGTCCTTCAGCTGATACTCGGTCAGCTCCATGAGAACGCGCCGGCTGCGCCGCTTCGCGAGCCGTGCCTCCAATGCGTCCAGCAGCTTCATGATGGCGGCGCCGAGTCGATGCAGCGAACCGACCCGTGCACGAGCCGGTGACGAACTCGCTGGGCCGCTCCCGATTGTTTCTATTGTGCTCATGTCCTTAGGCCTAAAATGGCTTTGCGTGTGCCGTATGCATTGACCCTGCGTTCAATACAATCTATAAATTGTAACCATGACAACTTGGCTGCCTGATCTGTCGACGGGTGCCGGCCCGATCTATCTGCGTCTCGCCGAGCGGGCGGAAAGCGACATTGGGGACGGCGTGCTTGCGCCCGGGGCGAAGCTTCCGCCGCAGCGCGACCTGGCCTTTGATCTCGGCGTGACGATCGGGACAGTGGGACGCGCCTATGCGCTGTTGCGGGAGCGCGGCCTGGTCAGCGGCGAGGTGGGCCGCGGCACCTATGTGCTCAGCCGCGCCGAGACCGCGGCCGAGGAGCTGCATTCTCCTCCGCAGGCGCGCCCCGTCGCGCCCGGCAAGCTGCGCATGGATTCGACCGCCGCTCCCGACATCGGCCAGATGCAGTCGATCGAAGAGCTGACATGCCGGATCGTGCGCGAACACGGCCACGACATCGTCGACTATGTGCGTGCGCCGGCGCGCTCCTGGCGCGAGGCCGGGCAGCGATGGCTCCGCGTTGGCGGCTGGATGCCGCCTGAGGAGACCGTCGTTCCCACGCTCGGGGCGCACGGGGCGGTGCTCGCCGCCATCGCTGCGGTTACGGCGCCCGGCGACAGGATCGCATTCGAACAGCTGACCTATTCTTCCATCGCCCGCAGCGCCAACCTGATCGGCCGCCGCAGCGTATCCGTCGAAATGGATTCCGATGGACTCTGCCCCGAGGACTTCGAGCGGCTCTGCTCCCAGCAGCATCCGAAGCTCGCCTTCCTGATGCCCGCGCTGCACAATCCGACCCTGACGATCACGCCGGAGGCTCGACGCCGCGAAATCGTGGCGATCGCCCGCAAGCACAATGTCTGGCTCGTCGAGGACTCGATCTACGGGGCGCTCCTGGACGACCAGTCGGTGTCCATCGCCGAGCTCGCACCCGAGCGCACGTTCCACGTCGGCGGCCTCTCGAAGAGCGTCGCCGCCGGGATCCGCGGCGGGTGGGTCGCCTGCCCGCCGCATGTCGCGCCGCGCGTGCTCACCTCGTACAAGATGCTGACGGGCGGAAAGAGTTTTCTGCTCGGAGAGCTCGCCGCCCGGCTGGTGTTGTCCGGCGAGGCCGATGCGATCCGCAGCCGCGTGCAAGCGGAGATCGAGGCGCGCAGCGCGATCGCTCGCACGGCCTTCGCCGGATGCGACTACGCCGCGCATCGTCGCGCGCCTTTCCTGTGGATGAAACTGCCGGAGCCGTGGCTTTCGGGCACATTCAAGAATGCAGCCGCACAGGAAGGCGTGCTGATCGACGACGAGGACGAGTACAAATGCGGACGCGCGGAGCGGGCGTTTCATCGCGTCCGGATCGGATTCTCTGCGCCGGCTTCTCGGGACGATGTGGCGCGGGGGTTCGCCAGCTTGCGCTCGCTCCTGGACAATCCGATCGCCGGTTACGACAGCTACGGCTGATCGCTGGGGATTGCACCACGACGCTCGACCTCGTATCTCATGACCATCAGTGGTCATAATCTGCTTGAGCCGGCTGGATGCACGAGATTCAACTGAAGGATGCCAAAGCGACCTTGTCGGCCGTCGTTAACAAGGCGGTGGCCGGAGAGCCGTCGGTGATCACGCGTCATGGCCGCAAGGAGGCCGTCATCCTGTCCTTCGAAGACTACGAGCGCTTGTCTCGGGTCCCGAGCTTCGGGGAGCTCTTGGCTGCTTTTCCCGGGAGCGCCGAGGACCTCCCCGAGCGGCGAAGGAAGCCGGCCCGCGCGCTGCGCGACCCCGCGGGCTGAGGATTGTTCCTGCTTGACACCGATGTCGTCTCGGCAACCTCGCCCGTCGCTCGGGCCAAGGTCGGCGAGGCCTCCCTTACTTCTTGGCCTTTCCAGCACAGTGGGATCCGAAGCTTGGAATTCACGTGACTTGAAGTCGCGGC
>JADMIO011006420.1_pt1 | contig 20992 bp, 12 predicted proteins | sample 8958161 | NCBI WGS metagenome assembly JADMIO01 (sample SAMN16585339, study PRJNA669376) | soil metagenome | isolation source: Crop rotation soil | place: USA: Cullars Rotation, Alabama | collected 2011 | reverse complement strand
AGGTGAGCCAGTGTGATTACATTTGCGGCCTAACTGTGGCCAGTCCAGTTACGCTGGAGTCACTAGTATTTAGGTGACACTATAGAAGCGGCCGCGACAACTTGTCCACGTGGAATTCTAAGCTTAGGATCCCAATGTGCTGGAAAGTGGCGGCAGCTTGATCTGCCACATGATTGGAGTATCGAGGGTGAGTTCAGTGAGAACGCGCCGTCGGGAACGGGCGGTGGGGCGTTGCCGGGAGGTATCGGTTGGTATCGCAAGACGTTCACGATACCGATGAGTGCGAAGGGAAAGTTAACTTTTATCGAGTTTGATGGCGTCTATCGCAACAGCGAGGTCTGGATCAACGGTCACTATCTCGGGAAGCGTCCGTACGGCTACAGCACTTTTGAATACGAATTGACGTCGCACCTGATCTACGGCGGTGGTCCAAACGTGATCGCCGTTAAGGTCGATAACTCGCAGCAGCCAAATTCACGCTGGTATTCGGGCTCGGGCATCTATCGCAATGTTTGGCTGACGACGCTCGATCCGGTTCATGTCGAGCGTTGGGGCACGTACTGGACCACGCCCGAAGTTAACAATTTGTGGGCCACGGTCGTCTTTAAGACCAGGGTCGATAACGGTTCGAATAGTGTGGTACCCGTGAATCTCACGACGATCATTCAGGACGCGAACGGTCGTGAAGTCGCGCGCGCGACTACGAAAGAAGTGGCGGCGAAAGACTCGCATGCCGAAGCTACGCAAACATTGAAAGTGCCGACGCCAATGCTTTGGTCGGACGAGCGGCCGTACCTGTACAAGATCGTGTCGCAGTTGGACCAGGGCGGACGGATCGTCGATCGTTACGAGACACCGCTCGGCATTCGCACGTTTCGTTTCGACGTCACGCGCGGGTTTTTCCTGAACGGCAAGCCGGTGAAGATTCGCGGCGTTTGCGATCACCACGATCTCGGCGCGCTCGGCGCCGCGGTCAACACGCGCGCCATCGAGCGGCAGCTGCAGATGTTGAAGGACATGGGCGTCAACGGCATTCGCACGTCGCACAATCCGCCCGCGCCGGAGCTGCTCGAGCTCGCCGATCGCATGGGCTTCATCGTGATGGATGAAGCGTTTGACATGTGGAAGATCGCGAAGACGAAGTTTGACTATCACCTCGACTGGGATGAGTGGCACAAACGCGATCTCGAAGACATGGTGCTGCGCGATCGAAATCATCCAAGCGTCATCATCTGGAGCATCGGTAACGAGGTGATGGAGCAGTGGGACAAGAATCCGACGGGCGGCACGATTGCGAAAGAGCTCGGCGCGATTGTTCGCAATCTTGATCCGACTCGTCCGATCACCTCCGCGTGCAACGGTGTGAGCCGCGACAACAAAGTGCTCACTGAAGGCGACCTCGATCTCGTCGGCACAAACTATGCGCACGGGCGGCTACCGGAGTTTGCGAAGATGTTTCCGGGACGCGCGATCATCGGCACCGAAACGAATTCCTCGGTGCACACGCGCGGCAGTTATCGCATGCCTTCAGACGAGATCCTGCGTTGGCCCAGGAAAGACGAAGACATCATGAAGATCTCGCCGATCTACGAGTGTTCGGCGTATGACAACTCGACCGCGAACTGGGGCTCGGCGCACGAAGAGACGTGGAAGCTCGTCAAGAATCACGACTTCTTTTCGGGGATGTTTATCTGGACCGGCTGGGATTACATCGGCGAGCCGACGCCGTTTCCGTGGCCCGCGATCAGCTCATACTTCGGCATCATCGACCTCGCCGGATTTCCGAAAGATCCGTTTTATTTCTACCAGAGTGAATGGACCAACACGCCGATGCTGCACGTCTTCCCGCACTGGAACTGGAAGCAGGGCGAGAAGGTTGACCTCGTCGCGTACTACAACAACGCCGACGAAGTGGAGCTGTTTTTGAACGGACGTTCGCAGGGGACCAAACGAAAAGAGGGCGGCGACATGCATGTGTTCTGGCGTCTCGCGTATGAACCCGGCGTGTTGAACGCCGTGTCGCGAAAGAACGGGCGCGTGGTGCTTACGAAAGAAGTGCGTACTGCGTCCGAGCCGGCGCGAATCGTGCTCGAGCCGGATCGCAAGATGATCAAAGCGGATGGCGCCGATCTTTCATTCGTGACAGTGAAGGTCGTGGACAAGGACGGAACGGTGGCGCCGATGGCTGATAACCTCGTCAAATTCGAAGTAACAGGCGCGGGATCGATCGTGGGTGTGGATAACGGCCACCAGATCGATCACGAAGGATTCAAAGGCAAACAGCGCAAGGCTTTTCATGGTCTCGCGTTGGCGATCGTACAGGCGAAACAAAAGCGCGGACAGATCGTCTTGAAAGCTACTGCGGACAATTTGCCGTCTGCTTCAGTTGTCATCAACGCGCGTTAGTTGCACTATGACCTGCGGACAAAGCCGTTGCGACGCATAAATCTCAAAAAAGCGAATGTGGCCCGCGCAGACACCATTCGCTACATCAACCGTCAAATCGTGCTCAACTACGTGCGTGAGAAGGAACCGATCTCACGCGCCGAGATCTCACAGGAAACTGAGCTGCAGCGGTCCACAGTCTCACTCATCGTCGATGAGCTGAAGCAGCGCGGATTGATCTACGAGATCGAAGGCGAATCGACGGGCGGACGTCCGCCGACCTTGCTGCGCTTGCGGGCCGCGGGGTTTCTGGCGATCGGCGTTGACGTCGGCACCGCGCAAACGACGATCGCGGTTTCGGACCTCGTTGGGCGCGTAGTCGACAAGGAAAGATTTCCGACGGACCCGGACGTTAGAGCGACGTTTCGCAGAGTCACGTCCGGTGTGCAGCGGTTCATCAAGATCCATCGCAACATTGAAGGCATTGGTGTGTGTGTGCCGGGACTAGTCGATCCGGAAACCGGTACGGCGCTTTTTATTCCGCACTTCAAATGGCGTAACTGGCCACTCGCGATCGAGCTGCGCAAAGCTACCGATCTGCCGGTGACGGTGGATAACGACGCGAATGCGGCGGCGCTCGCTGAGTTGTGGCTCGGCCGGCCTGAGATTCGCGACGTGCGCGACTTCATTCTCGTGCTGGTTGAGGAGGGTCTTGGTACGGGGATCATTTTCGACGGGCAAGTGTACCAGGGAGTCGCGGGCGCGGCTGGTGAGTTTGGTCACATGACGATCGGGAAGGGAGCGCCGGTGGCGTGTGCGGCGGGCAGTGAAGAATGTTGGGAGGCGTTTGCGTCGGAGCGCGCGACGCTCGCTCGGTACAAGGAACGACATGGAGCTGAAGTCACGTTCCTGCAGTTGATCGACAACGCGTTCGCGCAGGACCAGGCGGCGAAGGATGCGTTGCTGGAGACGGCTTACTACCTGGGATTGGGGATCGCCAATCTCACGAAGGGATTGAGTCCTGAAGCGGTGATTCTCGCGGGCGACATTGCGCGTGCGTGGCCGTTGATCTCGGGCGAGCTGCGCAGCACGCTCGCGGCGCATACGATTTGCAGCGGTCTACCTTTGGCGCCCGTCTTCGCCTCCACCCTCGGTGACGACACCCGCCTGATGGGCGCATTGAGCTTGGTACTAGCCAGTAAATTTGCGTCGGTAGTTCCAGCGTAAGATTTTTTTCACGCAAAGGCGCAAAGGAAGACGCAAAGGCGCTGCCGCGCTTCAAGGTTTTCTTTTGTTGTCTTTGCGTTCCTCGTCTTTGCGCCTTTGCGTGAAACTTCTTCTTCAGAATTTTGAACTGCTTCCCGAAAATTTGATTCAGCCGCTCGGATGTGCGGATCCCGTTCGCGCGCATTCCTCAGCTTTTCGCAAAACCGCACTCGCGGCATCGGTGTTGCTTAGCGAAACGCGGGAACTGCAACCCCCATTTTCATCCGACTGACTAAGCATTAAAGAAAACCAAGGTAGCCATAAAAAACTCTTGACAAAGAGTTCGTCCGGTAGTACTAACGCTTTTGTCCGGTCGTGCAACAAACCTTCTTTTCCGTAATTTGAGTTGAAAGCTTTAATTGGCTAGTTGAAATAGACCAGTAGCCTGTTTCGCAGGACCCTTTTGCCGGGTCATGCAACAAACTCTGGATAAGTTCCGCTCCACGGAGGAGAGTTATGACTTCACGAAGCATGCGCAGCCTCTATGCGACGCTAATCGTTTCCGTCTTTGTGTTTTCGCTGAGTACGCTGGCCAGCGTGCAGCCGGTTGCCGCCCAGACAACTGGTAGCGCCACCCTGCGCGGCACCGTCAAGGATCCGCAGGGAGCCGTCCTCCGCGACGCCACCATCACGCTCATCAACGAGCGCACGAAAGACGAGCGCCGGACCAAATCGAGCGAGGACGGCACCTACACTTTCACCGCTGTCTCGCCGGGCGCCTACACGGTGAAAGCCGAGGCCGCCGGTTTCAAAACTGCGTCACAAGCGAACGTCAACATCGAAACCAGCAGCACGCAGGGTCTCGACATCGCGATGGAGATCGGCCAGCCAAGTGAGACTGTGACCATCACCTCCGGCGCCGAACAATTACAAACCGAGACCGGCGCGCGCGAAAACACGATCAACTCGCAGCAGATCGACAATCTCTCGATCATCAGCCGCAGCTCGCTCGAGTTGTTGCGCATTCTTCCCGGTGTCGTCGCGCCGGATAACACTGCGCTCGAGAGCATCGGCTTTGGCAGCGGCGCCAACGCCAACGCCAACTATCACGTCAACGGTCTGCGCGGTGAGCAGAACAACGTCACGATCGACGGCTCGCGCATGATCGACATCGGCTCGAACAACGGCACGGTCATCACCGCCAATCCCGACATGGTCCAGGAGGTCAAGGTTCAGACGAGTAACTACGCGGCTGAACACGGCAGCAGCGCGGTTCAGATCAGCGCGACCACCAAGGGCGGCAGCAGCGGCTTCCACGGTTCGCTTTACGATTACATGCGCCACTGGCGCTTTCAGGCCAACGATCGCTCGAACACGGTCCAAACTACTCCGACCAACATCATCGCGCGCCCGCTGAGCAAGTATAACTATCCCGGCGGCAACATCGGTGGACCACTACTCCTGCCGTGGACCAACTTCAATCGCAATCGCGACAAGCTGTTTTTCTTCGTCGGCTTCGAGCTCTATCGCCAGCAGGTTGATGAAGGCTCGAAGCTGCTGCGCGTCCCCACGCTCAAAGAGCGACAGGGTGATTTCAGCGAATCGGGTGTCGGTAATGTTTTCGTTCCTGCCGGCTGTACGGCTAACGGCGTGGCCGGCAATCCGGGTAATAACGGTCCTGGGGACGCGGCGCCTAACGGCGATCTTCGTCCCTGCGCGAGCCCGCTGGGCCGAACGCTGCTGAATCTCTTCCCGGCGCCGAACCGCAATGTTCCGTTTGGTCAAAACAATTACGTCTACAGCACGCTGCGTCCCAACGACAGAAACCAGTTCACCTCACGTTTCGACTACGCGATCAGCGAAAAGACGAAAATGTACGTGCGCTTCGCGCGTGAGTATGAAGAGCAGGGTTTCCCGCGCGGCTTGTGGTGGGATTCATCGGCGTATGAACTTCCCGGCAAGCTCACGAGCAAGAACCTCGGTCGTTCGGTGGTGGTGAATCTGACGAACATCATCAATCCGAGCATGACGAATGAGATTCTGTTCAGCGCGAGCAAGTTGAAGCTAAATTATGATTTCGCTGAGCCGGACAAAGTTTCGTGGGCCGGTCTTGGTCTGTCGCCGGTCGGTTTCTTCTCGACCAGCAATCCCAACATTCCGGCGCGTCTGCAGAACAAGAATCCCTATGTTCCGCTGAGCGTCATCACCTGGGGCCAGGGAGATTTCCATACCGCTTACGGTTATCCGATCCTGGCGTGGAACGACAGTTTCGCCATCACCGACAACCTCGTGAAAGTTCAGAACACGCACACGTTGAAGTTTGGCGCGTTTGTGGAGCAGGCAAACAAGCGGCAGCAATCAAACGCCGATACCAACATCGTGACGGCGCAGTGGGGCCAGGGGACTGGAACCGGCACTAACTTCGGCGACATCTTCGTCGGCAAGCCGATTGAGTTCACGCAAGCCACCACGCGTCCGATCGATAACTTCCGGTATTACAACTACGAGTTTTACGCACAGGATAGTTGGAAGATGCGTCCGAATCTCACGATCGAGTACGGCATGCGCGCCGCGTTTCTGCCGCAGAACTTCGAGCGTAAAGGTTTGGGCGTGTTGTTCGATCCCGCATCTTACATCCCCGGCGCAGGCGCATTCCTGGGCGGCGATATCACGAAACCGAACGGCTACAAACTCGCTGCCCGCAATGAAATTCCCAAGGGCATTCTGCCGAACGTACCGGTGCAGTGGATGCCGCGACTGAACGTCGCGTGGGATGTCGGCGGCAAGGGCGATCTCGTGCTTCGCGCGGGCGCCGGACTCTTCTACAACCGCGTGCAGGGTAACTACGATTACTACTCGAGCGGTGAAATGCCGAACACTTACAGCTCGACGGTTGATACGCCGTGGGCTTCGGGCAACGGACTTTCGTTCGGCGACCTGACCACGCTCAATCCATTCACCAGCAACGTCGGCGCGATCAACGTAAACACTCGCGACATTCAATCGAACGAAATACCGCGCGTCGCGAACATGAGTTTCACGATCGAGAAGCGACTGCCGATGAACAACATCCTTTCAGTAGCTTATGTCGGCACGCAGGGACGGCATCTGCCCCAACGTCGTAACGCCAACATCATTCCGCTCGGAACGTTGTTGAACGGAACGCTGCCGCTGAACGGATCGGTGCCGGTAAGCGATCCCGATGGGCCAGGCACACCAACGAGAAATTTCAGTTCGATGAACCTAGCTGATCCGGCACAACGCGCAGTTTTGGCCGGCGTGGTGCTCAGAAAATTCAGACCATTCGATGCTTTCAACTCAGTTGGTCTGTATCAGTTCACCGGTACGTCGACTTATCACTCGTTGCAGGCAACGCTCAGCCACAACGGACGGAACCTGCAGTACTTTGCCACCTATACGTTTGCCAAGGCATTGGGAACTGTCGCGACCAACGAGAGTGACGGCGCCGCGTGGGCCGATCCGATCGACACGCGCAACCGCAGTTGGGGTGTGCTGCCGTTTGATCGAACTCACGTGTTCAATCTTTCCTACAACTGGAGCGTGCCGAAGCTCGCGCGTGGCGGATTCTCGAACGCGGTCACTAACGGCATCTTCAACGGCTGGCAGATATCGGGTATCACCACCGTGCAAAGCGGCACACCGATTCGCTTGAAGTTTACGGGCGCGATTGCGCAGGCGACTCAGGCGATCGCGTGGTATGGATCGGATGCGTTCAACGGCACGAACGCGGGCGCGAGTCTCGGCGCGATCACGCCGCTTTATCTCGGCAATCCGCAGGTCAGCGGCTCGGCAGTCGGAAGCAAGATTTTAGACCTTTCGAAGCTCGGGATTCCGACGTTCCCGAACACTGGACCATCGCAGCCGCCGTTCTACATTCGCACTCCGAGCCGGAGCAACTTCGATATCTCCTTCTTCAAGAACTTCAACATCACCGAAGAAAAGAAGATTCAGTTCCGGACTGGTCTATTCAACATCTTCAACCAGGCGTATCCGACGCAGATCAATGTCACTTCGACCAACCCGAATGACAGTGACATCTATCTCGCGCTGGACACGGAGTGTGATCCCAACAACATGGTCAAACGACCTACCGGAGATGGCAGCAACACTGCGAGTGTTTGCGACCCGACGAAAGGTTTCCGGTTCACGCAAAACACGATCAATAACTTCGGCAAGATTCAAAACAAACGCGGTCGCCGCATCGTGGAGTTCGCGCTGAAGTTTTACTTCTAAATCGCCGCCGGTTATTAGCCGCGGATTAACGCGGGTTACGCGGATCTGATAATGTTTTCAGGTCCGCGTAATTTGTTTTTAAGCTTATGCAACGAGGGATTCGCATTACCGGCTGTCTGCTGTGGCTGTTGCTGAGTGTAACTGTTACGGCTCAGCAGGAAGTTGATCCGAAGCAGAAGACTGCCGACACGAACGACGCGATTATTCGCGGGCGTGTGACCTTGCCGTCGGGGTTCGCGCTCGAAGGTTATGCGCGCATCACGTTGCGAACCGATCAAAGCATTCTCTCGACTCTCTACACGAACAACAGCGGCGAGTTTCAGATCAGAAACCTGAGCCAGGGGATCTACTTCGTCGAGGCCGAAATTAAAAACGGTAAGTTTGAAACGGCAGTGCGAAGAGTGGAGCTGGGTCGCGGCTTGATGGTCGATGTGAATATGGAGTTGCGGGAGAAGAAAGATCCGGCGTCGCTTAATCGCGCCGCGAAAGTTGTCTCTGCCGCGGAGCTACAACAGACGATACCTTCCGCGGCGAAGAAGCAATACGAGCTTGGACTGAAGTTTGTCAGCAAGGGTGATTTCAAGCAGGCGGCGACTTACTTTCAAAACGCACTCTCGATCTATCCCGAGTACCTGGCTGCGCGAAACGATCTCGGCGCCCAGTATTTAAAGCTCAAGCAGGTCGACGAGGCCGAGAAACATTTTCAGATCGTACTCAGTAACGATCCCAAAAACTTCAACGCGAAATTCAACATGGGGCTGGTCCAGGTTGAGCGTCATAATTACAACGAAGCGATTGCGCTGTTGAACCAGGCGGTGGCGATTGACAGCACGCGACCGGTCGCGCGGCTGTGGATTGGGATTGCAAAACTCGAGTTGGGCGATCTACAGATTGCGGAAACGGAGTTGACGCGCGCGTTGATTACGGGTGGCGACGAATGCCTCGCGGCGCACTATCATCTCGCGCGCATTTATATGAATCGCGGCGATCTGAATGAGGCTGCGCGATCGGTGCAGTCTTATATTCAACTGGCGCCTCACGGCGAGTTTATTGCTGAAGCGAAAGAACTGGCGCAGCGGATCGCGAAGAAAAAGTAGCCGCGGATGAACGCGGATTTATGATCCGATTGTGAAGCTGGTCGATCGACTCGTGGTGTTCTGGCCGTCGCTAACTGTGATCTTCAATTCAAACTGGCCGGGCTGAAGTTTATCGATCGCGAATGCGCCGGCGTACTTTATTTGTCCGTTTTGATCGGCGGCGGGAAGGGCGCCTGAAGTCGTCCCTAACGAGCGATTGTTCTGTAGGATTTCGAGGGTCATTTGCAGCGGCTTCGTGGCGCCTTTTGCGGGCCACGCAGTGAAGAAGTAAGCGAGTTGTTTGCTCGTAGTGCGATCGATTTGCTCGCCGAGATTCGGATAAACCAATAGCTCACCGAACCGCAGCGGCTGTTCGCGCTTCTGCTCATCGGCTGTCAAACGCTCCGCACGTTTCAACACCGCCACACTGCTGAGCCGCGGTTTGCTTTCGTCAACACCGAAGACTTCCAAAGCACTGGTGCCGGCGTTTACCGATCCGCTGGGTGCGTCGTACGCAATCACCTGAACATGATACTTGCCGGCCGGCAATTTCATCTCTCGATAAAACAGCACGTTGCCCTTCTTCGCCGTCTCCAGATTCTGCACCGGTCCCGAGAGCGCGTAATGCTGGCTCTGTTTCTGCACGATCTGATCGTTCTCGTCGCGCACGAGCGCGACGATCGAAAAATCGGTGCTGTAGTTTTTGTTGTCACTGCCGGGCGCGAACTGAAATGAAGCGAGCGGCGCTTCGGCCAGCACCAGCGTCAACCCATCTTTACCTGCCGGATAAGCGAGCGCGCCGCTGTGGAATGAGCTTGGTTTTGCGCCGTTCTTCCAATTTCTCGCCGCCGCCATCGCGGCGATCTCGTAATCGAGCAGCGGCAGTTGACCCGCCGACTCGACCGCGTAATAACCCTGCCGCGACTGCACTTCAACATTCGCACGTCCGACCTTCACGCTTATCCGCCGGAAACGCCCGTCATATTCTTTGTTCTGCGGAACGTACGTGAGGAAGTAATAGCCGTTCATGTCGTCGTCGATGCGACGCAAGCCCGAGGCGAGATCGTTAGTGTCGTGAATCAAAAAACCGCCGGTCTGGTCGGACAGTTGACCCAGCCCGCTGCGCGGATCGAAACGCAGCAGATCCTCGTTTCGCTCGAGCGCTCTTAAATAAGGACCATTCGAACCGCGCTCGCTGCCGCGCCCCTGCTGCGCCATCGCTGCGCCCGCGATCGAATTGAGCTCGCGTGCGGCTTCGGTCGTTCCGGCTTCCGTGCGCAAACCCGCGGCGTCGATCGAATAGATACTGACGTTAGCGCGGTTCGCCGCGTTGATGACTGACGGAAACTTTTGGACCACTGACGGCGGCAGCTTCAATCCCTCCGAAAAGAAGATGATCGTCTTTCGTCCCGGCAGGTTCTGCATCGGGCTGATGACGGCGAGGAGGCTGTTGATCGTCGCAAAGCCCTGCTGGTCACGCTCGAGCCGTTCGTAATGGTCGAGCATCTGAGTTTCCATTTCGAGAAACTTCTGCTGCATGCTCGCCTGGCCGGCGTCGGCGCTCGCAGCCGCGGCTCCGGCGCTATCGCGTGCGGCGCCGGCTGCTGCTGCAGCTCCGGTCGCCGAGTCGATCTGCTGGTCCAGCACGGCGCTGCGCTCGACGTTGTCGCGCATCTTCCCGGCGTTCGAGTTGTAGTTTGAAATCGCCTGTCCGGTAACGTTCTCGATTGCGTCCTTCACGAGTTGCGCGTCGTCGGTAAAATTCTGCACCGTGCGCAACGCCTGATCGATTCCGAAGACGCCGGTGAAACCTCCGCTCGCCATACCTTCCTGCGCGTAGGCGAGGCCGGCTTTGCGCGCGAGCGCGCGCGCTTCGGGTGAGAGCCGATCGAAAACGAGAGCGGTGACTGCGGGCGTGGTCCGTCGTGTTGGGACCGGCGTCGTGGTTGACGGAACGTCAGGCGCCTTGCCGTCTTTCGATTCCGGGTTGACCGGAATCGTTTCTCTCGAGACGAAGCGAAACGACTCGATCTTCTGCGGCACGCCGTCTTCGAGTATCTCGAAATCCGTCGTCTTCAGATCGCGGATTGGACGTCCCTTTTTATCCTTCACCACCACGTCCAAACGCACTTCATTGCTGCGCACGCGGATGACTTCGTCCTGCTCTTGCGAGACAGCCGGAAGACCGATCGCGGCGATGAGTAGAAGACTCAGAAACGGCTTCATTTTTAGTCCCTGAGTATGCCACATCTTAGCCGCTCTGAACATGCATAAATCCGCGTTTTCCGGAGTAAATTCGCGCCCGATTATTGTATACTCTCACCTATCTTAGGCTCGCCTGGATTTCATTAATGGCAATCAAAAAAAGACGGCGCGGAGCTGCTGTACTATTTTCGATTTTTGTCCTCGGAGCGCTGTCGGCGGGACGGGTTTTCGCGCAGGATCCGGCGGTGGATCAGGCGTTCGAGCGGGCGACTCAACATCATCAGAGCGGCGATCTGCAAGGCGCGATTCGCGGTTACCTCGCGATTCTCGAAAAGTATCCGGCGCGGGTCGACGTGCGCTCGAATCTCGGCGCGGCGTATTCGGCGCTCGGGCGTTATGAAGACGCGATCGAGCAGTACAAACGAGCGCTCGTTATCGATCCCGCGAATCACGCCATCCGCTTCAATCTCGCGATGGCTTATTACAAGGCGGCGTGGTTTGGGGAAGCTGCGACTGAGCTCGAAAAATTCATTGCTGCCGCGCCGGACAGTCCGCAGTCAAATAACGCGCGGCTCGTGTTGGCTGACTGTCACGTCCGGCTGGGCGAATACAAAAAAGTGATTCAGGCGCTTTCGCCACTCGCCGAAACAGATTCCGAGAACCGCACCCTCGCTTACCTGCTCGGCAGCGCGTTGATTGGCGACGGTCAGTTAGATAAAGGACAGGCGATCATCGACCGACTGTTTCGTCACGAAGATTCTGCCGAAGCGCATTTGTTGATGGCGTCGATTCTGTTGCTGGCCGACGACGCGCAGGGGGCGCTCAAAGAGGCGCAGCGTGCGATCGAGTTGAATCCGAAACTGCCGGCGGTTCAGGCGTGGTATGGGCGTGTGTTGATGCGTTTGGGCGACACGGAGAAAGCGAAGGTGGCGTTCAGGAATGAGTTGGCGAGCAATGCAAACGATTTCGAAGCGAATCTTTATCTTGGCGTTTTGCTGCGGCAGGATAAGCAGTTTGACGAAGCGTTGAGCCATTTGCAGCGTGCGATTCAGCTCCGGCCACGTGAGCAGTATGCGCGTTATCATCTTGCGGCGGTTTATGCGGCGTCCGGCAAACCGAAAGATGCGTTGCCGTTGCTCGAAGGTGTGTTGCAGGAGCATGCGGATTTCGTCGAAGCGCGCGTGTTGCTCGCATCAGTTTATTACCGCCTCAACCGGAAAGCAGACGGCGACCGCGAAAAAGCACTGATCCAAAAATCGAACGATAAGGAAATTGATCATCCATAGCACGACTGTAGGGGCGGCACTCCGTGGCCGCCCCATCTGCACAAATCGGGCGCGCTGGGGCGGCCACAGAGTGCCGCCCCTACAGTCGCGCTTTCGACGACCCAGTCTCTATTGGTGCGTGTTGCTGATCGCTTTGTTGTGTTCGGCGCCAATCTCAGCGCAGCGGAAAGTGAAACCAAAACCTAACGCCGAAGCGCAATTCGATCAGTTCGTGAAGCAAGCGGACGAAGCGCGGCTGGCCGAACGCTTCGACGACGCCATCTCCCTTTACGGCAAAGCCCTGAACATCAAACCAAAGTGGCCCGAAGGCTGGTGGTACATCGGCGCGATCTTTTATCAAAAGGACCAATACCCGCAGGCGCGCGACGCGTTTCAAAACCTCGTCGCACTCGAACCCGATCGCGGCCCGGCCTCCGCCATGCTCGGCCTGTGTCTGTTTCAAACCGGCGACTACGAGCGCGCCGCAGTCACACTGCAACGCGCCCGCACTTCCGGCGTGAACGACAACTCCGAACTCGCGCGCGTCGTTCGTTACCACATCGCATTGCTTTACATCCACTTCGAATACTTCGAGAGTGCTTACGACGTCCTGAACGAGTTTGTGCGCGCGGGCCAGGAAACCGCGAAAGTCATCGAAGCCTTCGGGCTCACGTTGCTGCGAATGCCATTACTGCCCAACGAAATCCCTTCCGATCAGCGAGAGAAAATTCTGATCGCAGGGCAGGCGGGTTACAACATGGCCGCGCGTCGTCTTGAACCCGCGCGCGGCGCGTTCGACATGCTGGTGTCTCGTTATCCCAACGACCCGAACATCCATTACGCGCTCGGTGTTTACCTGCTGCCGCAGGACGCCGACGCCGCGATGAAAGAATTCAAACGTGAGCTCGAGATCTCACCGAATCACTACGCGGCGCTCGCGCAAATGGCTTTCGAATACCTGAAGCGCGATCAATTCGACGACGCGTTACCGCTCGCCGAAAAAGCGGTGCAGCTCGCGCCGAAGTTATACGCCGCGCGCAACGTGCTGGGCCGCGTACTGCTCGAGTTGGGCCAGGTCGATCGCTCAATTAAAGAGTTGGAAGAAGGAGTGAAACTGGCGCCGTCGAGCCCCGAGATGCACTTCGCGCTCGCCCGCGCCTACACACGCGCCGGACGTAAAGAGGAAGCCGCACGCGAACGCGAGACGTTCAAGAAACTTCAGGACGAATACAATCAGAAGCGCCAGCTCGACGGCAAACCAAATCCGCAATAATCCGTGGCTAAATATCTGTTAATCGCAGTTGTGATCACACTGGGCATCGTCGCGAATGCGCAGATGAATGCGGTGCGCCGTTGGAACCCTCGCAGAGTTCCGGTCGGCACTGTCTTCGCGGGCGATCAGTCCTGCGGCGAGTGTCATAAAAAGCAGTTCGCAGCGGCGACTAACAGCGGCATGGCCCAGGCGATGGAGCCCGTCGCCGGATCGAAAATCCTGAGCGACAATCCGAAGTTGAAACTGACCGTTGGTCCATATACTTATGAGATCACGCGCAACGGTAAAGAGAGTTCTTACGCAGTGACTGACGGCAAAGACACGATCGCCTTTCCGCTCGTACACGCGTTCGGACAAGGTAAGATGGGCCAGACTTACGTACTCGAGCGCGACGGAAAGTTCTACGAAAGTCTCGTGAGTTTCTACAACGAGCCGAAGACCCTCGACTTCACGATCGGAGCGCAGCGCGGAGTGCCGAAATCGTTGAACGAGGCGGTCGGACGTTTGCTGTCGCCGAACGAGGTGGCGAGCTGCTTTAGTTGTCACGCCACCGGTGCGGTGGCCGGCGGCTCGCAGCTAAATCTCGAGAAGCTCACGCACGGCGTGCGCTGCGAGGCGTGTCATGGGCCAGGCGGACAGCACATCGCGGCTGTCAAAGCCGGTGAATCGCCGGCGCAGTCGATCTTCAATCCGAAGCTGATGAGTGGCGACGAGCTGACGCAACAGTTTTGCGCCGCGTGTCATCGTGGCGCCGAAGAGTTTTCGTTGTTGCAGAAGATGGGGATCAACAACGTTCGCTTTCAGCCGTATCGAATTTTTCACAGCAAGTGTTATTCGGACGATCGGAAGATAAGCTGCACTGCGTGTCACAATCCGCATGAGCCGCTGCGCGAAGACGCGGCTTATTACGACAAGCGTTGTTTGGAGTGTCACTCGCTGCGAGACAAGAACGAGAAGGCTGGTGACGGGACGAGTTGCCCGGTCGCGGATAAAGATTGCACGTCGTGTCACATGCCGAAGGTTGAAATAAAGGCCGCGCATTTCAAGTTTACGGATCACTTCATAAGGGTCGTGAAACCCGGCGAAGCGTTTCCAAATTAAACCGCGGATTACACGGACTATTAACGGATGAAGTTCTTTTGCTTAATTACAGTGCTGGCGTTGCTCGTTGGAAGTGGTTGGCGACTGGAGCAGTCCAAGCCCGCCGTAGCGCAACCAGTGACGTTCGTTGAAGTGCCGTCATCGCAGAGCAAGATCACGTGGGTGCACGACAACGGCCGCTCGGAGTTGCGGCACTTGCCCGAGACATGCGGCGGCGGTGGTCTATTCTTCGACTTCGATAACGACGGTTGGATGGATATCTATCTCGTCAACAGTGGACCATCGGATTTCTACACCCCCAAAACTCCGATTCGTAACGCGCTCTATCGCAACAACGGCGACGGCACGTTCACCGATGTGACTGAGAAAGCGGGCGTCGCGTGCGGGCAGATGGGTAACTTCGGCATGGGAGCCGCGGCCGCCGATTTCGACGGCGACGGCTGGCAGGACTTGTACGTCACCAACTACGGCGCCAACGTGCTCTTTCACAACAATGGCAACGGCACGTTCACCAACGTCACCGACAAAGCCGGCGTCGCCGCGCCCAACTGGTCCACCTGCGCCACGTGGTTCGACTACGACAACGACAGCAAACTCGATCTATTCGTTTCCAGCTTCGTGCAGTACAGCGGCACCGGCACGATCTTCTGCGGCGATAACCGCGCCGGGCGTCGTTATTACTGCGTGCCGCGCGTCTTCAAACCGCGCTCGAGCTTCCTGTTTCATAACGAGGGCGGCGGGAGGTTTCTCGACGTCAGCAAAGACTCCGGCATCGCAGCCTCGCTCGGCAAATCGTTTGGCGCGGTGGCCACTGACGTAAACAACGACGGCTTGATGGACCTCTTCGTCGCCAACGACACGCTCGCAAACTTTCTCTTCGTAAACAAAGGCAAAGGAAAATTTGAAGAGGCGGGACTGCTGTCCGGCGTCGCTTACAGCGATTCCGGCGCGCCGCGCTCGGGAATGGGCGTCGACGCCGCGGACTTCGACGGCGATGGCTGGCAGGATTTGTTTGTCGCCAACATCGATCAGGAACTGTTCAGTCTCTATCAAAATCAGAAGGACCTGACGTTTATCGACAAGCCGGGCGAGATTGGACCAGCCACGCGTCTGCTCAGCGGCTGGGGCCTGCGCTTTTTCGACTACGACAACGACGGCGATCCCGATCTGATTCTCGCGAATGGCCATCCGGACGACATGGTCGAGATTCAATCGCTGAAAGTGAAATACAAGGAGCCGTTGCTGCTGTTTGAGAACATCAACGGCACGTTCAAGAACGTCAGCGCGACGTCGGGCCTGGCCTTCAGTAGAGACTGGCCGGCGCGTGGCTTGTCGGTTGGCGACTACGACAACGACGGCGATCTCGACGTGCTGATCATCAACAACGGCGACGCGCCCGTGTTGCTGCGAAACGAAGGCGGCAATCGTAACAACTGGGTTGGCTTGAACCTCGTTGCGACGAAGAGTAACCCCGGCGCGGTCGGCGCGATGATCACGTGGGAAGCGGGCGGTAAAAAATTTCAGCGTCTGAAAACTTCAGGCGGCAGTTATCTCGCTTCGCACGATCCGCGCGAGATTCTCGGCATCGGGGCCGCGACGAAGATCGACAGCATCGAAATCAAATGGCCCAGCGGGCAAGTCGACAAGCTAACCAACCCGCCAATCAGAAAGTATCTGAAGGTAGTCGAAGGTAAAGCCAATTGACGAACATCAGTCGCGCAATCGTTCTGCTCGTCTGCGTTCTGCTGCTGCTACTTATTCCGCGCGTACCGTCGTATTCAACTCAATCATATCCATTTCAGAATCCGGACCTGCCGATCGAGCAGCGCATCGACAACATCCTTTCGCTAATGACGATCGACGAGAAGATCGAGTGTCTCGACACGAATCCGAGTGTGCCGCGTCTCGGAATCAAAGCGAGCGGTCACGTCGAAGGCATTCACGGCCTGACGCAGGGTGGACCAGGCAAGTGGGGCCGGCCGTTAACGATTCCCACCACGACGTTTCAGCAGGGCATCGGACTTGGGGAAACGTGGGATGTCGACCTGCTGAAGCAAGCGGGGCAGGTTGAGGGTTACGAAGCGCGTTACGTGTTTCAGAGCACGACATATCACCAGGGCGGCATCGTGATCCGATCGCCGAATGCCGACATCGGGCGCGATCCGCGCTGGGGGCGCACCGAGGAGTGCTACGGCGAGGATGCGTTCTTCAACGGCACGATGGTGGTTGCGTTCACGAAAGGTTTGCAGGGCGACCACCCGAAGTACTGGCAAGCCGCCGCGTTGATGAAGCACTTTCTCGCGAACAGCAACGAGAACGATCGCGACCAGTCGAGCTCGGATTTCGATGAGCGTTTGTTTCGCGAGTACTACTCGTTGCCGTTTCGCATGGGCGTGGAAGAGGGCGGCTCGCGCGCGTTCATGGCTGCCTACAACGCGATGAACCAGGTGCCGATGACCGTGAATCCCGTGTTGCAAAAGGTGACGCGCGAGGAGTGGGGACAGGACGGAATTATCTGCACTGACGCGGGTGCGATGCGCAATCTCGTGACGGCGCACAAATACTGTCCTGACTTCGAGACTGCTGCGGCCGAGTCGATCAAGGCCGGTATCGGACAGTTTCTCGACGACTATTGCGACGCGGTTCGCGGTGCGTTGCAGCGAGCGCTAATCACGGAGGCGGACATCGATCGTGCGCTGCGCGGAAACTTTCGCGTGATGATCCGGCTTGGGTTGCTCGATCCGCCGTCGCGTGTGCCGTACGCGTGGATCGGACGGGAGCCGACCGCGCCGTGGCTTACTGAGAAGCACAAAGCCCTCGCATTACGCGCGGCGCAGGAGTCGATCGTCCTGCTGAAAAACCTGGGCCACACTTTGCCGCTTGATAAGCGATCGTTGCAGTCGATCGCAGTGATTGGACCACGCGGGAACGAAGTGTTGCTCGATTGGTACAGCGGGACGCCGCCGTACACTGTTACACCGCTCGAGGGAATCAAGCGTGCGGCCGGTGACGCGGTTAAGGTCAACTATGCCGCCGGTGATGATATCGATGCGGCTAAACGGATCGCGCGTGAGTCTGACGTGGCGATCGTTTGTGTCGGCAATCATCCGAATGGCGGGTTCGATACGCAGTGGGCGCGCGTTTCGGCGCCGAGTGAAGGACGCGAGGCCGTAGATCGGCAAACGATCGCGCTCGAGCAGGAAGCGTTGATCGCGGCTGTGTTTCAGGCGAACCCGAAGACGATCGTGGTGCTGAAGTCGAGCTTTCCGTATGCGATTAACTGGTCGCAGGAGAACGTGCCCGCGATTGTGCATATGGCGCTGAACAGTCAGGAAGAAGGCCGCGCGCTCGCGAGCGTGCTCTTCGGGGACTACAATCCCGCCGGACGCCTGGTCCAAACCTGGCCCAAATCGCTCGAGCAACTGCCGCCGATGATGGACTACAATATTCGTCACGGCCGCACGTACATGTACTTCCGCGACACGCCGCTTTATCCGTTTGGTTACGGGTTGAGTTATACGACGTTCGCGTATAGCAAACTGAAAGTTACTCGAAATGGTGAAAGCCTCGACGTTAGCGTCGCGTTGAAGAACACCGGCCGGCGAGCGGGTGATGAGGTGGTCCAGTTGTACGTCAAACATCTGAACTCCAAAGTCGTGCGTCCGCTGAAGGAGTTGAAAGGCTTCACGCGCATCCATCTCGCTCCGCAGGAAGAAAAGATCGTGAAGCTGACTGTACCGTTAGCGAGCCTCGCTTACTGGAACGTCGATCGTTGGATTGTCGAAAAAGATCAAATCGAAATCACCGTCGGCGGCTCATCCACTGATGCACGACTAAGAAAAATGTTTCACGCAAAGGCGCAAAGGCAGACGCAAAGGCGCAAAGGCAGACGCAAAGGCGCAAAGAAAAACCATGAAATTCTTCTTTGGGCCTTTGCGTCTGCCTTTGCGCCTTTGCGTGAAATATCTCGCTCGCATAAAACATTATGAAAACCCTATTTACCCTTCTCTTGTTCTTCGCCTGCTGCTCGTCCAGCGCCGCGGCGCACGACAATGGTCTCGCCAAAACTCCGCCGATGGGCTGGAACAGTTGGAACAAATTTGCCTGCAACGTCAGCGAGTCGCTGATCAAGGAGATGGCGGACGCGATGGTGACGAGCGGCATGCGCGACGCCGGTTACGTCTACCTCGTGATCGACGACTGCTGGCAAGTCGATCGCGACGCGCAGGGCAACATCCAGCCCGATCCGAAGCGATTTCCTTCCGGCATGAAAGCGCTCGCGGATTACATTCACTCGAAAGGACTGAAGTTTGGTCTTTACTCAGACGCCGGCACGCACACATGCCAGAAGCGTCCTGGCAGTCGCGGCTATGAGTTTCAGGACGCGCGCCAGTATGCGGCGTGGGACGTCGACTATCTGAAGTACGACTGGTGCTCGACCAGTACGCAGAACGCGCTCGCGTCGTATTCGATCATGCGTGACGCGCTGCTCAAATCCGGGCGGCCGATCGTTTTCAGTATCTGCGAGTGGGGCACGGCGAAACCGTGGCTGTGGGCCAAAGATGTCGGCAACCTCTGGCGCACAACCGGCGACATTCAGGATTGCTGGGACTGCAAACGCGACTGGGGCGGCATGGGCGTGGTCCATATCCTCGATCTCCAGGACGGGCTCGAGTCGTATGCCGGCCCAGGTCATTGGAACGATCCGGACATGCTCGAAGTCGGCAACGGCGGCATGACGACGACCGAGTATCGTTCGCACTTCAGTTTGTGGTGTCTGCTCGCGTCGCCGTTGATGGCGGGAAACGATCTGCGCAGCATGTCGCCGGAGATCAAAGAGATCCTGACCAACAAGGAAGTCATCGCTATTAACCAGGATCCGCTGGGAATGCAGGGACGACGAGTCAAACGAAGCGGTGAGCAGGAAGTGTGGTCCAGGCAGCTCGCGGACGGCAGCCGCGCGGTCGTGCTGTTCAATCGCGGTGCGCAGGAGAAAGAGATCTCCGTGTCATGGACCGACCTCGGCTACCCGCCACATCTCAGCGCGAACGTGCGCGACCTGTGGGCGCACAAGGATCTCGGGAAGTTGAGCGGCAGTTTTTCAGCTACGGCGCCGAGTCATGGCGTCGTGATGGTGACGATCAAACCGTAAGGATTTAAAAGGGAAGTCCGGTTCCGAGTCGCTAACTTTGTTCAAGGCCCCTTATTGGTCTGCAACAAGTTTGGTAGGGAAGAAGCCTTGATCTTCAACTCGGAACCGGAGAATTGGTTACTACGCTGCGAAATTTAGCAGTATTGCCACCGGCTGTCATGGCCTATTGGTTGACGCCTGATCTCCAACTTTAGATGGATCTGCTTGGATGAGGTCAGTACCACCACGCGGTAGCGGGTGGGTCTATACGCGTGCAGACCCACCTGCTACCGCGTGGTGGTACTGACCTCATCCAAGTTCTGGCTAAAAGCGGACGATCCCGCGTTGGAGGGCGCGGGTGGCGGCTTGAGTTCGATCCGTGACACCGAGCTTGCCGAGGATATTGTTGATGTGACTCTTCACGGTGGCTTCGCTGATATGTAACGCACTCGCGATCTCCTTATTACTCTTCCCGTTCACAATCTCCTGCAGCACTTCAAGCTCGCGCACCGTCAGCTCGGAAGCGCCCATGCGTTCCGCGAGCCGCTCAGCCACCACGGGCGGCAGGCTGCGTGCGCCTGCATGGACCTTGCGAATCGCGTCTTCGAGCTCTTCGAAAAACATGTCTTTCAGCAGGTAGCCCTGCGCTCCGGCTTGCAGCGCGCGATAGATGTCTTCGTCGCCGTCGTACGTCGTGAGCACGATGATGCGTGCGTCCGGAAATTCGCGACGCACTTGCGCGATCGCATCGACGCCGCCCAGCACCGGCATGCGCAGGTCCATGAGCGTGATGTCCGGTCGATGCTCGCGATACAACTCGATCGCCTGCTGCCCGTTCACGCCCTGCGCGATCACTTCCATGTCGGCGACCGTGTTGATGAGCGACACAAACCCCTGCCGCACTACTGCCTGGTCGTCGATCACGATGATGCGAATCTTGTTGCTACTCATTCAACGGCACCTCGACGGCGATCTGTGTTCCGCGTTCCGGCGCGCTGTCGATCGACAGCTCACCACCAATCTGTTCGGCGCGCTCGCGCACTTTCCAGCACAGTGGGATCCGAAGCTTGGAATTCACGTGACTTGAAGTCGCGGC
>JADMIO011006419.1_pt1 | contig 20999 bp, 14 predicted proteins | sample 8958161 | NCBI WGS metagenome assembly JADMIO01 (sample SAMN16585339, study PRJNA669376) | soil metagenome | isolation source: Crop rotation soil | place: USA: Cullars Rotation, Alabama | collected 2011 | reverse complement strand
ATATCGAAATGTTCAGAAAGGAGTTTTTCTTTGGAAACTCCCATTAGTGCTCCAATCATTAAATTGGCATAAAATTTACACGCATCGATACAAATTGCTGAAACATGAGTTGTTTGGCATAAATCCTCAACATATTTCATACAAGTTTGGGGTTCCATATAATGGGTTAAGACGAGAGGAGCCAAACGAAATAAAGGTTCGCAATCGATTTGTTGATAATCATCAGGATTAATAACGGTCATTAATTGTTTTTTATATTTCATAAGAAGCCCAATTTTCAGTGCACTAATTTTCATGTATTGGTTAACTTCAAATGGTTTTTCAAGTGGAGTTAATGATCCGTTGGTGATGAAATCATGATATTTGGCAAGAAAATCCTCACCGACAAACCCACGATTTTCGATTAGACTCGTCGATAAACATAAGAGTTGACTTGTCTTATCAGTCCAACAACCTGCAGGTAGATCGTAATGATAATTAGCTTCCATTTCATTATATAAACACATAGCATCACGATCACTGAATTCGAGTGGACTGCCGAGAGCATCTCCAATTGAGAATCCAATTATACAACCGTGAAATTTATCTTGGTATGCATCCATTTAAATAGATTTATTTATTAACTAATAATATTAATAGATAGTCACATAATTCTAAATTATTTCATTTTTTTATTGGTTAATTGTAATTTACGTTTACCTTTTTTTTACCTTATTGAAAAGGTATGACAAAAATCATATAATAATAATTTTAGTGACCAAAAGGTCAAAAAAAGGTAAAAGTAAAAAAAAGAAAAATCAGTGGTTATAGTTATTATAATTTAATACTTGAGGGTAATTGTAGTTGTAGAAACGACAAATTGACAACCCAAAGGTTGAAATGTCGAGATACACCTGAATAGGCGAAACAAGGATTGGAATAAAAAGAAGTAAGCTGTCAAAGGTTAATCTCGGCCATTAATGAGGTTAGTACTGTAACTCCTCCATTAAATTATAATAAATATAAAAGTTGCTCCAATTGAGGTAATGATTTAATAACCTCTTAAAGTCTTTATCTTTATTAAGAATACTCTCTGTCAATTGATATCTTTCGAAAGTGATATTGACGAGGGTCCCTGAGAATTCTTCTGGGAAATTGCGGCCATTACAGATTAACAGATAGTTAATTTCTGGTTCGTGTGTTTTCACGTTCCTGGAAAAATAAAACTTTATATACATTTCCGACCTTATAGAAGGATATTTATTAAGATCGTCAACAAGACGTTTTAGAAAGTCATTAATCTGTTCATTATTATCTGGTAAATTATTTGTTTTGTTAAATTTACCAATCCAGATTGATTGTTGATCCCAATTAAAATTATCCCAAAACCAATGTTTCGCAAAATGTCTATCTTCGTTATAGACATCTCTAAAGTTGTTGACCCACGATGGTGATGCCAACGACATAGGCGGGGGCGACTCTGAAGGTCCATATTGATCCTTAAGCGCTGTGCCTTTCAACCCTAACAAACTACTCGATTGATAGGGTGATTCAATGATAACTGAAGACGTGACATGCTGTAATGAATCCTTAACGGATTCATTACCCAATTGATTGGGTTTTAACACTATTTTAGAATATCGTAACATTTTATTACGTGTCGCTGTGATTTATATTATATTTTTACATAATTATTTTTAAATAAATTATGTGATTTATAAAAAAAAATATTAGAATTAATATCTTTAGTTCGCGATTTATTTTTAAATCTTTTTTCACATGGGCCGCATTTTCTTAATTTTACAATTTTCATAAACTCTGAGCAATCATCATCACTTGCCGAGCTTGTTCATTTAAAACATCTTCACTCAAATAAACACTTGGATTTTTCAGTGAAACTTGGTCGATACCCAACTTGATATGACTAAAATCGTCCCATGGACATCCTTTTGGACAATATAACCAATTGTTTTTTGTTGGATAATATTTGTACAATTTCGAAAATGCCAAACCATATTGTGCAATAAATTCAATTGCACAAATAATGTATTCAACGATAAAATCAGGCATCGTATAATGAAAACTAACTCGGCACCAACCGTAATTTGAAGGTACACCTTTGTCAGTGATAATCTGATTATAAATTTCTTTTTGTTGTTGTGGACCAATACCTAAAATGTCCTGAGCCAATAAACTACAACATGAAATTCCTCCTCTTGTTTGAATACCAAAGAGATCACTTAAAAGAACAACAACAAGATTATAATGAATTTCGTCAATCATAAAAATAAAAATAGGTTGCCGATTGAGATTTTTAACTGGATTCAGTAAACGTAAATTAGGTGTTTGAGACAGCCGAGACTGTACATAATAAACTAATTGGCGATCACGGAAACTTATAAATGATTGATAACGTGTCTTTAAATCAAAAGCTAACCCAGCTTTAATACAACCAATGATATCTGGTGTCCCACCAGTTTCCTTTGTTTCAATATTTGGACTGTATGTTTGAAATGAAGGACAAACAAATCTCACCGTACCACCTGCAGGACAAAAAGGTACATCATTTTTGAATAGATTCTGACGAGCAATTAAAATTCCGGGTGATCCTGGTCCACCAAAAAATTTATGAGTTGAAATAAAAATAGCATCGTAATATTGTCCTTGCCCATCATTTTTATGCATATTAATGGGTAAATAGGGAGCAGAAGCTGCAAAATCCCAAAAGATTAATCCTTTATATTTATGAATAAGTTGACTAATTAATTGTGTTCTTTGGTGAACACCTGTAACATTTGATGTTGCAATAAATGATGCAATAATATTCGGATAATTTCGATATTTTATTAATTGTTTTTCCAAAAATTTTATATCAATCAAACCATTCTTTAATAAAGGAATATAAATCAAAGTTACTGGTAAATGAGTCCAAGGTAAATGATTACTATGATGTTCTGCTTTACTAATAAAAACAACAGTTTGATCTTTTGAATGATGACGAAGATCCAAACAGTGAATCAAATGATTGATTGTTCCTGAACATCCATTACCAGTAAAAATGATCTGGTCGCACTTATGAGCATTGACCGATTTCCTAATCAGTTCCTTTGATTGTTCAATATAATGAGACATTAAACGTCCTCCATAAGCATTACTATGAGTATTACTATAATAAGGCAGAACCTGTTTATCAATAATCGACTCAATATAACGATTAGGAAAGCCTGAAGCTGTCACATCCGCATTAATAATATATCTTTTTCCAAAGGGTGTTTTAATCGATGGATGACCATAAGTTGCAGCATAAAGTTGTGCAATGATTTGATTGAAATTTAATTGAGATTGACTCATGTATAATATATCTAAATAAAATTTAGTTAATTTTCGAACAATATTAAATTAAAAATCATTAATAATCAAAATGAAATTTTTAATCGATATATCATGAATGGTTAAAAGATCATAACATATCAAATATGTTTTTATTTAGTGTGACTTATAAAATTTGATTGAGTTGTCGACGCATTATATTTTTGTGAATTAGTATCCCTCTAGATGAAACCCTCTCTATTCCCGCTCGCAATAAAATTGGCCAATCTAACAAATGCCCAAAAGTCCATTTTCTACAAAAATGGAACGTTTGTTATGATCTATAGCAAAGATGATCCTCCAGTCAATGAATTAATGAAGTATTTCAAAGGTATCAACAAACCAGACCAATTAATCATGGAATCTTCAAAAGCATTCGAAGATTATGCCGCATATTATTGCTTTTATGAAGACTATTCTTCTGTATGCCTCTTTTATGTTAATGATGAAGCTGGTGAGGTTCCAAACGAAAAATTAGGACAAATAAAAAAAGATATGCTCGCCAATTTTGACAAGGATTTCACAGAGCAAGAAATTATTTTTGATTCTGAAAAACAAAATTTAAAAGATTATGAACCTGCAATGTACATATTTGTCAATCAAGATCTCAATATGGGAAAAGGTAAAATAGCAGGACAAGCTGGTCATGTAGTTGGTAAATTGACCGAAAGACTTGTCAAAAATCCCACACAAGAATATCTTGATTGGAGCCAAACTTTATTCAAAAAAATCGTCCTTAAAGCCACTAAACAACAAATCATTGATTTATGCCAACTTGATGGAGCATTAGTTATTCATGATGCAGGCCGCACACAAATACCAAGTGGAAGTTTGACGGTTGTTGGTTTTCCTCCTCGTTACGCGAAAGATATTCCTCCTGCATTCGCAAAATATAAATTATTGTAGAGTGTTTTATATCAAATTTTTACTTTGATAAAAGAGTCTATCTGGATCTATTTTGATAAAAATTGATTACATTTCGCAACAGGTTTTTTGTTGTTGGTAAGTAATCGAAATGAACCTAACAAGTGAGCAAGCGATTGATTTACTTGATGGCAAAAAATACATATCTTATAGGTTCCAACTATTTGATGATACTAGTCAATCCTATCATGGTGTTCATCTAAACAAAAAACAAGCTGATGACTATAGTCACCAATTTGTCACTGTGGTTGAATATGATCCCAGTACATCAACAAAAGGGTATAATTATAATTACAGTCATAGTTATAATTATAGTTACAGGAGGTATAAGGTTACCGCTCCAAAAGGAGATTTGCATATCTATTTGAAAAAAGGTGCCTCGGAAGTTAGTGAATTTCAAGAGTTCCTCAATCTTATTTGTGAATATCCTTCAAGTTATCAGTACTATTTAGGTGACCTTGCAGAAAATAACAAATATGTGGATCTGATTGTTTTTATTGATATGTCTGTTTTTATGAAGTATTATATAGACAATGGATATCTATCAAAAAACATGGTCAGGATCATACAAAAATACGCACTCAATCAATATAAAATCTATCAACTTAAGGATTGCAGTAGTGAAAGTGAATATTCATCACTGCATCCCAATTTCAAGTTATCTCTTTATGATTATCAAAAACAAACATTGAATTGGATGTCTCGGATAGAAAATAAAGACTATAAATTCCTCGTTCCACAATCAAGTTTCTTCAAACTTGCTGATAAAGCATATATTGAGTTAATTGAGAAACAAGGTGGTAATTTCCTGTCCCAATATGTATTTGAAAGTGACTATCAAACCAATGAAATGATCAAATGCAGAGGAGGTATTCTTGCAGATATTATGGGAAATGGCAAAACGGTGACGACGATTGCTCTTATTTATCACAATCGTCCAACTATGTTACCTCTCTTGACTTCAATCGTGGAAAGAGAAGTCTATGTTCCTTCAAGGGCAACACTAGTTGTCTGTCCAACAAATATTGCCACCCAATGGGAAGATGAAATCTACAAATGTCTTGGACCGTCTGCTGCAGGTCTTAATATTGTTAAAATTACCACCAAAACACAAATGAATCGATATGATCTTTCACAATTGGTCAATGCTGATATCATTATTACCACTTATGCATGGTTAACACATACCAGTCACATTGGTACAGGATTCGTTAAAAAAGGCAAATCAACAGAATTTTTGGCCGACCAAAAGAAAAATAAACTTAAATATGGTGACCAATATAGTGCATATAAAAACTTTACTCTGTTGTTTATCAAGTATCATCGAATCATTTATGATGAATTTCATGAAGAGATCGATAGTAATCATGGACAAAACTCTGTGCTCTATATCATCAAAAATTGTTTGAAAGCCAAGAACATTTGGGGAATCTCTGGTACCCCATTACTTGATAATGAAAAGATTATGGGTAACATTCCTGACTTATTACAGATCCATGATACTCATAATAGTATCTATTCACTTGATGTTATTTCACAACATGAGATCTATGATCGTTTTGTTAGAAGAAATGAAAAACAATACCTTCCTCCCATTGATTACCGTGTTGTTAATGTTAAACAAACTGTGCAAGAAAAACAACTCTATGACAGTTCGTTATCACAAAGCATCGAAACCTTGCTACAATTGTGTTGTTATCACAACATCAATAGTATGGATATACAAAATATTGACGATGTAGCCAAAATACAAAATGATCTTCGACAGAAACAAAAGGTAGAGTTGAATGAAAAAATAGTGGATATTGGTGCTAATATGAAACAAATCGAAGGTATGTTGAGAGCCATGAATCCTAATCTTAATCAAGTCAGTGAACTCTATTATCTGGTTGATTCCAAACATCCCAAACATACTCATAAGTTAGTTCAACAGATTCAACAAACACCAACTTTACAACTACAAGCTGATAGTTTAAGACAATATCGCAAATTCGAACAACAATTAGAAGAAAGAAATGATGAACTCACTAAGTTGGAACAATGTATTAACTACTATAATCAAACAATCAAAAATACTCTGATAAATGGTAATTTTATTTGCCCAATTACAGGTGATCCAGTTGGAGATGGCGAAGTTGTTATTACCAAAGAAGGACATCTTTTCAGTAAAAATGCCATAGAAATGTTGTTTGAGTATGGAGATGGTAAATACATTACTTGTCCTGTCACAGGTAATCCATTAAGTCGTGCTGATATTACTATAGTAACCAATAAGCAAACACAAAAAAAAGAAGAGTCACTTAATTCTAACGAACGTGTATTCGGAAGCAAGATTACAAAGATTATCGATGAAATCAAAGCACTTGGTCCATCGGAAAAAGTCATTATATTCGCTGAGTGGGACAAACTACTTCATACCATTGGTTATGCACTTGACACGAATATGATTGACCATGTCTATATCAAAGGTAATGTTAGTGTCAGGGATAAAGCTATTCATGAGTTCCAAAAGAACCCTAAAATCAAAGCGATTCTCTTATCATCAGTTTATGGGGCTTCTGGTGTTAATTTGGTCGAAGCTACTCATGTTTTCATTGTTCATCCTTTTCATGGAGACGATGGACATCAATATGAAAAACAAGCTATTGGTCGTGCACATAGAACGGGACAAACACAACCCGTTCATGTTTCATTTTTCATTACAGATAATACTATTGAACAAGAATTATGGGAGAAGAATCGTAAACATTATTATTTGACAACACCAAAGTTGGCTATTAAAAGTAAATAATTGAACATACTCAGTCAACCATCTACATATATCAATAAATTACTTTGATATTTGCAAATATCAATTTGTAAATTAAAATTTGAAATGAAAATAGAAATTCATTGATATTTAAATCATACCTAAACATGCAGCAAAACCCGCCCAATGAACTCATTTGTCCAATCACCAAAGATTGGCTTGAAGATCCCATTTCATTACCCTGTTGTGGAAGGGCTATTTCTCGACAATCATTGGTTTCTCATTTTGATAATTCACATGATTGCCCTTTATGTCAGCAAAATATTGACTATTTTGATGCCATCAATGCTCCCAAATCAGTCAATTTAGCATATATGGTTGAACAAGCCCAAAATGATAATGCGATTATGACTTTATCCCCCAGTTTACCCATAGAAACTAGTCAATCCCCATGGAGTGCCAAAATATACAGGATGTCGACTCATTCTGTTTACCAAACAGTTATCGGACAATTGGAAATTTTCAACAATAACGATGATGTCAATTTTAAAACATTGGTTATTCCAGTTATTGATAAAAGTGGATCAATGTCGGGAAATCCCATTAAACAAGTTAAGTATTCTCTCAATAGAATTATTGATATCACATATAAAAATCCACAAATAATAACAACTATGGTCACTTATGATGATCGCTCAACAACTGTCGAATTGAACAAAATGATCCCTATGTCACATTATAGGGATATTGTTGAAAGGATTAGTGACTCAATGGGAGGAACTTCATTTCGATCAGCTTTTGACGGTATTTTGCAAGTGTGTGAGAAATATAAGAATACAACAGATATCAGTTCTATGGTTATCATTTTTTTGACTGATGGCGAAGATTCATCAGTAGGACGAAACCAACGTAAAGAATTGGTTGACACTTTAAAAAATAACCTCAGCAAAGTTTGGACAAAGCCATACACTGTTCATACAGTTGGTTTTACAGGTAATCATGATTATGATTTTCTTAACAATTTGAGACAAATCGGAACAACTGAAGGTGCTTATAGATACGCAGATCCCAGTGAAGATAGCGACAGTTTATCAAACAAGATCAATAGTGTGCTTGATGTTATCGCTTCATCGTCTTCAATCCCGATGAAAATTATTGAAACTGATCCTTCAGCATCAATTATTAGTGGAGAAAATGGCTGCTATTGGTTAAATTTAAGTCATTATAATCTTAATCATCCTTATGGATTTAATTTGTCAATCAACAATGAAGAACCAATCACTGTTGTTGCCGAATTTGCAGAATACGAAAATGTCAAAGATGATGAATTATGGGAACAATGGTATTCTCATCTCATTGATGAAATTGCTTCGGAAATGTTGATGTTATCATCTCAAACTGAAAAATCCCTTGATAAAGATATTCATTGCGAACTTCTACAACAAAGAAGCCGAGCCATTTTATCTCGATTAAGTTCGATCAGTGCAAACTTTATCAGATTGGAAAAGCTGATGGAATCAATTAAAACCATTCAAAGTGGTGGTACAGTTAATCAACTCAAACTCAATGATATGAAATTTGAAGGCAAATATGCTACTAAAATGACAACATGTAATCCAGTTCAAGCTATAAGTTACCCATCAACTCAATCATCGAGTCAAGTTTCTCAAATTAGACGCAGAGGTTATTGGGATATCATTGAACGTCCAAATATGAAAAGATGTAATGCAAAGGATAATGCCGACCAAATTTTCATTGTATTGGGAAGATATAATAACTATGAGGCATGCCATTGGATTTCGACTGGTAGTAGTGGATGGCAAAATGCGACCGATGAGAATTATTCAACTCCTCTTATGGTCGCCAGCAGTATTGGTCGATGTCAACTTGTTGAGGCTATAATTAATAAAGGTCCAGTTTCTTTTGACCAAACGAACAAATATGGATATAATGCTCTGGATATGGCGATTCTTTATGGTCATTGGAAAACATACGATATTCTTCATTCAGCTGGTGCAAACATTTCCGTGTGTGGACAAACCCTTTTGAGAACATGCATATCAAAGAGATATTATAATTTGGCTAGTCGACTTCTCAAAGATGGTTTTGCAACAATTACGGATGAATTATTGGATGATGTACCAACCAATGAAGGCTTAGAATGGCTCAGTGCACGTTGTCAAAAACAAATTAATGTTGAGACAGCCATTATGAAAGGAATGTATGATATTGTTGCGGATAACATCATGAACTTGGAAAAAATTTCTTGGAAACCATATTTGGACATATTTGCAAAGCCTACTCCTGATCACATTCGTATCGTTGAATTATTATTAAAAAATGGTAAAGCAGATGCTGATGAACTGATTGAAACATACATAGATACTAATGATAAGGATATTACATGGCCATTGTTTATTGCTTGTGAAAAAGGTCAAATATCCATGGTCAAATTATTGTTAAAATATCAGTCAAAAGATTTGATCAACCAACAAAATCATAAAGGAACAACTGCACTATGGATTGCTTGTTGCAATCGGCATATTGATATTGTTAATGATCTCTTGTTTGTTGGTGCTGATCCCAATCTGGGCAATCACAAAGGTGATGGTCCATTGATTCCTTGTTGTCAAAAAGGTTCCGACGTTATTGTTGAAATTCTTCTTGAAGCAGGAGTTAAATTGACCGTTTATAATCAGAATCGAGATAACCCTATATTGATTTGTTGTCGAACAGGGCAAGCCAAAATATTGGAAATGTTACTTAAAAGACTTAACCCATCAGACTTAAAATCAATTCTCGAAGAATGTGCAGAAATCGATGGATTTAATCCTTTATTGGCATCAACGGAATTAGATAAGGTAGAATGTATCAAAGTTTGTCATAAATATGGAGCCAATTTAGAATTTCGAACGGCAGAAAACAATCAAATTATAGCAGGTGCAACTGCACTTCATTTGGCCTGTTTTTATGGTCGTTTAGGAGCTGTTCAAACACTATGTGAATTAGGTGGTGATATTCTGTCACAAACATCGGTCCATGGACATACTCCATTACATATTGCCATCAGACAAGGTCATCCTGCAATTGTTCGATATCTACTGAGTAATGAAAAAGGCAAATCATCGATGAATATGACAGATAAGGAGGGACGATTAGCTGCATATTATGCTAATATGAATGGTAATGAGGCTATCCTGGAAGAATTTTTTACGAACAAATTGGCCATTATACTTGAAAAAATACTCATTAGTGATCCTCAAACAGAAATGAAATGTGCCCAAACACTTGTTAAATATGGCCGATCACTAGGCTGCTATGAATATGATGAGATTACAGGAGTTAATACAAGTTATGGATCACCTATTTTGTCACAAGCATTATTAAATGGAAATCAATATCTAATTGACAGTTTGAAACAAATGAATGCCAATCCTAATAAAATTGATGACTATGGTGTTTCTCCTCTGTTTTGGGCTATCTATTTAGGACATGATACAAATTCATTTGTACCTAATGAGTCAACTTTACAAATGGTTGATAGAGTCAAACACGTAGGAAAATCAAGCATCCAAAATAAACTTCTGACAAATTTAACTAATAGACCGCAATTGACATATTTAACTCAGACCCCTATTAATGCATTGATTAAAATGAGTGACGGGTATCCTCTTCGTGTAAATAATGGTGTTTTAGTTGATTTGAAAAAATCTCAGTTCCTCGATCATTCACTGTTGGGATTCATGGAAAAAATGAAAAATAACAAAGTTTTTCCAGACGGAAAACAATGCTTGGAATACATTATCTGGGACGCAAAGATTCATCTGATCAAATTATTAGCATCTGGTGAGAATAAACTTCAACCGATTCATATCATTGCCTTATATCTCTATACTGGTAATCTCACAATCTATCGCCAAGTTAATGTGACTTTATCAAATTGGAAAAATGATAATCCATGGAATCCTTTCATATACTGTTTATATCAGGCAATTAGTTTACTTCCTGAATATACAGGCGAAGTTTATAGAGCAGTTGATTGTAAATTCAATCTTCATGATTACGCGATTGGCAACGTTCTTCGATGGAATACTTTTAGTATGTGTTCTCTCGAATGGAAAAATTCAAGTGAATTAATTGAACAAAAGAAAGGTATTGTTTTCATTATTAAAAGCAAATCTGGAAGAATAATTAGTTCTTATTCCAAATATCCTGTTGACTCTGAAGTCATGTTTTTACCTGGCACAGAATTTACTGTTGTTGATCACTATGTCGGAAATGTTATAGCATTAGGACAAGCTAATATTCGTAAAAATACCTATGGAGCCAAAGAAAAAGATTATGAAAAAGCAATGAATTCTGAATTATGTTTAATTGTAGAGTTAGAAGAATATATCAGTTCAAAAGATATTGTTGATCGATCGCAAAACGCGATCATTATGATCTAAAGTCCCATTTAACAAAAATTGATAATATGTGATATCACCAATTTTTTTAAATAAACAACGATAATCAATGGAATCTTTACCTGTAATGTACATATTTGTCAATAATGACCTTAAAATGACAAAAGGCAAAATAGCGTCTCAAGTTGGACATGTTGTTCAACTGATTACAGAAGAAATTATAAGACAGGGATATGAAATAACTCCTACACCTGAATCATATTTTACCTATATGAAATGGAAAAATAACTGCACAAAAATAGTCAAAAAAGCATCTGCCACAGAATTGCAATTACTGATAAAAATGAAGGGAGCGAGATATATCATTGATGATGGACAAACTCAAGTGCCAGCAAATAGTTTAACAGTTGTTGGTTTTTATCCAAGTGCAGAATTGAATGATTTTTTTAAAAACTACAAATTGTTATGAACTCGATTTATTCTATTTCTGTGGGATATTGAAATTTGTGTTTATAACTCGGCGTGATATACGGCTTTTGCAACAATTGCAAACTAATTTTGCAATCGGTCAAATCGGCTTCACAATCTACGTGCTTTTTTATAACACTTTCCAAAGATAACTGTTTTTTTTCTAAATGATCTTTGAGTATATTATGATCACTTTCCAATTGATTATATTTTTCTGTATCATTCTTAAGAGATTTTTCCAAGTCCCTAATTTTGATGTCGTTAGCTGTGATTGTTTCTGATTTTTGTTTGAGAGATAACAGAAGTTCATCTTTTTCTTCCAAAAGTTTTCCGATTTTGTTACTTGTAATTTTGGCCTCATTTTCGCATTTGGTCAATTGACTATGAACTTGTACCAGTTGCATTTCTAAGTCTGACACAGTTTTTTCATGTCCTTTTAAATGTTTACTAATATTTCCATTCACTTCTTCACATTCATTAAATAATTTAATTAATTCATCTTGTTTATTCTTTAGTTTCAATTTGACTTCATTCAATTCCCCCATGACTTCATCGATTTGTTGTTTTAATTTTTCCATTTGTTGAGATTTTAGTTGTGATTCATTGAATAATTTTTTATTTTCTTTCTCTAAGGATTCGATTGTGTTTACTTTGATTAAAAGCTTATCTCCACAAGATGCCATTTCGCTCTCACATTCCTCCAATTCATTTTCATATGAATCCAATTGCTCATTTATTTCCTGCATTTGAATATCTTTTTCATCAAGTTTCATCTGTTTTTCCTCTAGTTCTAGTTGTTTTTTCTCAAGTTCTTTTTCAAGATAGGAAACTTTCTTTTCCAATAGTGCATCTGATTTTTGTTTAGTGACATCATCAAGAGACCATTTATACATATGAATCTGTTTTTCGGGATATTTTTGTCTATATTCATCCAATTTTTGACAATATTGGAGTTTTCGTTTAACTGTTGGATGTGATAGTCCCAGTTGATCAAATAATTGCTTGAGATCTTTGATAGTATATGTGACATATTTATCAGTGATTCTGTTCCCTCTTTTTGTACATAAATCTAAATTACTCATTTCACACTATATTATATTAATTTCAAAATAATAAATAATAAGACCATATAACAATAAAATTGATAAAATAATTAAAAATTATTTCTCGATATTTTTTTTCATAAAATGTCAACACAAACAATTAAACTGAGACAATCATTTCTCGATTATTTTCGATTAAATGAGCACAAATTAATGCCCAGATCAAAAGTTTTCAATGATGACCCAACATTGTTTTTTGTCAATGCAGGTATGAATCAACTTAAGGATGTTTTTCTTGGAGAGAGACAAGTAGATTCTAAATATGTCAAGTTAATGAATTCACAGATATGTATTCGAGCAGGAGGTAAACATAATGATTTTGATGATGTAGGAAAAGATTCATACCATCTCACATGTTTTGAAATGCTTGGTAACTGGTCAATTAATCAATATGGAAAAAAAGAAGCCATTGACCTCGCATATAGATTTCTTATTGATGTTTGTAAACTTAAAAAAGAACAAATGTATGTCACTTATTTTCAAGGGGACACTCAAGCAGGAGTTATGGAAGATATCGAGACACGAGACATTTGGCGACAATATTTCTCGGATGATCGGATCATCAAAGGTAATTTCACAGACAATTTTTGGATGATGGCTGACAATGGTCCATGTGGAGTCTGCACAGAAATTCATTATGATATGGTCGGAAATAGAAACGCCGCAGACCTTGTAAATACTGGAGACCCGCAAGTTATTGAGATCTGGAATAATGTTTTCATTCAATACAATAAAAATGGCTCAAATTATGAGCCACTTGGTAAAATGTATGTAGATACAGGAATGGGTCTTGAACGTTTATCTATGATTATGAATGGACAATCTTCACTTTACCAAACAGATGCTTTCAAGTATTTATTTGGATATGCTCAGGCATTAACCAATGCTGATTTTTACGAGAATCATTACTCTGATTCAAGCAAAAAAGATATCTCATATAGAATATTTGCTGATCACATAAGGACAACTATCATTGCTCTTCATCATGGGGTTGAATTTGATTTTTCAAAGAGGGGATTCATTTTAAGAAAAATCTTTCGGCGCATGATGACTCACATGTATTTATATCTCAACAATATGACTATTTCTCCAATTATGAATAAACCGATCATTAAATGCCTGATTACTGATGTTCTCAATTACTTTTTGGAAAATGGTTATGATGTCAATCTTTTACAGCAAAAATTAATAGTTGAAGAAAAACTTTACATTGGAAAACTGCGAAATATCAAAAAAACATACGAAAATATAGTCAAAAAAAATAAAAACATAAACGATGCCATTGTGCAACTTAAACAAACTCATGGAATTGATCCTGAAATGGTTCCTCATATCAATCAATTACGAATTGATGCCAAACAATATTCATAAAGCGCAAACTCTTCTTTTTGCCAACAAGGATTAAAATAATATTGTGCAAGAAGTTTAATTCAATTTGACGAAAAACACCTTGAAGTTATCTTGATTATTATTTGCCCATTCAGTGATCATTTTCTCATAGAGATTCCATGAACCGCCAGCCAATCCACATCCTATTTGATACGGAAAAGCGACAGTTTTGCAATTCAATTTAATCATCCACGAAGATAGTGAATTGAGACATCTCTTGAACCATATTATTCTTTGTTCAGCATCATCAGTAATTGGCTGATGGGTAATTGGGTCTTGATGTTCTGCAATAATATCATGGTAATAATATCCTGGTTTACTAGGAGAAAATTGGGCAAATAAACATGCAACATAACTTGGTCGACGATTTTTTAGATGATAAAGTTTAATTGTGCCGACGGTTGTTCGATCATCCTTAACAGCGCAATTTTTACGCCCAGGTAATCGTTTTCGATGTCCATATGGATCAACTTTGAGTCGATCTTTGATATGTTGAGATAAGCCATGCGCAGTGATTGTCAAACAATTGCATTGTTGAACAATAATATCAACATCAGTGTCCACTAAATCACCGATAATTACAGGAATTGGCAATGACATCTATTATTATAATAATCATTATGATAAATAAATGTCTGATAGATCAATTTTAACATGATTATTTATGACCTCTATTTGAATTCGTTTGTCGTTTTTATAATAAAATATAGTATAAAATTATGATGAACGGCCAAGAAAAAATCATTAACATTGATACTCCTACTCCTACTCTTACAGAAAAAAATCAAAAAACAAAAAGGGAAAACTTTGACAACGATATAGAAAATCAGATCAATGATATTTCTCGACAAATCCAAACTTTGATAAAATCAACCCAAATTATCTTTTCAAAGAATCACCGATATGGAATTAATAATGATGTTATTCAAAGATTAAGTGATTGTCTCTTTATCTCTTATGCTCATTTGAATGATAAAAAAATTCCTGGATCACTCTATTGCAAAAAATTAAGAAATACATATAATGAATTCAATCGATCTTTTGAAGAATTAATACAAATACTAAAAGAGAAATTACATCATGATGATAATAAAAATAACATATACATAGATAAACTTAATAGACTCAAAGAAAAAATGCTTGGATTTCTAAAAAATCAAGCCAAAAATCTATCAATGTTGGATATTTCTGAAATTGGGAAATTTTTAAATTTAATCGATGATTTACAAACAGATACCAGGTTGATTATTATTTATCGTCCAATGACAATCTCATTGGAACGATCACTAAATAAGCTGTATAAAAGCTATAATTATATTGATATTGTTTCATAAGTGTGTATTAGTTTTTTTTTGCAAATTATAAAAAATAAATAAATAATTTTGGATTTTTTGCAAAAAAAAAGTAATTATTTACATAGTTGTTTCATCAGTCACAACTATTGTTCCATTCATATTTTTATAATATGGACAAAAATATTTATATGTTCCTGGTCGATTGAATTTAAAAGAAAAACTTTCATTGGTTGCTAATTTTTGTGATGCAAAGAGACCTTTACTTGATTCAACGACTGAATGTAATATACAGTTATGTGTGACTCCATTTTCGATATCTAAATTGATCCATAAAACTTCCGTATTAACAGGGATAATAACATAATTAGGATTGAATTGCAAATTTTTCATATTGATAATAACTTGAGGAGGTGGAAATCGATGCAAAGGTATATCTGCACTAAAATATTCTTCTTTGTTACTGTAATCTTTGGTATTGATTTGATAGGCTAAATAAGCAATAATAGCCAATAATATTGCATAAATTATATAGTTATTACCCTGCAAAAAATTACCAATATCCATTATATAATATATTTATTGTTCATATTTTAATTTTCATTCGCAAATAAAAAAATTCAAAAATAAATCGCAATTTTATTTTTGAATTTTAAAAACGACCCCTTTTATTTCTTTTGTGGTAATGTCCAGCAATTAGATGGTGGGATCATGAAACTAGGAGGATTAATGAGATTCTCGTCGAATTGAGTTTCCCATTCTTCTTTGTATTTCTTTGAATTTTCGTCTCCTGCTATTAATTTTGTTCGGCCATCATTTAGATAGATAACTTTGAGTTGTTTTTCATATGGATTAATCGATTCAATTCCTGGTTGTGCTTGACCACCCATAACACTGTGCATATTACGATTATATGGATTGGCCATTTCTACTTGTTTAATATGTTGCATATTGTTCAAAATATTTAATGCATAGTTATGATAATTGCTCAACTGATTAAATTCATCAGCACGCAACCGATGTTTATTAAGATTAAGTTCTGCAATATTTTGAATTAGACGTTTTCTGAAGACGTCGATTTCATCAATATTAAGACTGGTATTAAAGTTAGTCGGACTATATGCTTGATTATATGGCATATTTTCGACTTGTCTATTTTGGGACTGTTGATAAGCCATGTTTAATTCTTTTATATAAATTAAGATGTTAATTTTTTTCGAATATTAAACATAATTATTGACGCCATGTTCTCTCGATTGTGGAGTTTCATCTCCAAAAGGATCAGGACTTCCCATATTGAGAATTTCATCAAGATCTTGATCAATATATTGATAGCAATCATCATCAAATTGTTCCCATTTAACATTATCTAGTTGAGACAATTGATTGGATGTGATTCTTTCTATATCTTCATTTGACAAAGATTGAATATCATCGATGGCAGAATCAACAGTATTTTTTGCACCATGATAATTAAAAGGATGAGAGGAACCTTGAGGAAGAATTTTGATCTCTTGAGCAAATCCTTGGGATGTCAAAGTGACTTCATAAAGTGGAAATTTATCTTTGTCATCAACAATATCGAGTAAAACGTGATGTTGTTTTCCTCGATTTCCACAAATCAAAAGAACAAAGTTTATTTGAGACATTCGAATGAACTATATAATATATTGGACATAATTTTGTAACAAATAATTAAATTCGTGTGAAATCTATTTATAACTTTATGATGATATCATATATTATAGGAAATTATATTTGGTAAAATGTCTGACAATGTATTTACTGGATGTATAGGTATTGATTTAGGAACGACGTTTTCATGTGTCGCTATTTGGATTAATGATCACGTTGAAATTATAGCAAATGATTTGGGCAATCGTACAACTCCCAGTTGGGTTGCTTTCAACGGCAATGACCGATTAATTGGTGAAGCTGCCAAACAGCAAGCGAGTCTCAATACAAAAAACACCTTGTATGATATTAAACGGATTATTGGACAACAATATAATGATCCTAAAATACAAGAAGATTTGCAACATTATTCATTCAAAATTATTCCCGATAACCATGATCGACCTTTGATTGAAATTGATAGTGACGGTCAACCAAAGACTTTTAAACCTGAAGAAATTTCCGCAATGATCCTTTATAAAATGAAAACGACAGCAGAAGATTATTTAGGACAAAAAGTTCGCGATGCTGTTATTACTGTTCCAGCTTATTTCAATGATTCTCAAAGAACTGCAACAAAAAATGCTGCACAAATTGCCGGACTTAATTGCCTGAGAATCATCAATGAACCGACTGCAGCATGTTTATGTTATGGATTGCACAATAAAACTAGTTGCAATGTGCTTATTTTTGATCTTGGTGGAGGTACTTTTGATGTTTCACTGTTAGAACTTAATAAAGGAGTTTTTGAAGTGAGGGCGACATCTGGTGATACTCATTTGGGAGGAGAAGATTTTGACAATCGTTTAGCTAAACATATCCAAGATCTTTTTGAAAAGAAACACAAAAAAATTATTACTCCTGATAATAGTAAGGCTTTAAGAAAACTCAAAGAAGCTGCAGAAACAGCCAAAAAACGATTATCTCAAGCTCAAACAGTACGTGTAGAAATCGACTCCCTTTATGATGGCATTGATTTCAACTGCCAAGTTTCCCGTTCAACTTTTGAAGCCATATGTCTCGATTTATTTAACGATTGTCTCGAACCTGTTAAAAAAGTTTTAGCTGATGCAGAATTAGAAAAGAAAGATATCGATGAAATTGTTCTTGTTGGAGGTTCCACACGTGTACCGAAAATCCAAGAAATTTTATCTGCTTTTTTTGATGGAAAATCACTCAATAAAAGTGTTAATCCTGATGAAGCTGTTGCTTATGGGGCTGCTATTCAGGGTGCTATTCTTTCAAAATCAGACACCAGTGGAAAAACTAAAGATCTTTTGTTGGTTGATGTCATTCCTTTATCTTTAGGTATTGAAACAACTGGTGGACTTATGGCAACAATTATACCAAGAAATTCATCGATTCCTTGCGAAAAAGCATCAATGTTTTCAACCGTTGAAGATAATCAATCGACTGTATTAGTTCAAGTCTATGAAGGAGAACGTAAATTTACCAAAGATAATCATCTTTTAGGAACATTCGAACTCTCAGGCATTCCCAAAGCTATTCGAGGAGTTCCTAAAATTGAAGTTACGTTCAAAATGGATGCAAACGGAATACTAAGTGTAACTGCTTTTGAAAAAGATAGTCAAATTTCACATCAAGTAACTATTTCCAAAGATAGTGGTCGTTTAACAGAAGAAGAAATACAAAGAATGGTCGAAGATGCAGAAAAATTTAAAGCTTCAGACGAAATTAAAAAAGAAGCTGTCGAATACCGAAATGCTTTCGAGAAATATTTGAGAACTTCACAAACAACTGTCAATGATTCTGAGTATGAGGAAGCTTTAACTTTAGAAGAAAGAAGTTATGCCAATCAATTAATTCTTAATACCCTCGATTGGCTTAATGGTGTTGATCCAAATACCGATGAACCGATTGAACGTAAAAAGGAAGAGATTACAGACTGCAAACAATCTGTTGAATATTATCTTAAACCACTTGTTAATAAAGTTTATGCACGTCAAATCTCAATTGCTGCTCTGAAGCAAGACGAAGAGGAAAAACAACCATCAACCGCCAGTCAAATTAATGCAGTTCTCAATGATTATAACAATGAAAATCCTCAAGAAAAAACTCATAATGTTGTCTTGAAAAAGAAAAAACCTGAGCCAACTTCTCAACCTTCTAATAGTCAAACAATCAAACAACCAGCTGTCGTACCAGAACAAACCAAACCGCAATTACGTACAATTAAATCACACCCACAACCACAACCACCAACAATCAAACCGCAAGCAATAAAACCAGAGATAACAACACCTGTGCCAGTTACCAATCAACCACCACAACCCAAAAAAATACAATTAAAACCAAAGAAATAAAAATAAACTGACAAATTTGTTCATATCATTTAAATAATATAATTGATATGAAAATAACCATTAAAAACTACGTCCAAATAAGACATCAGATTGTCCATGTTGTCCACACATAATACAATTGGTTATATTGGAAGGTGTTTCAAGTTGCCAATCCAATGGCATACACAGAGGTTTAGCTTTGTATGTATCTTTAATTTTCAACTCGCAATCATTATCATGACACCATCTAATAAGACACAATTTCTTATCATTTAAACCATTCACGAATTCGGAAGAACATGTGGGTAAACTAATATTGTCAAATAATTGTTTGGAAGCCTTTTTGTAAAGATCATCATGAATATCCAAAAATAATTCGGAGATTGATTCGATGAGATTATCATCATTATCAATGAGTGATTTTGAACCATCTGTTCTCTTGCACATGGTTATCTTTTTATTTTCAACATCACGTGGTCCAACTTCAATTCTTAGAGGAACTCCCATAGTTTCCCAATAATTAAATTTCCAGCCAGGTTTATGATTCCCATTGTCGATGTGAACTCTGAATTGTTCATTTAATTTTTTATGTAGTTGTGTCACATAATCCATTATTTTTTGTTCTTTATTTTTAAATGGTATGGGAATAATAACGATCTGAATCGGTGCAACTCGGGGAGGCATAACAGCACCTTTATTGTCACCATGAGTCATGAGCATTATACCAATTGAACGTGTCGTAAAACCCCATGAATTTTGCCATGCAGGTTTAATTTGTTCATCTTTGTCTTGAAAATTAATGCCGAACATTTTCGAAAAGTTTTGACCAAGACAATGTGCTGTTGCTGCTTGAACTCCTTTTCCAGAATAAGGAATATATGCCTCAATTGTGTGTGTCGAAACAGCTCCTGCAAATTTTTCATTTTCAGTTTTCATTCCTTTAATAACAGGAACAGCCAAAAGATCGGAATATGCTTTTTGGTAAACATCGATGATATCTTTAACTTCCATCATGGATTCTTCTTGAGTAGCAAATGATGTATGTCCTTCATTCCAGAGAAATTCTCTCGATCTTATAAATGGAACAGGATCTTTGAATTCCCATCTCACAACATTACACCATTGATTAAATTTGAGTGGTAAATCATGGTGACTTCTAATTAAATTTGGCAAGATGGGATAAATTGCACATTCACTCGTTGGTCTCACTGCAAGAGGTTCAATCATGTCACTTGATCCACTTTTTGTGACCCATGCAACTTCAGGGGTAAATCCTTCTATGTGACTCTTTCTTTCCAGCACAGTGGGATCCGAAGCTTGGAATTCACGTGACTTGAAGTCGC
>JADMIO010703364.1_pt1 | contig 21000 bp, 29 predicted proteins | sample 8958161 | NCBI WGS metagenome assembly JADMIO01 (sample SAMN16585339, study PRJNA669376) | soil metagenome | isolation source: Crop rotation soil | place: USA: Cullars Rotation, Alabama | collected 2011 | reverse complement strand
GGTCAGGGTGGCCGTGGCGGCGGCGGTGGCTTCGGCGGCGGTGGCCGCGGAGGCGGCGGCGGCCGTGGCGGGCAGGGTGGCCGTGGCGGCCAGCGTCCCGACCTGAGCGGAGGGATCAGCCGCTGATGCTCTCCCCGAAGCGAGTCAAGTTCCGCCGCCAGCATCGCGGCCGGCGTGCCGGCCTCTCACGAGGCCAGCAGCAGGTCGAGTTCGGCGAGTACGGCCTCAAGGCCCTCGAGCAGGGCTGGCTGACCAACCGCCAGATCGAGGCTGCCCGTATCGCCATGACGCGCAAGATCAAGCGTGGCGGCAAGGTGTGGATCAACGTCTTCCCCGACAAGCCCTTCACGAAGAAGCCGGCCGAGACCCGCATGGGCTCCGGCAAGGGCTCTCCCGAGGGCTGGGTGGCCGTGGTCAAGCCGGGCCGCGTCATGTTCGAGCTCTCCGGCGTCGACGAGACGCTGGCGCGCGAGGCGATGCGCCTGGCCGGCCACAAGCTGCCCGTCAAGACCAAGTTCGTCATGCGAGAGGACGGCCAGTGATGAAGGCCTCCGAGCTTCGAGACATCTCCGACGACAAGCTGCGCGAGCACATCGCGACCGCGCGGCGCGACGTCTTCGGCCTGCGCCTCCAGCACGCCACGGGCGAGCTGGAGAACACCGCGGGCATGCGGCGCTCCAAGCGCGATCTCGCGCGGGCGCTGACCGTGGCCCGCCAGCGCGGCGTCGACACGACCGTTACAACGACTGCTGAGATTGACAATGGCTGAGACCCCCGAAGAGACCCCCGAGACCGAAGAGACGCCGACCGAGACGACCGAGGCCACCGAGGCCCCGGCGGCGGACGCTGCTGCTCCGGCCGAGGAGGCTCCCGCCGAGGAGTCCCAGGCCGCCGAGAAGCCGGCCGCCCCGGCCGCGACGACCCGTCGCGAGCGCCTCGAGCAGCGTCGTAGCGCGCGCCGCAAGCCGCGCGGGCAGACCTCGATCGAGGAGCGCGTCGCGGAGCGCAAGGCGCGTCGCGAGCACACCGCCGCCGAGCGGCGCCGCTACCGCGCGCGCACCAAGACCAAGAAGGCCGAGCTGCGCGCCGCGCAGCCCGCTCCCGAGCCCGATCACGCCCCCGAGCACGGCCCCGGCCGCGCGAAGGTGCGCCAGGGCATCGTCGTCTCCGACAAGGCCGACAAGACGATCACCGTCCGCATCGACGTGGTGCGGCGCCACAAGCGCTACCACAAGATCATGCGCACCTCGATCAAGCTGCACGCCCACGACGAGAGCAACGACGCGGGCACGGGCGACACGGTCCGCATCCAGGAGTGCCGCCCGATGTCGCGCAGCAAGCGCTGGCGCCTGGTCGAAGTGCTGGAGCGTGCCAAGTGATCCAGAACGAGACACGCCTGAAGGTCGCCGACAACACCGGCGCCCGCGAGATCCTCTGCATCCGCGTGCAGGGCGGCTCCCGCCGCCGCTACGCGGGCGTGGGTGACGTCATCACGGCCACCGTCAAGCAGGCCAACCCGCAGGGGTCGGTCAAGAAGGGCGAGGTCGTCAAGGCGGTCGTCGTGCGCACCAAGAAGGAGTTCGGGCGCGACGACGGCACTTACATCGCCTTCGACGAGAACGCCGCGGTGATCATCGATGCCGCCAACAACCCGCGCGGCACGCGCATCTTCGGGCCGGTGGCCCGCGAGCTGCGCGACGGCGGGTTCATGAAGATCGTCTCCCTGGCGCCGGAGGTGCTGTGATGAAGATCCGCACCGACGACACCGTGATCGTGATCTCCGGCAAGGACAAGGGGCGCACGGGCAAGGTCATCCGCACCGAGCCCAAGCGCGATCGGGTCTTCGTCGAGGGTGTCAACATGGTCAAGCGCCACATGCGCCCGACGCCGGGCCGGCCCAACGCCCCGGTGGGCGTGATCGAGAAGGAGGGCCCGGTCCACGTCTCCAACGTGGCGATCGTGGACCCGAAGGACAACAAGCCGACGCGCGTCGGCGTGCGCCGTGACGAGAACGGCAATCGCATGCGCGTCACCAAGCGCTCAGGCGCGGAGCTGGACTAGTTACGACATGGCACGAGTAAAAGACCGTTACAACGACGAGATCCGCGCCGCCCTGGTGCGCAAGTTCGGCTACTCGTCGCCGATGCAGGCTCCGACCCTGCAGAAGGTGACGATCAACATGGGCGTCGGCGAGGCCAAGCAGGACTCCAAGATGCTCGAGGCCGCCCAGCAGCAGCTGGCGGACATCGCGGGGCAGAAGCCGAACATCCGGCGCGCCCGCAAGTCCGTGGCGGCGTTCAAGCTGCGCGAGGGCATGCCGGTCGGGCTCACGGTCACGCTGCGCGGAGAGCGCGCGTACGAGTTCCTCGACCGCCTCGTCTCGATCGCCCTGCCGCGCCTGCGCGATTTCCGAGGGCTCAACCCGCGCTCGTTCGACGGGCGGGGCAACTACTCGATGGGCATCCGGGAGCAGATCATCTTCCCGGAGATCGACTACGACAACATCGACCAGGTGCGCGGTCTCGACGTGACCTTCACGACGAGCGCGCAGACCGACGCGGAGGCGTTCGCGCTCCTCTCGGCCCTCGGCATGCCGTACGCCCGGGACGGGCGCCCGGCCGGCTTCGAGACGCTCGAGCAGGAACCCGCCGCCGCGTAGACCAGGAGATCTGAAGCAGATGGCCAAGACATCCATGATCGTGCGGTCCAACCGCACGCCCAAGTACCCCACGCGGGCGCACAGCCGCTGCCGGCGCTGCGGGCGCTCGCGTGCGGTCTACCGCAAGTTCGGGCTGTGCCGCATCTGCCTGCGCGAGCTCGCGCACCAGGGCTTCATCCCCGGCATGACGAAGTCGAGCTGGTGATCGCATGTCGATGACCGACCCCATCGCCGACTTCCTGACCCGGATCCGCAACGGCATCCAGGCGGCCCACGAGGACGTCGTGATCCCGAACTCGCGGCTGAAGGCCGAGATGGCCCGCATCCTCAAGGAGCAGGGCTACATCGAGAACTTCGACGTCCGCCCCGCCGAGGGCGGCGCCGCGGGCGACCGGATCCACATCCGGCTCAAGTACACTGACAACCGCACGTCCGTGATCTCCGGCCTCAAGCGGGTCTCCCGCCCGGGGCAGCGGACGTACGTCGATGCCAAGCACGTCCCGAAGGTCCTGGGCGGCATGGGCACGACGATCGTGTCGACCTCCCAGGGCGTCATGACCGGCCACGATGCTCGCAAGGCGGGCGTCGGCGGCGAGGTCGTGGCCCACGTCTGGTAGCTGAGTTATGAGCCGCATCGGTAAGAAGCCCATCCCCATCCCCGCCGGCGTCAACGTGACGATCGAGCCCGAGGTCGTCCGCGTGGCCGGCCCTCGCGGCGACCTGTTCGAGCGCAAGGCGCGCGCGATCGAGGTCCGCGAGGAGGACGGGAACCTGCTCATCACGCGCCCGACCGACCGCGCCGAGCACCGGGCCCTGCACGGGCTCACGCGCTCGCTCGTGGCCAACATGGTCGAGGGCGTCACCAACGGCTTCTCGAAGACCTTGGAGATCCAGGGCGTCGGCTATCGCGCCGCGCTCAAGGGCCGCGACCTCGAGCTCGCGCTCGGGTACTCGCACGCCGTGCCGATCAAGGCGCCGGAGGGCATCGAGTTCGAGGTGCCCCAGCCGACGCGCGTGATCATCAAGGGCAACTCCAAGCAGCAGGTCGGAGAGATCGCCGCGATCATCCGCAAGCAGCGGCCGCCGGAGCCCTACAAGGGCAAGGGCATCCGCTACCAGGGCGAGTACGTCGCCCGGAAGGTTGGTAAGCGCGCATGACCGTCACGCACGCCCCCGCGCGGCGCCTCAAGCGCCGCCGCCGCGTCCGCGCGAAGGTGCACGGCTCCGCCGAGCGCCCGCGCGTCAGCGTCTTCCGCTCGAACCGGGGCATCTTCGCCCAGCTCGTCGACGACGACTCCGGCCGCACGCTGGCCTCCGTCAACTGGACGGAGTCCGACCTGCGCTCGCTCAAGCCGATGGAGCAGGCGGCCAAGGCCGGCGCCCTGCTGGCCGAGCGCGCGAAGGCCGCCGGCGTCGAGACCGTCGTGTTCGACCGCGGCGGCTACCAGTACCACGGCCGTGTCAAGGCCCTGGCCGAAGGCGCCCGCGAGGGCGGCCTGAACTTCTAGACCGCTACCCTCGAAGGAGCCATGCCCGCCCCCGATCGATCCGTTTCGTCGTCCAGCCTCGACCTCCAAGAGCGCGTTGTTGAGATCAACCGCGTCGCCAAGGTGGTCAAGGGCGGCCGGCGCTTCTCGTTCACCGCGCTCGTCGTGGTCGGCGACGAGAACGGCATCGTCGGCTACGGCTACGGCAAGGCCAACGAGGTCCCGCTCGCGATCCAGAAGGGCGTCGAGCGCGCGAAGAAGAACCTCTTCCGCGTGCCCCGCCACGGCGCGACGATCACGCACCAGACCACGGGCATCTACGGCTCGGGTCGCGTGTTCCTCAAGCCCGCCTCGCCCGGTACCGGCGTGATCGCCGGCGGCGGCGTGCGCGCGGTGCTCGAGCTGGCCGGGATCCACGACATCCTCTCGAAGTCGCTGGGCTCCCAGAACCCGATCAACCTGGTCAAGGCGACGATCGCCGGCCTGCAGGACCTCCGCAAGCCGGAGGAGATCGCGCAGCTGCGCGGCCTGTCGGTCAACGCCGTGCTCGGTCTCTCGAGCGGCGTGAAGGTCGTCGAGCAGGAGGACGCCCCGGCTCCGGCCGAGCCCGAGGCCGAGGCTGCGGCCGACGCCCCCGCCGAGGCCGAGGCTGACGCGCCCGCCGCCGACGAGACCACGGAGACGCCGGCGTGAGCCTCGTCATCACCCAGGTCAAGTCCGCCAACGGGACGAACGCCAAGCAGCGCGGCACGCTCGAGTCGCTGGGCCTGCGCGGCATCAACAAGTCCGTCGAGCGTCCCGATTCCCCGCAGCTGCGCGGAATGGTGCACGCCGTCCGTCATCTCGTGACCGTGGAGGAGAAGTAATGGCCCCCGAGCTCAAGCCCGAGGACATCGGCCTCCACAGCCTCAAGCCCGCCGACGGCTCGCGCAAGGACCGCAAGCGCGTGGGTCGCGGTCACGGCTCCGGCCACGGCAAGACGTCGGGGCGCGGCCACAAGGGCTACGGCTCCCGTTCTGGCGCCAAGCAGCGCACCCGCTTCGAGGGCGGCCAGAACCCGCTGCACATGCGGATGCGCAAGCTGCGCGGCCCGAACAAGAAGATGTCGATGCCGTTCGAGCCGTTCCGAACGCACACGCAGCACGTGAACCTGGACGATCTCGCCCGCCGCTTCGACGACGGCGCCGCCATCGACCTGGCCGCGCTCAAGCGCACCGGCCTGGCGACCAAGCGCGACGTGCCGGTCAAGATCCTCGGCCGCGGCGAGCTCGACAAGAAGCTCACCGTCCACGCCCACAAGTTCTCCAAGACGGCCCGCGAGCGGATCGAGTCCGCCGGCGGGACCTGCCAGCTCATCGAGTCCTAGACAGGCGCCACGACGATGGTCTCCACCATCCTCAACGCCTTCAGGGTCGCGGAGATCCGCAAGAAGCTGGCCTTCACGGCCGCGCTGCTCGCGCTGTACCGGCTCGGCTCGTTCATCCCCGTCCCGGGCGTGAACCTCGACGCGATCGAGCAGCTGCAGAACAACTACTCGACGGGCAACATCCTCGGCTTCCTGAACCTGTTCACGGGCGGAGGGCTGTCGCGGATCGCGATCTTCGCGCTCGGGATCATGCCGTACATCACGGCCTCGATCATCCTGCAGCTGCTGACGGTCGTCTCGCCGTCGCTGGAGAAGCTGCAGAAGGAAGGCGAGGTCGGGCAGGCACGGATCACGCAGTACACGCGCTACCTGACCGTCGCGCTGTCGGCCGCCCAGGCCGTCGGCTACGTCTTCCTGTTCCGCTCGCAGGGCAACTCCGCGGGCGCGCCGGTGATCGACAACTTCACCCCGGGCGGCATCATCCTGATCGTCGTCTGCCTCACCGCGGGCTGCGTGCTGCTGATGTGGATGGGCGAGCTGATCACCCAGCGCGGCATCGGCAACGGCATCTCGCTGATGATCTTCGCGTCGATCGTCTCCGGCCTGCCCAACGGCGTGCAGGCCTGGTGGACGAACCCCGACCAGGTGTTCAAGGTCATGATGCCCTTCGTCGCGCTCGGCGTGATCGCGGCGATCGTGTTCGTCCAGGAGGGCCAGCGCCGGATCCCGATCCAGTACGCCAAGCGCGTGATCGGGCGCCGCATGAGCTCGGGCGGCCAGACCTACCTGCCGCTGCGCGTGAACATGGCCGGCGTCATCCCGGTCATCTTCGCCGCGTCGATCATGGCCTTCCCGCCCACGATCGGCCAGCTGCTCCCGGGCGCGCAGGGGCTCGCGAACTTCTTCAACCCGAGCGGATGGGCCTACATCGTCGGCGAGACGGTGTTCATCGTGCTCTTCACCTACTTCTACACCGCGGTGACGTTCAACCCGGTCGACCAGGCGGACAACCTCAAGAAGTACGGCGGGTTCATTCCCGGCGTGCGCCCGGGGCGCCCGACGGCCGAGTTCCTGGACCGGATCCTCGCGCGGCTGACGTTCCCCGGCGCCTTGTACCTGGCCGCCGTGGCCGCGCTGCCGACCATCCTCATCAACCAGACGTCGGCGAACTTCTACTTCGGCGGGACGTCGATCCTGATCGTGATCGGCGTGGCCCTCGACACCATGAAGCAGCTCGAGGCGCAGCTCATGATGCGCAACTACGAGGGCTTCCTGAAGTAGGCTTCCGCGTCCCGATGAGCGAACTGAACCTGATTCTCCTCGGCCCCCCCGGGGCCGGCAAGGGCACCCAAGCCTCGCGTCTGACCGAGGACTTCGGCCTGCCGTACATCGGCACCGGCGACCTGCTGCGGCAGAACGTCGACGAAGGCACGGAGCTCGGCAAGCAGGCCAAGGAGCACATGGACAACGGCGGCCTGGTGCCCGACGATCTGGTGATCCAGATGATCCTCGACAAGATCGACGAGGACGGGGACGACGGGTTCCTGCTCGACGGCTTCCCGCGCACCGTGCCGCAGGCCGACGCGCTGGCGGACGAGCTCGAGAAGCGCAACCGGCGGCTGACCGCCGCGCTGCTGATCGACGCGCCGGACGAGACCGTGATCAAGCGCCTGTCGGGGCGCCGCCAGTGCTCGGACGGGCACCTCTACCACGTCGAGTTCGACCCGCCCAAGCACGAGGGCCGCTGCGATCAGGACGGCAAGCCGCTCAAGCAGCGCTCGGACGACGAGCCGGACAAGGTCAAGAAGCGCCTTGCCACCTACCATGAGCAGACCGAGCCGCTGAAGGACTACTACGAGGAGCGGGGCCTGCTGCGCCGCTTCGACGGCACGCGCGACAAGGTGGAGGTCCACGACCACATCCGCGCGACGCTCGCCACGCTCCGTCTCGAAGAACGCCTCTGATCCCATGATCGTCAAGAAGTCCCCCGCCGAGATCGACAAGATGGCCGCGGCGGGCGCGATCCTCGTCAAGACGATGGACCTGATGGCGGCCAAGATCCGCCCGGGCGTCACCACGGCGGATCTCGACAAGGCGGCTGAGAAGTTCATCCGCTCGCAGGGCGCGACGCCGGCTTTCAAGGGCTACCGCGGCTTCCCCGGCTCGATCTGCGCATCGCCGAACCACATGGTCGTGCACGGGATCCCCGGCAAGTTCAAGCTCTCCAAGGGCGACGTGCTGTCGGTGGACATCGGCGTCGTCTACGACGGCTGGGTCGCCGACGCCGCGCGCACGTTCGCCGTCGGCGAGGTCACGCCGGTCGCCTCCAAGCTGCTCGACGTCACCGAGGGCTCGCTCTTCAAGGCCGTCGAGCAGTGCCGCGTCGGCAACCGGCTCGGCGACGTCTCGCACGCCGTGCAGGAGCACGTCGAGGCCAACGGCTTCTCGATCGTCCGCTCGCTGGTCGGCCACGGGATCGGGCGCTCGATGCACGAGGAGCCCCAGATCCCCAACTACGGCCCGCCCGGCAAGGGCATCCCGCTCGAGGAGGGGATGGTCCTCGCCGTCGAGCCGATGGTCACCGCCGGCCGCCACATGGTCCGCATGGGCGACGACGGCTGGGCGATCTACTCCCAGGACGGCTCGCTGGCCGCCCACTTCGAGTTCACGATCGCCATCACGGCAGAGGGTCCCCGGATCCTCACGCCGTGGCACGAGAGCAAGGCCGCGGCGGCAGCCTAGAGCGCTCCGCTCCGCCGCCGAACGTCAACGGCGGCTGGGTAGGGGTGATGGGGGTGCCGCCCGCGTCGTCACAACGTCGCTCGGCGGCAGCCCGGACGCCTCTCGTGCGACGTTGTGGTTGCTCAGCAACCACAACGTCGATCGGACCGCCTCCGTCGCGCCCTCGTGCGACGTTGACGGCAAACCACCCTCCCTACCCAGCCGCAGTTGACGTTCGCCGGCGTCGCCTCCACGCCCAGAGGCCGACGGCGACCAGCAGCAGCGCAGCCGCCCCGCCGCCCAGCGCGGTCTCGGCCCCGTCGCACGCCCCAACCGCGACGCACCGCCGCCCCGTGCACGGCCGCGCCGCCCGCGCCCAGCCCTCCGGGTCCGACCAGCGGCCCTGGGACTGGAAGGCCGGGCCCAGTGGCGAGGACTGCTCGGCCGGGAACCAGCCCGCCCTCGCGCCTCCCCAGGCGCCGCGGTGGCGCATCCAGGCGGGCGAGCCCTCTGAGACGGGCACGGCGCGCGGGAGCTGGACCGCGCCGCGGCCGTCGGCCTCGTCGTTGGGGTCGGGCCACATGCGGTCGCGGACGCCCGCGTGGAAGTACGCCGCGTGGGAGCCGTTGGCGAGGTAGACGACCGGGCGCCCGCCGCGGCGCTCGAGCTGGCTCGAGGGGCAGCGCTCCGCGCCGGAGTGCTGGGAGTAGACGGCCTCGGAGCCGTCGAGCCGGTACTGGACCATCTCCCAGTCGCCGGCGTGGCGGCCGCTGCGCAGGATCCCGCGGTCCTGCGTGTTCTGGGGGAACCAGAGCCAGTACTGCACCCACGCGCCCGTGTGGTGCGAGTAGACGACCGGCGCGGGAGCGGCCCCTCGCGTGCCCGGGATGCCGGAGCCCGCGACCGAGGCGGCGGGGTGCCGCTCGGCGCCCGCGTGGACGAGGACCGGGGCCGGCTCGGCGGCCCCGGCTGGTGCCGCGACCGCGCAGAAAGCGGCCTGCAGAGCGATGAAAGTGGCAGTTACGGCACGGCTCATGGAGCGTCGGAGCCGTTTGGTATTCTGCTTTGTCGCGCTCGGCCCAGGCGGGTTCGAAGTGCGAACGTGCGCTCCGGGGGCATGGTAGCGGTGGCCGTCCGGGTCACCAGAGCCACCTCGTCTGGACCAATCCGAAAGGGATCATGAAGGTACGACCGTCGGTCAAGCCGATGTGCGAGAAGTGCAAGATCATCCGCCGTCATGGGCGGGTCCTCGTGATCTGCCAGAACCCACGACACAAGCAGCGGCAGGGGTAGAAGAACTTTGGCTCGTATCGCCGGCGTCAACATCCCGCTCAACAAGCGGGTCGAGATCGGACTCACCTACATCTATGGGGTCGGCCAGCCGACCTCCAAGAAGCTTCTGTCCGACCTCGGCATCAGCCCTGATACCTACGTGCGCGACCTCACCGACGACGAGGTCGCCAAGCTTCGCGACAAGATCGACGACGACCTGCTGGTCGAAGGCGATCTGCGGCGCGAGCGCTCGCAGGCGATCAAGCGCCTGATGGAGATCGGCTGCTACCGCGGCATCCGCCACCGTCGCGGCCTGCCCGTGCGCGGCCAGAACACCAAGACCAACGCGCGTACCCGCAAGGGCCCCAAGCGCATGTCCATCGCCGGCAAGAAGAAGGCGGGTAAGAAGTGAGTCCCGCCCCTCGCCGCCCGCAGCGCGGCCGCCGCAAGGTCAAGAAGAACATCCCGATCGGCCAGGCGCACATCAAGACGTCCTTCAACAACACGATCGTGGCCCTCACGGACCGTGAGGGCAACGTGATCGCGTGGGAGTCCGCCGGCGGCGCCGGCTTCAAGGGCTCTCGCAAGTCGACCCCGTTCGCCGCCCAGGTGACCGCCGACGCGGCCGCCCGCAAGGGCATCGAGCAGGGCATGCAGAAGGTCGAGGTCTTCGTCAAGGGCCCGGGCTCGGGCCGCGAGACCGCGATCCGCTCGCTCCAGGCGGCTGGCCTCGAGGTCACGGGCGTGCGCGACGTCACCCCGCAGGCACACAACGGCTGCCGCCCCCGGAAGCGGCGAAGGGTCTAGGACTTTCATGGCACGCGATACCTCCCCACAGTGCAAGCAGTGCCGCCGCGAGGGCCAGAAGCTGTTCCTCAAGGGCGAGCGCTGCCTGACCGACAAGTGCGGCGTCGAGCGACGCTCGTACCCGCCCGGCGAGCACGGCCGCGGGCGCCAGAAGCAGTCCGAGTACCGCGTCCAGCTGCGCGAGAAGCAGAAGGCGCGCCGCTACTACGGCGTGCTCGAAAAGCAGTTCCGCACTTACTACGCCAAGGCGTCGCGGCAGCCCGGGATCACCGGCGAGAACCTGCTGCGGATGCTCGAGTGCCGCTTCGACAACGTGCTCGTGCGCCTCGGCTTCGCCGCGTCGCGCCGCCAGGCGCGCCAGCTGATCCGCCACGGTCACTGGACCGTGAACGGCCGTCGCGTCGACATCCCCAGCTACCAGGTGCGGGAGAACGACGTGATCGCCATCAAGATGGACACCGGTGCCAACCAGGTGATCCGCGACGCCACGGAGCTCGTGGCGCAGGTGCCGGCCTGGCTGCAGGCCGACCACGACCAGCTCACCGCGAAGGTGCTGCGCAAGCCCGAGCGCGCGGAGATCGCCGCGCCGGTGCAAGAGCAGCTCATCGTCGAGCTCTACTCGAAGTAGCCCGCTTCCCAGACCCCGCGCGCCCCGACCCAGCGCGCGCGGGTCGCACGCGGCCGCTCCTCCCCAGGCCGCCCCGCTCCACCCCCGACGACCGTTAGGACCCTGATGCTCGACTTCCAGATCCCCCGAATCACCGCAGAGTCCGTTGAGGACAACCGCGGCAACTTCGTGGTGGAGCCCCTCGATCGTGGCTTCGGCTACACGTTCGGGAACTCGCTGCGCCGCGTGCTGCTCGCCTCGCTGTCCGGGGCCGCCGTCACGTCCGTCCGCATCGAGGGCGTCGCGCACGAGTTCTCGACGATCAAGGGCGTCACCGAGGACGTGACCGACATCGTCCTGAACCTCAAGGGCGTCGTCTGCCGCATGCACTCCGACGCGACGGAGATCGAGGCCCCGCTGGTCGTCACCGGCCCGGGCGAGATCACCGCGAAGGACATCGACCTGCCCTCGGGCGTCGAGATCCTCAACCCGGACGCGCACATCGCCACGCTCGAGAAGAAGACCAAGCTCGAGCTCTACCTGACGATCGGCCGTGGCCGCGGCTACCGCCCGGCCGAGGAGAACAAGTCTCCCGACCAGCCGATCGGCGTCATCCCGATCGACTCGATCTTCTCGCCCGTGCGCCGCGTCGCCTACTCCGTCGAGCAGGCCCGCGTGGGCCAGCGGACGGACTTCGACAAGCTCACGCTCGACATCGAGACCGACGGCTCGATCGACCCCACGACGGCGCTGCGCGAGGCCGCGGAGATCCTGATCTCCTCGCTCGCGATCTTCACCGACGAGGACCGCATCGAGGACCTGCGCGCGGGCCCGGGCGGCATGTCGCCGCTCGACAATGGCGCCGGTGTCGGCGCGGGCGCCCTCGCTCCCGGCGGCGGCCGCGCTGGCGGAAGCCCGATGGACGACATCCTCATCGAGGAGCTCGAGCTGGGCGTCCGGTCCTACAACTGCCTCAAGCGCGCGGGCATCCAGACGGTGGGCGACCTAGTCTCGAAGTCCGAGGGCGAGCTCGCCGCGATCCCGAACTTCGGCAAGAAGTCGATCGATGAGGTCATCGAGACGCTGTCCCAGCGCGGGCTGGGGCTCCGGACCGACTAGGATCCATCGCCGTGCGCCACCAGAAGACACGACACAAGCTCTCGCGCACCTCCGCGCACAGGAAGTCGCTGCTGGCGAACCTGTGCGTCGAGGTCATCGACCACGAGCGCATCAAGACCTCCGAGGCGAAGGCCAAGGCGGTCAAGCCGGAGCTCGAGAAGCTGATCACGCTCGCCAAGCGGGGTGACCTGCACGCCCGCCGTCAGGCGATCTCGACGCTGCAGCACCCCGACAAGGGCGTGATCTACAAGCTCTTCGAGGAGATCGCCCCGCGTTACACGGAGCGTCCGGGTGGCTACACCCGGATCCTCAAGCTCGGTCCGCGTTCCAGTGACGCGACCGAGATGGTCTACCTCGAGCTGGTCTGACCGCCAAGCTCACCCTCGCGTACGACGGCTCCCCCTTCATGGGGTGGGCCGTCCAGCCGGGTGAGCGCACGGTCGAGGGCGAGCTGCGCGCCGCCCTGGCGACCGTCCTGCGCGAGCCCGTCTCGCTGACGGTGGCCGGCCGCACCGACCGCGGCGTGCACGCGCTCGGTCAGGTCGTCTCCTACGACGGCGAGCTGCCGCGGCTGCGCTCGGTCAACGCGCTGCTGCCGCCGGAGATCTCCGTGCTCGCCGCCGAGCGGGCCCCGGACGGCTTCTCCGCCCGCCACGACGCCCGCAGCCGCGCCTACCGCTACCGGATCCTCGCCCGCAGCGCGCCCTCGCCGTTCGAGCGCGGCCGCGCCCTGTGGCATCCGTACCCCTTCGACGAGGCCGTCCTGCACGCGTGCGCGGCGCTGCTGCCGGGAACGCACGACTTCACCGCCTTCACGCCCACCGACGGCTACCACCGGCGCTTCGAGCGCGACATCCTGCGCGCCGGCTGGGAGCGCCACGGCGACGTGCTCGAGCTCTCGATCGAGGCCGACTCGTTCATGCGCAACATGAACCGCGTCCTCGTCGGCACGATGCTCGAGCTGGCGGGCGGCGGCGGGGGCCCGGACGACTTCGCGCGCCTGCTCGAGGGCCGCCCGCGCTCGGAGGCCGGCCGCACCGCGCCCGCCCACGGGCTCTACCTGGAGGCCGTCATTTACTCCTGACGCCGGACCAGCACGCGGTAGGCCGCACGCTCGCTGTCGCGCGACCCGCTCCGCTTCAGGTCGTAGCCCATCATCAAGCGCATCGAGCGCCGGGACGCCAGCATCTTCCGCCCGGCAGCGGTCAGCGGCGCTGTGAGGCGGATGTGGCCCTTGCGCACGGCGAGTCGCCGGCGCGCCAGCGTCACCGCCGGTCTGGCACGCGTCTCGACGGTGGTGATCTTGACGTCGATCACGGCCGGCACGCCCACCCGGCCGAGCGAGAGCGCCAGTGTCCGGGGCGACGGCCCGTAGCGCCCCACGACCGCCGGCCTCGGCTTCTGCGCCTTGCACGAGCGCGTCCGCCAAGGATCGCCCGGGCAGCTCCGCAGGCCGCCGACGCGGTCGAAGCCGTACATATGCGGCCCGCAGGAGGTGTCCGGCCGGTCCGCGTCCGACAGCCACACGAAATCGCGGCCCGCCCCGCACACGACCACCGCCCCGTTCGTGTCGCGGCTCTCGATCAGGTCGGTGCCCGGGCCGCCCATCAGACGCAGCGGGGCGCCCTTGACCGCGGTCGTCCTGAAGGCGTCGTCGCCGCTCCCTCCGTCGACGACCGAAGGCTCGGCGGTCGTGCCCACCTGCCCGCCCAGCGTGTCGTCGCCTCCCCCGCCGGCGATCGTCACCGGTGCGCCGCCCACGTCGACCGCCGAGTCGTCGCCTTGGCCGCCGTCGACCTTCACCGGCCCCCGGGAGCGCACGGCGATCTCATCGTCGCCGTCGCCGGAGCCGATGGTCGCCGAGTCGGTCACGGCAAGGGCGACGAGATCGTCGCCCCCGCCGGACATCGCGGTCACGTTGCCGAGCTGCCCCGGGCCGGTGAACAGGTCCACCCGGTCCGCGCCGTCACCGGAGCGGATGTCGAGCGAGCCGATCCGCCCCGGGTCCGCCGCGCTGAACGAGGTCAGCCGGTTGCGACCGTCACCGAGATCGATCGCGACCGGCGGGATACCGGCCTCCGTGTACTCCAGGGACAAGTCGTCGTCGCCGTCGCCGAGCAGCACGCGGATCGCGGTCACCCCCGAGAGCGGGCAGCGCAGCCCCTCCGGAGTGGGGTCGCACCCAGGGCCTCCCGGCCGGGACGGGAACATGGGATAGACGGCGCCGTCGTGGATCGAGAGCGTCAGCGAGCTCGCCTGACCGGGGTCGTCTTCGAAGACCAGCTCAGAGCCTCGCCGCTCCATCACGCTGGCGGACGCGACGGACGCGCACGCGGCAAGCAGCAGGAACGCGAGCGGAAGAGCACGAAGGACCGCGATCGGGAGCATCGGGCCACTCCATCAACTGCGAGTGCCCGGGGCGCCGGTTCCCCGCAGGCGGCAATATCCTCGGCGGCGATGCTACGGGTACTGCTCACGAACGACGACGGGATCGGCGCCGCGGGGCTGCAGACGCTGCGGCGCGCGCTGCTCGGCGTCGAGGACGTGGAGCTGGCCGTCGTGGCGCCCGACTCCAACCGCTCGGCCACCGCGCGCTCGATCACGTTCTCGCGCCCCCTGTGGGTGACCGAGGTGGGCTTCGAGGACGGCACGAAGGGCTACGCCTGCGACGGCACGCCCGTGGACTGCGTCCGGCTCGCCGCGCTGGGGCTGATCGACGGCTTTCAGCCCGACCTGGTCGTCTCGGGCATCAACCACGGCTCCAACCTCGGCGACGACATCACCTACTCCGGGACCGTTGCGGCCGCGCTGGAGGGCATCATGCTCGGCGTGCCGGGGATCGCGGTCTCCCAGCAGTCGCAGGCGCGCGAGATGGACTTCCGGCTCGGCGAGCGCTTCGAGTTCGCCTCCGCAGCGGCGTTCGTGGCCCGTATCGTCGACCGGCTCGACGACGTGCCGCTGCCCGAGGGCACGCTGCTGAACATCAACGTCCCGGCCGGCGACCCCGACGGGGTCGAGGTGGCGCGCCTGGGCAAGCGGATCTACCGCGACTCGCTCGACGTCGTGGAGGAGGAGGACGGCAAGCGCCGCTTCCGGATCTACGGCGACTCGCCCGTCCACGACGACGAGCCGGGCACCGACCTGGCCGCCGTGTCGGCGGGCCGCGTGTCGGTCACTCCGCTGCACTTCGACCTCACCGCGGAGCACGGCCTGGAGGCCCTGCGGGCGTACGACCTCGCGGCGCTGCTGCAGCCGGCCGCAGAAGAGGTCGCCGAGTGACGGAACCCGCGGCACGGGCGGCCGAGCTGCGCGAGCAGCTCGCCCACCACGGCCACAGGTACTACGTCCTCGACGACCCCGAGATCACCGACGACGCCTACGACGCGCTGCTCGACGAGCTGCGCGCGCTCGAGCGCGAGCATCCCGGGCTGCGCACACCCGACTCCCCGACCCAGCGGGTCGGAGGCGAGCCGGTCTCGAGCCTGCGCAAGGTCGACCACCTGCGGCCGATGCTCTCGCTCGCCAACGCGCGCTCGGAGGAGGAGCTGCGGGCCTGGGTCACGCGCATGCGCGCCCACCTGGCGCGCGAGGGCATCGAGGACCCGGACCTGCGCTTCGTCGCCGAGCCGAAGATCGACGGGCTCGCGATCTCGCTGCTGTACCGCGACGGCGTGCTCGAGCGCGGCGCGACGCGCGGCAACGGCGTCGTCGGCGAGGACGTCACGCACAACCTGCGCACGGTGGGAGCGATCCCGCTGAGGATCGACGGCGCGCCGGCGCTGCTGGAGGTCCGCGGCGAGATCTACATGTCGCTGCCCGACTTCGCCGCGCTCAACGAGCGCCGCGCCGAAGCCGGGCTCTCGACCTTCATGAACCCGCGCAACAGCGCCGCGGGCACGATCCGCCAGCTCGACCCGGCGCTCGCGGCTGAGCGCCCGCTGAGCATGTGGTGCTACGGGATCGGTGCCACGGAAGAGGGGTTCGAGCTCGGCTCCCACTGGGAGGCGCTCGAGTGGCTGCGCGCGCACGGCTTCCGGGTTCATTCCGACGTCGAACGGCTCGACAGCGAGGACGCGGTGATCAAGCGCTGCCTCGCCTGGCAGGAGCGTCGCGGGGCGCTCGACTTCGAGATCGACGGCGTGGTGGTGAAGGTCGACGACGTCGAGCTGCAGCGGCGACTCGGGGTCGTGGGCCGCGACCCGCGCTGGGCGATCGCGTGGAAGTTCCCGCCCACCACCGCCGTCACGACCCTGCACGAGGTGCTCTGGAACGTCGGCAAGTTCGGCGACCTGCACCCGTTCGCCCGGCTGGAGCCGGTCCACGTCGGCGGCGTCACGGTGAAGATGGCGACGCTGCACAACGAGGAGGACCTCGCGCGCAAGGACGTCCGGCCCGGCGACGAGGTGATCGTGCTGCGCGCGGGCGACGTGATCCCGCAGGTGCTCTCTCCGGCGCCCCACGCGGTCGAGAACCCCGACCGGGCGCCGGTCCCGCGCCCGCCCGCGAAGTGCCCGTCGTGCAGCACGCCGACCGTCAAGCCCGAGGGTGCGGTCTTCACGCGCTGCCCCAACCGCGACTGCCCGGACCGCCGCTGGCAGCTGCTGAAGGCGTTCGCGGCGATCATGGACGTCGACGGCCTCGGGGAGAAGCAGGTCGCCGTGCTGCAGGAGCGCGGGCTCGTCCGGACGGCCGGCGACTTCTACCGCTTGACGCCCGAGGCGCTGACCGAGCTCGATGGCTACGGGGCGGTGAGCGCCGAGAAGCTCGTGCGGGCGATCGCCGGCTCGAAGGCGCAGCCGTTCGGGGTCGTGCTGTTCGCGGTGGGGATCGAGGGCGTCGGCTTCGTCACCGGCCGCAGCCTCGCGGCGCAGTTCCGCACGCTCGAGGCCCTGCTCGCGGCCACGCCGGAGCAGATCGCCGAGACGCCAGGGGTGGGGCCGAAGCTCGCCGAGCTCGTCCACGCCCAGCTCGAGGACCCGCGGATGCGCGCGCTGCTGGAGGACCTCCGCTCGCTCGGCCTGCGCCTCGAGCAGGAGGGCCCGCCGCCGGGGGAGGGCCCGTTGCGCGGGCAGACGTTCGTGCTCACCGGCACCCTGCCCGACCTCACGCGCGAGCAGGCGACCGAGCGGATCCTGGCGCAGGGCGGGAAGGTCACGGGCTCCGTCTCGCGCAAGACGAGCTACGTGGTCGCCGGCGCCTCGCCGGGCGGCACCAAGCTCGGGAAGGCCGAGCGGCTCGAGGTGCCGGTGATCGACGAGGCCGCGCTGCTGGCGCTGCTCGCGAACCCTCAACCCCCCTCGACGGGGTCAGACCCCGTCGAGGGGGGTTGAGGGTTTGAGGGTGTAGAGCGTGACGGGGCCGGCCTGGACCGACTCGAGCGAGAAGCCCGCCTCCGCGGCCGAGAGGAAGCGGCCGGCGTTCTTGCGGCCCGGGTCGGCGATGCGCGCCTCGCCGCCGGGAGCGAGCAGCCGGGGGAGGAGCCGCACGGCCGCGTCGGCGTTCTCGGGCGTGTAGAGGACGTCCCCGGCCAGCACGAGGTCGAACGGGCCGCGCTCGGCCAGCTGGCCGCCGTGGCCGGCCCAGGCAGCGTGCGCCACCTCGCCGGTGACCTGGTTGAGGGCGAGCGAATGGGCGGCGAACGCGACGGCGTCGGTGGCGCCGTCGGTCGCGAGCACTACGGCGCCGGCGCGGGCCGCCACGATGCTCGGCGCGGCGAGCCCGCAGCCCAGCTCGAGCACCCGCGTTCCGGCGGGCGGCGGGTCGTCGGCCAGCGCCTGCGCGAGCGCGGTGCCGCTCGGCCACGGCCGGGCCCAGAACGGCACCGGGCGGCCCGCAGCGCCCTCGTCGTGGCGCAGCGCCTCCCAGTCGGCGGGCAGCAGCACGTGCACGCCGGCCACCTCGCGCACCGCGATCGCCAGCAGGGACTCCGGCAGGTCGGCGACGGCGACGCCCCGGAGGGTGGCGAGCTGCTCCGACAGGGACGTCCGGACCGCGGTCAGCGCGCCGTTGCCATGCACGCTTCGAGTGTCTCAGTCCGGGTACGCTCCCGGCCATGTCCGAAGACGACAACGAAGGGCCGCTCGTCGCCATCGTCGAGATCCCGAAGGGCTCTTCGAACAAGTACGAGTGGGACGAGGAGCTCGGGGCGATCAAGCTCGACCGGCTGCTGTTCGCCTCGCTCGGCTACCCGACGGACTACGGGTTCTTCCCGGACACGCTGGCCGCCGACGGCGACCCGCTGGACGTGATGGTCGTCGTCTCCGAGCCGACGTTCCCCGGCTGCCGCATCGAGGTCAAGCCGGTCGCGCTGTTCCGCATGCGCGACGAGAAGGCGGAGGACAACAAGATCCTCTGCGTGCCGTTCTCGGATCCCAACTGGAGCCACGTCGACACGCTCGACGACCTCCCGATGACGCTGCGCGACGAGATCTCGCACTTCTTCTCGATCTACAAGACGCCCGAGTGGAAGGTCGTCAAGGTCGACGGCTGGTACCACCGCGAAGAGGCGCTCGAGTCGATCGAGCGCGCCCAGAAGCGCTTCCGCGACAAGCAGAGCGGCTGATCAGTCGCAGTCGGGCGCCACGGGGCTTCCCGGGAGCAGGCTGTCCGGGTGCTGGTAGGGCCAGTCGTGGATGTCGTGGCGGGCGGCCGTGGTGGCCTGCATGAAGTCGATCAGCGACTGCAGGCCGACGTCGCCGTCGCGCCCGACGCCCGAGCCGAGGTAGAGCTCGTAGAGCGCCTGCTCGGGCGTCGCGGCCGCGGCCAGCTCGTAGGCGTTGTTGAACGCCGAGTCGATCCCGTAGGGGTCGCCGCCGTGCGGGTACTCCTCCATGATGTCGCGCAGCTCGTCCTCGCTGAGGTCGATGCGGTTCTGCTCGAGCTGCCACTGGAGCTGGTCGAAGGCCTGCTCCTGGATCGTGGCGAAGTCGTCCGGGGTGAAGTCGAGCCGGACCTGGTTGTCCTCGCCGTGCGCGAGCGGCTGGCCCGTGACGTGCTCGTAGAGGCCGATCGTGTCGTCGGAGACGTTCTCCAGCAGCAGCGAGTAGCGGGTCGGCTCGGGCTCGCCGCCGGGCTCGGTGTGCGTGGTGACCGCGACGCCGGCGTCGTTGAAGTGGGCCACGAAGGAGCCGTCCACGCTGCCGTCGGCGTTGGTCGTCTCGACGCCGGTCGCGCCCGACTCGGCCAGCACGCCGCCGATGCTGAGGTTGCCGACGTGCGCCTCCAGCTGGGCGGAGTCGGTGAACTCGAAGACGTCCGACTCGGTCGCGTCGCTGGTGCCCGGCGCGCCCTCGCGCGGCAGCTTGCCGGACTTGAGGAACTGCTGGTAGGCCTTCCAGCCCGCCGCGGTGGAGATGTCCATGTCGACGCTGTGGAGCTTGCCGTCGCTCAGCTCGGCGCCGGCGGCGAGCGCGACGCCGGCGGCGTCGTTGCCGACCCCGAGGCTGAGCGCGTTGCGCACGAAGTCCTCGTCGCCGACGTAGACCCGGACGGTGCTCGGGTCCACCCGCGAGACGCCGGCGCTCACGCGCGTGCCCTTCTCGTAGCCGAGCTCGAGCTGCAGCGCGCGGTAGCTCGCCTCCAGGTCGTGGCCCGCGTAGAACTCCTGCGAGAGCTCGACGGACTCGCCGGCCCGGATCGTGCGCGGGTCGACCGGGTTGGGCACCGTGCGGTCGCCGTGCTCGATCGCGTCGGCCGCGTCCGGCGGGACGGTGACCGAGTAGGTGGTCGCCTCGCCGAGGAACGCGGTCAGGCTGCCGGAGGCGACGGGCGTCTCGCCGGAGACGGAGGTCTGCAGCTCGAGGCCGGCGGTCACGGACAGCGTCTGGGTCGGGCAGCCCTCGGCGTCCAGCGTGGTGTCGGAGCGCTCGATCTCCAGCTCGCCCTCGGTGCCGACCGCGACGCCGGGCCCCTCGCCGGGCTGGCAGGCGCCGGGGCTCGAGGTCGAGTAGGTGCAGGAGACGGAGGCCGAGCCCGGGAACGGGAGCACCGGGAACGGCAGGTCGAAGTCCACGGGCGCCGGGCCCTCGGCGGGGCCGGGCTCCTCGTCGGGGTCTGTGGGGGCGGACTCGCAGTCGCCGTCGAGGATCCGGCAGACGGCGTGCTCGGCCGCGCCGGCGACGGTCGGCGCGAGGCCCGTGGCGAACAGCACGCCGAACACGAGCGCGATCACGACCAGCACGCCGGCGTACTCGACCGAGGCTTGTCCGGAGGCGTCGCGCAGCACACCACGACGGTAAGCGGGCTCTCATCGCCCGTCCATGGGCCGCCGGGCTCAACTTCGGCCGGGTCCCGGGTCCCGCGGGACCCGGGACCGCCGTGGGCCCGGCGCGGCCTCTAGCGCTTCTTCTTGCGCGTGGGCACGCACGTCCGGTACACCCGCGTGTCGCGCAGTACCTTGCCGCGGGTCGTGCGGGCCACGACCTTCACGCGAACGCGCTCCGGCGCCCGCCCGCGCAGGTCGACGCGGGCGCGGATGCGCCCACGCTTGCGGAAGACCTTCACGCGCCTGCCCGCGACGGTCACGCGCGTGCCGCGGATGCGCAGGCGGCCCTTACGGGGCTCGTGCAGGCGGATCACGAAGCTGCGCCGCGACAGGCAGCGGCGGGAGCCCGGCAGCACGCCGCCGCCACCGCTCCCGGCGCCCGCGCCGACCGTGGGGATGCTCAGGCGGGCCTTGGCGATCTGCACGTCCGCGGCCGTGCGCGCCGGGCCGTAGACCTGGCTGCCGCCCGTGATCTGGAGGGTGAGCTTGGACTGCGGGGTGAGGCTGGCGGCGATCCCCTCCAGCGGCCGCTCGATCGTGTGCTGCTTGCCGTCGAGCACGAGCGGGAGCGGCCGCACCTGATTGCCGACCACGACGCCGCGCGTCTCGTCGACGATCTGCGCGAACGCGTAGCCCTCGGGCGCCGCGCCCGTGGCCGTGTAGGTCACCGAGAGCGCCGGCTCGCCGACGGCCTGGACC
>JADMIO010833539.1_pt1 | contig 21007 bp, 22 predicted proteins | sample 8958161 | NCBI WGS metagenome assembly JADMIO01 (sample SAMN16585339, study PRJNA669376) | soil metagenome | isolation source: Crop rotation soil | place: USA: Cullars Rotation, Alabama | collected 2011 | reverse complement strand
TCGGGCGCGGCGCTCAGCGCGCGGGCGAACGAGGCGGTCGGCAGCTTCGCCGAGCATGCCGACGCCATCGCCGCGCGGCTCGACCGGCTCGACGGGATGATCGCCAGGCAGCGCGACGCCGCCGCTTCGCTCGACACGGCGCTGCGCGAGGCTGCCGAACAGGCGGACGAGCGCTTCGCGGCGCTGGAGAGCGGCGGCATCGACCGTAACGAGCGGCTGGGCGCCGCCATGGCGCTGCTCGCGGCCGAGGCGGAGAAGCTGGAGCGCGCGCTCGCCGGCGGCAACGAGACCGCCGAAAAGCTGATCGGCCAGTCCGAGAAGCTGCTGCTGGCGCTCGACGCCGGCGCGCGCGAGATCGACGAGACGCTGCCGGTGGCGCTGGCGCGGCTCGACGAGCGGCTGCGCGCGACCCAGAGCCTGATGGCCACCGGCGCGCCCGAGATCGAGAAGATGGAGGCGATCGCCGACGGGTTGCTCGGCCGGGTGCGCGAGGCCGCCGACCTGATGCAGGCGCATCGCGACATGGTCGCCGGGCTGCTTGAGGAGAGCGTCGCCGGCCTCGCCGACAGCCAGGCGCGGATGGAAGAGGTCGGTGCGGCGCTGGCGAGCGCAGACGAAGGCGTGCGCCGGCTGAACGACAGTGCCGGCCCGCAGCTGGTCGAGGCGCTGGTCCGGGTCCGCGAGACCGCCGAGGCGGCCGCGGAACATGCCCGCTCCGCCATCGGCCGAGCGATTCCCGACGCGGCGCGACGCCTGGGCGACGAGGCGGCCGAAGCAATGGAAAATGCCATCGCCGACAAGGTCGCCAAGCAGATGAGCGAGATCGCCAGCATCGCCGAGAATGCGGTGCGCGCGGCGCATCTCGCCACCGACCGGCTGATGCGCCAGCTGATCACCATCACCGAGAGCAGCGCCAGCCTGGAGCGGCGGGTGGCCGAGGCCGACCAGGCCGCCGAGGTGCGCGACCGCGACAATTTCGCCCGGCGCTCGGCGATGCTGATCGATTCGCTCAACAGCAGCGCCATCGACGTCGCCAAGATGCTGTCGCACGACGTCAACGACGCGAGCTGGGCGAGCTATCTGAAGGGCGACCGGGGCGTGTTCACCCGGCGCGCGGTGCGCCTGCTCGACGCCGGCGAGGCCCGAACCATCGCCAGCCTCTATTCCGAGGATGCCGAGTTCGCCGAGCATGTGAACCGCTACATCCATGATTTCGAGGCGATGCTGCGGAACATCCTCTCGGTGCGCGACGGCAGCGCGCTGGGCGTCACCCTCTTGTCCTCCGACATGGGCAAGCTCTATGTCGCGCTCGCCCAGGCGATCGAACGCCTGCGGACCTGAGCCCACCGCTTCAATGCGAAAATCGAAAGGATAAGCCATGGCCGCGATGCCGCCTGTTGCCATCGTCACCGGCGCCAGCCGCGGAGCCGGGCGCGGCATCGCCATTGCGCTCGGCTCGCATGGCTGCACGGTCTATGTGACCGGCCGCTCGTTGAAGGAAGGCGATGCCAGCGTGCCGGGAACGATTGGCGCCACCGCCGACGCGGTGACCAAAGCGGGCGGCAAGGGCATTGCGGTGCGCTGCGACCATGCGAATGATGCCGACGTCAAGGCGCTGTTCGAGCAGGTCGAGCGCGAGCAGGGCCGCATCGATATCCTCGTCAACAATGCCTGCGCCATCCACGACGCACTGCCCGGACCCGGCAATTTCTGGGAAAAGCCGCTCGAGATCGGCGACATGATCGATGTCGGCGTGCGCAGCGGCTTCGTCGCCAGCTGGTACGCCGCGCCGACGATGGTCAAGCAGGACAAGGGCCTGGTGGTGTTCACCTCCGCCCCCGGATCCGTCTATTATTGCCTGGGGCCGGCCTATGGCGCGCACAAGGCCGGACTCGACAAGATGGCGTTCGACATGGCGGTCGATTTTCGGGACGCCGGTTCCAATGTCAGCGCCGTCTCGATCTGGATGGGCTCGCTGGCAACCGACCGGCTGCTGGCGCTGATCGCATCGGCCCCCGACAAGTTCAAGCATCTGGAGGGGACGATCGAATCGCCCGAATTCACCGGCCATGTGATCTGGGGGCTGTTCAATGACCCGGATCTGGGCAGCCTCAGCGGCCAGACGCTGATCGGCGCGGAAATGGGCAGGAAATATGGAATCACCGACATCGGCGGCGCTCACCCGCCGTCCCTGCGCGACATGCATCACTGCGCGCCGCACCAATATTATCCCTTCAAGGTGAAGCCGCCCGCTTGATCTGCGTCTATGTCCCTGCCGGCGGGTGGAAGAAATTCAGGCTCTGGATGCCGACCCAGCCATAGACATAGTTGGCCACGAACAGGCCGAAGCAGATCGCCGAGACCGCAGTCGTCCACAGCACCACGCGCAGCGGCCGGAAGTTGGAGGGCGCGCTGTCGGCCTGGCCGGGGACCATCGGCTGGTCGCTCTGATGGGCGGGGCGGATGCCCCAGGGAAGGACGACGAACAGGCTGATCGTCCAGAACAGCACATAGATTGCGAGCATCGAGGTCCAGCGCATGGGCGCGCTCTATACCTCGACGATCAGCACGTCCACGACCGGCTTCTTGCCGGTCCAGCGGGTAGCGCAGCGGCGGACGGCGAGGCGGATGGCTTCGCGCAGCGCCTCGCGGTCCTTGCCGCCCTTGGCGGCGGCGGATTCGGCGGCCTCGACCGCTTCCTCCATGAAGGCCTCGCGATCCTCCTCGACCGGCACGCCCTCGATCCTGATCTCGGGCGAGCCGGCGGGCGCATTGCCCCGCATCGCCAACGCGACGCTGATCTGGCCGTTGATCGAAAGCTTGCGCCGCTCGTTCATCGTCGCGCCGTCGGCAGGGAGGATGATGTCGCCGTCCAGTACCAGCCGGCCGACCGTCTCCTGGCCGATGCGCATCGGCCCGTCGGGCGCCAGGCGGATGAGGTCGCCATTCTTCTGGATGATGGCGCTGGGGATGCCGGCGTCCAGGCCGAGGCGCGCCTGCTCAGCCATGTGGCGCATCTCGCCATGGACCGGGACCAGCATCTGGGGACGAATCCAGCCATACATGGCGAGTAGCTCGGGGCGGCCGGGATGGCCGGAGACGTGGATCTCGGCCTGGCGCTCGGTCACCAGCTCGATGCCCTGGCTGACCAGCGCGTTCATGATCCGGCCGATCGCGACCTCGTTGCCCGGGATCTGCTTGGAGGAGAAGACGACGCTGTCGCCCGCCTCCAGCTTGATCGGATGCGACTGGCCGGCGATCCGCGAGAGGGCGGCGCGCGGCTCGCCCTGGCCGCCGGTGGCGATGATCATCACCTTATCGCGCGGCAGCCGCATCGCCTCGTCCCAATCGATCGTCCGTGGCATGGACCTGAGGTAACCGGCGGCCTTGGCGTTGGTGATGATGCGGTCGAGCGAGCGGCCGGCGACGCAGAGCTCGCGTCCCGTCGCGACCGCGACCTCGCCCAGGGTCTGGAGGCGCGCCGCGTTGGAGGCGAAGGTGGTAACGAGGACGCGGCACTTGGCGGCGCCGACCACCTGCATCAGCCCTTCGCGCACCGTCGCCTCCGAGCCGCTCTCGGCCGGGTTGAAGACATTGGTGCTGTCGCAGACCAGGGCGAGAATGCCTTGGTCGCCGACCTCGGTCAGCTCCTCGGCGGTCGAGGGAACGCCGAGCAGCGGCTTCTCGTCGAGCTTCCAGTCGCCGGTGTGGAATATCCGGCCGTAGGGCGTCTCGATCAGCAGCGCATTGCCCTCCGGAATCGAATGGGCGAGCGGCAGATAGCGGAAGTTGAAGGGACCGAGCTGAAGGCTGCCCTCCTTTTCGACGATGTTGAGCTCGACATCGTCCTGCAGCCCTTCCTCCTCCAGCTTGGCGCGGATGAGGGCGGCGGTGAAGGGGGTGGCGTAGAGCGGCACACCGAGATCGGCGGCGAGATAGGGGATGGCGCCGATATGGTCCTCATGGCCGTGGGTGAGGACGATGCCGAGCAGGTCGTCGGCGCGCTCCTCGATGAACTGGAGGTCGGGGAGGATAAGCTCGACCCCAGGATAGGCCGGGTCGGCGAAGGTCAGGCCGAGGTCGACCATCACCCATTTGCCCTGGGTGCCGTAGAGATTGACGTTCATGCCGATTTCCCCCGACCCGCCGAGGGCCAGGAACAGAAGCTCGTCACCGGGAATATTCATGTGGCGCTCAGCGCGTGGAGGCGGATCAGGCCCTGGATGGTAAGGTCGGCGACGACGGCGTCGAATATGTCGGTCTTCTCATCGAACAGCACCGACAGGCCGCCGGTGGCGATGACGGTGACGGGGCGGCCGATTTCCTTGCGCATGCGGTCTATCAGCCCTTCCATCAGCGCGACATAGCCCCAGAAGACGCCGATCAGCATCTGGTCCTCGGTATTACGCCCGATCACCGATGTTGTTTCCGGCGCCTCGATGGCGATGCGCGGAAGCTTGGCGGCAGCATTGACCAGCGCGTCGAGCGACAGGTTGATGCCGGGCGCGATGATGCCGCCCTTGTAGGCGCCGCTGTAATCGACGGCATCGAAGGTGGTGGCCGTGCCGAAGTCGACGACGATGAGGTCGCCCGGGAAGAGCGCATGGGCGGCGATGGCGTTGACCACGCGGTCCGCGCCGACGCTCGCCGGCTCCTCGACATCGAGGGCGATCGGCCATTCGGCAGGCGCGCGGCCGGCGACCAGCGGCTCGACGCCGAAATATTTTTGCGACAGCACCTCCAGATTGTGGAGCGCGCGCGGCACGACGGTGGCGATGATGACCTTGTGGACGTCGGCGCGGCTGCGGTTGTCCAGGGCGAGAAGCTGGTTCAGCCAGACCGCATATTCGTCCGCCGTGCGCCGCGGATCGGTGGCGATGCGCCAGCGCGAAACCACCTGGTCGCCGTCGACCAGCGCGAAAACGATATTGGTGTTGCCGGCGTCTATGGCGAGCAGCATGGCGTTTGTCCGAGAGCTAGGGGCGTCACAGCAGAAAGACGTCGCCCGCGTGCATGACATGGGTTGAACCGTTCGCCAAGCGCAGGATCAGCGCGCCGTCGTCGGTGAGGCCGTCGAAACTGCCCTCGATGCGCGCACCGTCGCCGCCGGTCGTCGCCAGCCCGGTGCCGACGGGATGGGCGGCGGCGAGCCAGGCGGCGCGGACGGGCGCAAGCCCCTCCCCCCGCCAGCGGCCCAGCCAGCGCGCGAACGTTTCGGCAAGCGCGACGACGAGGTCGGCCGCGTCGCTGTTGACGGCACACATGGCGCCGAGGCTGGTGGCGGGCACGCTCAGGCCCTCCGGCACGGCGGTCACATTGACGCCGATGCCGATCACCACCGCGTCCCCTGCCCGCTCGAGCAGGATGCCGGCGAGCTTGGCGCGGTCGACCAGCAGGTCGTTCGGCCATTTGATCCGGATCCAGCCGGGAAGCACCGCATCGAGCACTTCATGCGCCGCGACCGCCGCGACCAGCGCCAGGGTCGCCGCCGGCGGGTCTCCGGGCTGGAGGCGCACCAGGGTCGAAGCATAGAGATTGCCGGCCGGCCCTTCCCAGCTGCGGCCGAGGCGCCCCCTGCCCGCGGTCTGGCGCTCGGCGCGCAGCCACAGGCCTTCAGGCGCGCCGTCGGCGGCCAGCGCCAGCATGTCGGCGTTGGTCGAGCCGGTCTCGGCGACGGTGCGGATTTGATCGGACATCTATCTCACCGTTCGGGCTGAGCTTGTCGAAGCCCCGTCCTTTTTTTTGAAGAAAAGCAGCCCTTCGACAAGCTCAGGGCGAACGGATCAGAGGTTCTAGAATAGCGCCTGAGCGGCCGACAGGGTCGCCCGATCGAGCAGGCCGATAAGGAAATAGCCGAGGATGATCACCGCCGCGCACAACCACATCAGCCAATAGGATATGCTGCCGCGGTCGGTCTCGGCATATTCGACGGTCGGGGCGTCGATATACATCGTCTTGATGATCTTGAGATAATAGAAGGCGCCGATTACGGAGGCGGCGATACCCACAGTCGCCAGAGGCACCAGCCTGGCGGCAACCGCCGCGTCGAAGACGACGAACTTCGCCCAGAAGCCGAAGAGCGGCGGGATGCCGGCCAGCGAGAACATGAAGACCGCGAAGCAGAAGGCCATGCCCTTGCGGGTCTGGGACAGGCCGGCGAGGCTGGCGATGCTCTCGATCGGCTCGCCGCCGGGCGCGTTCATCTGCAGCACGCAGAGGAAGCTGCCGATGGTCATGACGATGTAGATCGCCATGTAGGAGAGGACCGCCGCCACGCCTTCGACCGTGCCGGCGGCAAGGCCGATCAGCGCGAAGCCGACATTGTTGATCGAGGAATAGGCCAGCAGCCGCTTGATGTTGGTCTGCATCGGCGCCGCAACCGCGCCCCAGACTATCGAGGCCAAAGCGGCGAAGATGACGATCGGCCGCCAGCTGATCCCCGGCCCCAGCGCGTCGATGGCGACACGAACGGTGAGCGCCATCGCCGCGACCTTGGGGGCGCTGGCGAAGAAGGCGGTGACCGGGGTCGGCGCGCCCTCATAGACGTCGGGCGTCCACATGTGGAAGGGCACGGCGCTGATCTTGAAGGCAAGGCCGACGAGGACGAAGACCAGGCCGAAAGCCAAGCCGCCGCCGAGATGGCCCTTTGTCGCGTCGATCGCCTGATAGATGCCGTGGAAGCCGGTGGTGCCGGCAAAGCCGTAGAGCAGCGAGATGCCGTAGAGCAGGATGCCGGAGGCGAGCGCGCCGAGGACGAAATATTTGAGCCCGGCCTCGGCCGAGCGGCCGTCGGTGCGCATGAAGCTCGCCAGCACATAGGCGGCGAGACTCTGAAGCTCGAGGCCGACATAGAGGGCGAGAAGGTCGGTCGCCGAGACCATGATGCTCATGCCGACGACGCTGAAGATGATGATCAGCGGATATTCGGCGCGCATATTGCCGGTGCGGCGGAAGAAGCCGGGAGCGACGATGATCGAGGCGGCAGCAGCGGCGTAGACCAGCAGCTTGGCGAAGGCACCGAAGGCGTCGGCGGCGACCAGCCCGTCGAAGACGCTGCCGCCGAAGGCCGGCGCCTGAAGCAGGGTCGCCGCCGCGAGTGCGAGCAGCGCGACGCTCAGCCAGCTGACCAGCGCCATGGCGCGCTCGGAGGTAAATGCGACGAGGATGAGGAGCAGCATCGCGCCGGTGCTGAGGATCAGCTCGGGCTCGATGGCGATGAGGGCGCCGAGGCTCATCACTTCGCCTCCCCTTCATGGGCGGGCGCCACCGCCGGCCTTGCCCTGTCGAAGCGCAGCTGCGTGTCGCCGACCGGCTTGGCGCGGGCGGTGCGGGCGACGATGGCACTGACATCGGCGCGGAACGGGGCCATGAAGCTTTCGGGGTAGACGCCCATCCACAGCACCGCGGCGGCGATCGGCGCCAGCAGCCACATCTCGCGGCCCGAAAGGTCGGGCATGGCGGCGACGTCGGCATGGACGAGATCGCCGAATGCAACGCGGCGGTAAAGGTAGAGCATATAGGCGGCGCCCAGGATGATGCCGGTGGTGCATATCAGCGCGACCCAGCTCGACGCGTCATAGACGCCCATCAGCGACAATAGCTCACCGACGAAGTTGCTGGTGCCGGGGAGGCCGACGGAAGCGAGGGTGAAGAGCATGAACAGGGTCGCATAGCGCGGCATGTTGATCGACAGGCCGCCATAGCGGGCGATCTCGCGGGTGTGGAGGCGATCGTAGATGACGCCGACGCAGAGGAAGAGCGCACCCGACACCAGGCCATGGCCCAGCATCACCATCATCGCGCCGTCGAGGCCCTGCTGGTTGAAGGCGAAGAGGCCGGCGGTGACGATGCCCATATGGGCGACCGACGAGTAGGCGATCAACTTCTTCATGTCGTTCTGCACCAGCGCGACCAGGCTGGTGTAGACGACCGCGATCATCGACAGCGCGAAAATCAGCCAGGCGAACTGAGCCGAAGCCTCCGGGAACATCGGCAGCGAGAAGCGGATGAAACCATAGCCGCCCATCTTCAGGAGGACGCCGGCCAGGATCACCGAACCGGCGGTCGGCGCCTGGACGTGGGCGTCGGGCAACCAGGTGTGGACCGGCCACATCGGCATCTTGACCGCGAAGCTGCAGAAAAAGGCGAGCCACAGCCATTTCTGCGCCCCCGGATCGAAATCATACTGCATCAATGTGGGGATGCTGGTGGTGCCGGCGGTGCGGACCATCCACAGCATGGCGATCAGCATCACCACCGATCCGAGCAATGTGTAGAGAAAGAATTTGTAGCTGGCGTAGATGCGCTCCGCCCCGCCCCAGACGCCGATGATCAGGTACATCGGGATCAGGCCTGCTTCGAAGAAAATGTAGAAGAGGAACAGGTCCTGGGCGCTGAACACGCCGATCATCAGCACCTGCATGAACAGGAAGGCGGCCATATATTCGCCGACGCGCTTGTCGATCGCGATCCAGCTGGCGCCGATGCAGATCGGCATCAGGAAGACGGTCAGCATGATCAGCATCAGCGCGATGCCGTCGATGCCGAGCGCCCAGGCGAAGCGGCCGAAGATCGGCGCATATTCGGTGAACTGCCACTGCGGATGGCCGGCCGACTGGTCGAAATGCATCCAGAGGACGATGCCAAGGACGAGGTCGACAAGCGTCGCGGCGAGCGCTATCCAGCGCGCCGTCCTGGCGTCCGCGAACAGGCAGGCGACGGCGCCCGCCATCGGCAGCGCCAGCATCAGCGACAGGATCGGGAAGCCCCCTAAGCTCATCACAGCGTCATCACCCAGCTTGCCGCCGCGGCAAGCCCGATCAGCATCACCAGCGCATAGGAATAGAGATAGCCCGACTGGATCCGGCGGGCGATGCCGCCGCTCTGCATCACCAGCGCCGCGAGGCCATTGGGGCCGAAGCGGTCGATGGTGCCGACGTCGCCGCCGCGCCAGAAGATGCGGCCGATGAAGAAGGCGGGACGCACGAAGATCAGGTCATAAAGCTCGTCGAAATACCATTTGTTGAGCAGGAAATCGTAGAGCAGGTAGAAGGTCGCGGTGAAGCGCGCCGGCCAGTCGGTGTGGCGGATATAGGCCATGAAGGCGAGAAACAGGCCGATAATCATGACGGTGAACGGGGTCCATTTGACCCACATCGGCACTTCCTCGGACGCCTCGACCAAATGCCGGCTGAAGGCGACACTGCCCTTCCAGAAGGTCTCGCCGGCTTCGGGCCCGACGAAATAGCTGTGGAAGGCCCAGCCGCCGAAGATGGCGCCGATGGACAGCAGGATCAGCGGGACCAGGATGGTGAGCGGGCTTTCGTGCGGATGATAGCCGCCGGTGCCGGTCGGCAGCGTGTGGGCGTCGGCCACATGACCGTGGGGCTCATGGCCGGCGTCCTCCGCGGACGGGTCATTATGGTCGTGCGCATCATGGAGCGCGTGCTGGATATGCTCGGAAGCGGCCCAGCGCGGCTTGCCGAAGAAGGTCAGGAAGATGAGGCGCCAGCTGTAGAAGCTGGTCAGCAGCGCCGCGAAGGCACCAACGACGAAGGCGCCGGTGCCGTGGCCTCCGGCGGCGAAGGCGCTCTCCAGGATTGCGTCCTTGGAATAGAAGCCGGCGAAACCGGTGACGCCCGGAATGCCTACGCCGGTGATCGCCAGCGTGCCGGCCACCATCGTCCAGAAGGTCCAGGGGATCTCTTTCCTGAGGGCGCCATAATAGCGCATGTCCTGCTCATGGTGCATCGCGTGGATGACCGAGCCGGCGCAGAGGAAGAGCAGGGCCTTGAAGAAGGCGTGGGTCAGGAGGTGGAACATCGCCGCGCCATAAGCGCCGACGCCCGCCGCGAAGAACATGTAGCCGAGCTGCGAACAGGTCGAGTAGGCGATGACGCGCTTGATGTCGTTCTGGACCGTGCCGATGGTCGCGGCGAAGATGCAGGTGGCGGCGCCGACGATGGTGACGACGCTCATCGCGACATGGCTGGTCTCGAACATCGGCGACAGGCGGCAGACCATGAAGACGCCGGCGGTGACCATGGTCGCTGCGTGGATGAGGGCGCTAACCGGGGTCGGGCCTTCCATTGCGTCGGGAAGCCAGGTGTGGAGGCCCAGCTGCGCCGACTTGCCGCAGGCGCCGAGGAACAGCAGCAGGCAGATGACCGTCATGGTGTCGAAGCGACCGCCGAGGAAGCCGATGGTCGATCCGGCCATGCCCGGCGCCAGATGGAGTATTTCCGGGATCGAAATGGTGCCGAACAGCAGATAGGTCGCGAAAATGCCCATCATGAAGCCAAGGTCGCCGACACGGTTGACGACGAAGGCCTTGATCGCGGCGGCGCAGGCGCTGGGCTTTTTGAACCAGAAGCCGATGAGCAGATAGGAAGCGACGCCCACCCCTTCCCAGCCGAAGAACATCTGGACGAGGTTGTTGGCGGTCACCAGCAACAGCATGGCGAAGGTGAAGAAGGACAGATAGGCGAAGAAGCGCGGCTGGTCCGGATCCTCCTCCATATAGCCCCAGCTGTAGAGGTGGACGAGCGCCGAGACGCTGGTGACGACGACCAGCATGGTCGCGGTCAGCGCGTCGACGCGCAGCGCCCAGGCGACGTCGAGCGTGCCCGAACGGATCCAGTTGAACACCGGCGCGACCGCGGGCTCGAGGCTGCTGCTCAGATAGCCGAGGAAGATCGGCCAGCTGAGGATGCAGGCGACGAACAGCGCGCCGGTGGTGAGCAGCTTGGCCGGCAGCGCGCCCAGCGCCTTGTTGCCGAGGCCGGCGATCGTCGCGGCGGCGAGCGGCAGGAAGACGATCCAGGGAATGAAGGTTTGAACCACGTGCTTCAGCCCTTCATCCGGTTGACGTCGTCGACGGCGATGGTGCCGCGGCTGCGGAAATAGATGACCAGGATGGCAAGGCCGATCGCCGCCTCGCCCGCCGCGACGGTGAGGACGAACATGGCGAAGACCTGGCCGACCAGATCGTGAAGGAAGGCGCTGAAGGCGACCAGGTTGATGTTCACCGCCAGCAGGATGAGCTCGATCGACATCAGGATGATGATGACGTTCTTGCGGTTGACGATGATGCCGAGCACGCCCAGCGCGAACAGGATCGCGCCGACGACGAGATAGTGCATGAGGCCGATCATGGGCGGGCTCCCATGAACATGTCATGCTGAACTTGTTTCAGCATCCATGGCCCGGCGTTTCCGCCAGTACCTGTGGCGAAGTCAGGCCATGGACCCTGAAACAGGTTCAGGGTGACGGCGCGGGGGCTTGTGGGACGCATCACAGCTCCACCCCCTTGCCGACCGGCTGGTCGACATTGCGGATCGCCTCTTCCGGCCGGCGGCGATTCTGCCTGGAAATATTCTGGACCCTGACGTCGCCGCGCTTGCGGTGAGTAAGGACGATAGCGCCGATCATCGCGACCAGCAGGATCAGGCCCGCCGCCTCGAACAGATAGATGTAACGGGTGTAGAGAAGGTCGCCGATCGCCTGGATATTGGGCACCGTCTCGGGCGCCGGCGCGATGCGCGCACCCTGCTGCAGCGGCCCACTGGTCCAGGTGCCGAGGGCGAGGAAGACGATCTCGCCGAGCAGGATCAGGCCGACGAGGACGCCGAAAGGCAGATAGCGGACGAAACCGGCGCGCAGCTCGGCAAAATCGATGTCGAGCATCATCACGACGAACAGGAACAGCACCGCGACCGCGCCGACATAGACGATGATCAGCAGCATCGCGATGAACTCAGCGCCGAGCAGGACCATCAGCCCCGCGGCGTTGAAGAAGGCGAGGATCAGCCACAGCACGCTGTGCACCGGGTTGCGCGCGAAGATGCACAGCGCCCCGGAGGCGGTCACCAGCACGGCAAACAGGTAGAAGGCGATGGCGTGAATCACCGCGTTTCCGCTCCATGGACTGTCATTCCCGCGAAAGCGGGAATCCATCTCCCGTCATCACCAAGCGGAAAAACCTGGAGATGGATTCCCGCTTTCGCGGGAATGACGGAGGGAAGGACGGTCTGCATCTGAAGTGAATCCCCTGAGGTCGCGGCCATTACCGGTAGGGCGCGTCGGCGGCAAGGTTGGCGGCCAGCGCCCGCTCCCACTTGTCGCCATTGGCCAGAAGCTTCGCCTTGTCGTAAATGAGCTCCTCGCGGGTTTCGGTCGCGAATTCGAAATTCGGGCCCTCGACGATGGCATCGACCGGGCAGGCTTCCTGGCAGAAGCCGCAATAGATGCACTTGGTCATGTCGATGTCGTAGCGGGTGGTGCGGCGGCTGCCGTCCCCGCGCGGCTGGGCCTCGATGGTGATCGCCTGGGCCGGGCAGACCGCCTCGCAGAGCTTGCAGGCGATGCAGCGCTCCTCGCCGTTCGGATAGCGGCGTAGCGCATGCTCGCCGCGGAAGCGGGGCGAAATCGGGTTTTTCTCGAACGGGTAGTTGATCGTCGCCTTGGGCTTGAAGAAATATTTCAGCGTCAGCCAATGGGCTTTGACGATTTCCCAGAGGGTGAAGGACTTGATCCAGTAGGCGATCACAAGGCGCCTCCATAGCGGGTGGACATGAGATAAGCCGAGACGAGGATCACCCAGACAAGCGAGAGCGGCAGGAAGACTTTCCAGCCCAGCCGCATCAGCTGGTCATAGCGATAGCGCGGCACCGTCGCCTTCACCCAGCTGAACACGAAGAAGAAGAACAGGATCTTGGCGAACAGCCAGAGGATGTTGAGGCCATAGGGCAGATAGAGCCAGTGGACGTCGACCGGCGGCAGCCAGCCGCCCCAGAAGAGGATGGCGTTGAGCGCGCACATCAGCAGCACGTTGGCATATTCGCCGAGCCAGAAGAGCGCGAAGCTCATCGAGGAATATTCGGTCTGGTAGCCGGCGACGAGCTCGGACTCGGCTTCGGTCAGGTCGAAGGGTGCGCGTGCCGTTTCCGCCATGGAGGAGATCAGGAACACCACCCACATCGGGAACAGCAAGGGGTTGAAGCCGTGGCCGTTCAAGAGGCCGTAATAGCCCCTCTGGCTCTCGACGATGGTCGGCAGGTTGAAGCTGCCCGACCAGAGGACGACCGTGACCAGCACGAAACCGATCGACACCTCATAGCTGATCATCTGCGCCGAGGCGCGCATCGCCGAATAGAAGGGATATTTGGAGTTGGACGACCAGCCCGAGATGACGACGCCGTAGACGCCGAGCGAGCTGATCGCGAGGATATAGAGCAGGCCGACATTGATGTTGGCGAGCACCGCCCATTCGCTGAACGGGATCACCGCCCATGCCATCAGCGCGACGGTGAAGGTGATGATCGGCGCCAGCAGGAACAGTCCGCGATTGGAGGCCGAGGGGATGATGGTTTCCTGAAGGAAGACCTTGAGGCCGTCGGCGAAGGACTGGAGCAGGCCGAAGGGGCCGACGACGTTGGGGCCGCGGCGCAGCGCCATCGCCGCCCAGATCTTGCGGTCGGCATAGATGATCATCGCGACCGCGAGCATCAGCGGCAGCGCGATCAGCAGGATGAAGATCAGGTTGCCGACGAACCAGCCGAAGCCGGTGCCGAGATGGGACTCGAACCAGGCCCTCATGATCCGATATGTCCTGACCGGAAGCCCATGGCAACCGATCCCGCGATATTCGGGTTGGCGGGATTAACGACGAGCGCGTGCCGCGATGGGCTGATAATCACATCCATATCTTCCATCGGAATTGCACCGAGAAGCGTTTCGTCGCCCAGCACGAGAGCGCCCACGAGGCACTGCCGGTTGGCGAAGCGGACTCTGACGGGGCCGACATAATTCACCTCATGAGGCGTCCCATCTGCGGTGCGTACCTCGCGGCGGTCCAGAACCGGAAGCTGCAACTGTGTGGCTACATGGGGCGGGATGCACAGATGCAACGCGCCGCTGTCGACCAGTGCATTGATCGTCATGCTCGCAAGCGCATCATCGCGCGCATTCGCCAGCTCTATCTCTGCGTGCACCAAGCCCATTATTCCGCAGCCTCCGCGAATGTTTCGCCATGCACAAGCTCGGCCGAACATTGCTGCATCGTCGGGCTGGCGCGGCAGATGGCGTTGGTGAGGTAGAAATCCTTGATCGGATAGGCGATCGGGCCGGATGGCTTGGCCGCGAGCTTGGGCATCGACCAGCCATAGTTGGCCAGGCCTTCGCGACCCAGCGCCGGCACGGCCTTGGCCATCAGCACACCCAATTGGGCGAAGCTGTCGAACCCAAGGGTCGCGCCCATGGCCTCGGACAAGGCGCGGATGATCGACCAGTCCTCGCGCGCGTCGCCAGGCGCGAACACCGCTTTCTCCCCGCGCTGGACCCGGCCTTCCAGATTCACATAGGTGCCGGCCTTCTCGGCATAGCTGGCGCCAGGCAGGATGACGTCGGCGGCGTGGGCGCCCTTGTCGCCATGGTGGCCGATGAAGACCTTGAAGCTGTCGGCGAAGCGGTCGAACGGCACCTCGTCGGCGCCGAGCGCGAAGAGCAGCTTCGGCTTGGCGTCGGCGATGGCATTGATGCCGCCCTCGGTTGCGTAGCCCAGCATCAGCCCGCCCATGCGCGCGGCGGAGATGTGGAGGACGTTGAAGCCGTTCCAGCCATCCTTGATGAGGCCGAGCGTCTTGACCAGCGCCAGGGCGGCGCCGTGGACGCCGTCGACCGCCAACGCGCCGCCGCCAAGGATGATCGCAGGTTTCTTCGCGTTACCAAAGGCTTCCGTTACATTATTCGGAAGTTTCGTGAGGATGCCGGCATCGTCATCCAGCCACTCGACGGCGTAGGTGAGATCGATTTCGGGGCCGATCGCGAAGACCTTGGCGCCGCGCTTGATCGCCTTGCGGATGCGGGTGTTCACCAAGGGGGCTTCCCAGCGCACATTGGTACCCACCAGCAATATGGCGTCCGCCTCCTCGATACCGGCGATGGTCGAGTTGAAATTGACCGCCGACAGGCTGGAGACGTCATAGGCAAGGCCGGTCTGGCGGCCTTCGAGCATCGTCCCGCCGAGCTTCTCGACCAGCAATTTCGCCGCAAACATGGTCTCGCAGTCGACGAGGTCGCCGGCCACCGCCGCGACGCTGCCGGCATGCCTGACCGCCGCGATCGCCGCGAAAGCCTCGGCCCAGCTCGCCTCGACCAGCTTGCCGCCCTTGCGGACATAGGGCTTGTCGAGCCGCTTGCGGACGAGGCCGTCGACGGCGTGACGGGTCTTGTCGCTCGCCCACTCCTCATTGACGTCGTCATTGACGCGGGGGAGCGCGCGCAGCACTTGGCGGCTGCGGCTGTCGAGCCGGATATTGGTGCCGACCGCGTCCATGACGTCGATGGCGAGGGTCTTGCGAAGCTCCCACGGCCGCGCCTCGAAGGCATAGGGCTTGGAGGTGAGCGCGCCGACCGGGCAGAGATCGACGACGTTGCCGGAGAGCTCGCTCTTCGCCGCATGCTCCAGATAGGTGGTGATCTGCATATTCTCGCCGCGATAGATGGCGCCGATCTCGGGCACGCCGGCCACTTCCTCGGCGAAGCGGATGCAGCGGGTGCACTGGATGCAGCGGGTCATCACCGTCTTGACGATGGGGCCCATATATTTCTCGGTGACCGCCCGCTTGTTCTCCTGGAAGCGGCTATGGCCCTTGCCATAGGCGATCGACTGGTCCTGAAGGTCGCACTCGCCGCCCTGGTCGCAGATCGGGCAGTCGAGCGGGTGGTTGATGAGGAGGAATTCCATCACCCCTTCGCGCGCCTTCCTGACCATCTCGCTGTCGGTGCGGATTTCCTGGCCGTCGGCCGCCGGCAAAGCGCAGCTTGCCTGGGGCTTGGGCGGCCCGGGCTTCACCTCGACCAGGCACATGCGGCAATTGCCGGCGATGGAGAGGCGCTCATGATAGCAGAAGCGCGGTATCTCCTTGCCGGCGAGCTCGCAGGCCTGCAGCACGGTGGCGCCCGCCGGAACCTCCAGTTCCTGGCCGTCGACGGTCAGCTTAGGCATTGGGCCTCCGGAACATTCCCCATTGGGACCAGACGAGGCCGGTGAACAGCAGCAGGCCGAGGATATAGGGCCAGCCGACCGGGACCGGCGCGTCGGTGACGACGAAATAGGATTTGATGATCAGCGACAGGGCGCCGAGGCAGTAGAGGACGACGCCGATCATATGGAAGCCGCGGGTCAGGATCGCGCCGACCACGGCCGCGCCGCTGGCGACCAGCGACCAGATCGCATAGGGATCGGCGAAGGCGGCCGGCATGTTGGCGAAGGCGAAGGCCAAGGCCGCGAAGATCATGAGCCAGGCAAGGGCCAGGATGACCATGGCGAGGCGGAAACCCTTGGCGTCGATCATACCGCCGCCTCCCTGAAAAATACCAAGTCATGCTGAACTTGTTTCAGCATCCATGGCCCGGAATTTCCCCCACCACGCCGGTGAGGTGTGCTGAGGCAGCTCGCCATGGACCCTGAAACAAGTTCAGGGTGACGAAGGAAGTTGGGAGCGGTCAGTTGGCCGCCTCCATGCCGACAAAGGGAGTGGGACGCCGTCATTCCGCCGCCTCCATTGCCGGAGCCGCGCCGCCCTGCCGCTCGGTGATGCGGCGCTCGATCTCGGGGCGGAAATGGCGGATCAGGCCCTGGATCGGCCAGGCGGCGGCGTCGCCCAGCGCGCAGATGGTGTGGCCCTCGACCTGCTTGGTCACTTCCTGGAGCATGTCGATCTCGCCGACATCGGCCTCGCCGGTGCGCAGCCGCTCCATCACCCGCCACATCCAGCCGGTGCCCTCGCGGCAGGGCGTGCACTGGCCGCAGCTCTCATGCTTGTAGAAATAGCTGATGCGGGAAATGGCGCGAACGATGTCGGTGGACTTGTCCATGACGATGACCGCGGCGGTGCCGAGGCCGGAGCCCGCGGCCTTCAGCCCGTCGAAATCCATCTGGGCGTCCATGATGTCCCTGGCCGGCACCAAAGGCACGGACGAACCGCCGGGGATGACCGCGAGGAGATTGTCCCAGCCGCCCCTGATGCCGCCGCAATGGGTGTCGATGAGGTCGCGGAACGTGATCCCCATCTCCTCCTCGACGACGCAGGGCTTGTTCACATGGCCGCTGATCTGGAAGAGCTTGGTGCCGGTATTGTTCGGGCGGCCGATGCCGGCGAACCAGGCCGCGCCGCGGCGCAGGATCGTGGGGACGACCGCGATGCTCTCGACATTGTTGACCGTGGTCGGGCAGCCATAGAGGCCGGCGCCGGCGGGGAACGGCGGCTTCAGGCGCGGCTGGCCCTTCTTGCCCTCCAGGCTCTCGATCTGGGCGGTTTCCTCGCCGCAGATATAGGCGCCGGCGCCGCGGTGGACGAAGACGTCGAAATCATAGCCCGAACCGGCGGCGTTCCTGCCCAGCAGGCCCTTGGCATAGGCCTGCTCGACCGCGGCGAAGAGGTTCTTCGCCTCCTCGATGAACTCGCCGCGGATATAGATGTAGGCGGCACGCGCGCGCATCGCATAGCCGGCGATCAGCGCGCCCTCGATCAGCTTGTGCGGATCGTGGCGGATGATCTCGCGGTCCTTGCAGGATCCGGGCTCGGATTCGTCGGCGTTGATCAGCAGGAAGCTCGGCCGGTCGGGACGCGGCTCCTTCGGCATGAAGCTCCATTTGAGGCCGGTGGCGAAGCCGGCGCCGCCGCGGCCGCGCAGGCCCGAAGCCTTGATGTCCTCGACGATCTGGTCCTGGCCGCGGGCCATCAGCCCCCTGGTATTGTCCCAGTCGCCGCGGGCGATCGCGCCCTCCAGCTTCCAGTCCTGGAAGCCGTAGAGGTTGGTGAAGATGCGATCCTTGTCCGCCAGCATGTCAGCGCCCCTGCCCGATCAGCTTTTCGGCAATGAAATAGACGATCACTGCCGCGCCGATGCCGATGACCAGGCCGAGGATGGCGCCGATGACCTTGATCGCGAGGACCAGGATGACGAGGCCGAGGATGATGGCGACGAGGGCGGACATCAGCGCTGCTCCGTCAGGTCGAGGCGGCGTTCAATACGCTCAACGCGCTCGGCCAACCTGTCCAGCCGATGGTTGACCCCGGCGACCGACATGACGAGCGTTGCCAGATGATCTTCGGTTGCCGTCACGCGCAAGCGAATGTCGGCCAGATCGGCTTTCACATCCGCCATATCGGACTGGAGGCGCTTGAGGATTTCCAGGAGCAGATTTTCGGTTTCGGCTGTCATTGCCAATCCCCCCGATAATCATGGTTGGCCGTGACCATTTCCTTCAGCGTGGTCGGGCCCCCCTCGGGACAGCTGGTGTGGCGCTCGATCTGGGGGCCGGGCTTGGGCGTGCCGCCGGTCGCCAGCGTCTCGAGGATCGCGCTCATGCTGTCGTAGGTCAGGTCCTCATAATTATGGTCGTTGATCTGGACCATCGGCGCATTGGCGCAGGCGCCGAGGCACTCGACCTCGGTCAGGGTGAACATGCCGTCGGGGGTGGTGTGGCCCTTGCTCAGGCCGCGATTCTTGCAGGCGGCGAGGACATCGTCGGAACCGCGCAGCATGCAGGGCGTGGTGCCGCAGACCTGGACATGATAGCGGCCGACCGGCGCCAGATTGTACATGGTGTAGAAGGTCGCGACCTCATAGGCGCGCATATAGGGCATGCTGAGCTGCGCCGCGACGAACTCGATCACCGGCACCGGCAGCCAGCCCTGGGTCCGGGTCTCGGCGCCGACCTGGCGCTGGGCGAGATCGAGCAGGGGCAGGATCGCCGACGCCTGGCGGCCGGCGGGATAGCGGGCGATGACCTTGCGCGCCTCCTCGGCATTTTCCGCCGTCCAGGCGAAACTGCCCCAGCGCGCACGGGTCTCGGCCTCGTCGGGAATGTGCGGCGCGTCTGACATCAGCGAATGAACTCCACCCGGGACACCTTGTCGCCGTCGAAGGAATAGAGCGCCCACACCTCGAACGGGTCGCTGTCGGGCGCATGCCGGACCTTTTCCTGGAGCAGGACGGCGCTGCCGACGGCGAGCGACGACAGGATATCGGCATGGTTGAGCGGAAACTGGGCGAAGGTCGCCTTGAGGCCCTTGCACACTTCCTCCTTGCCGGCACGGAAGACCTGGCCGGGATAGCGCGACTGGCAGGCATCGTCGGTCATCAGCGCGACATAGGCGTCGGCATCCTGCGCATTGTAGCGCGCGACCATCTCATGGGTGATCGCGATGCGCTCGTCGGCGGTGAGAAGGGTCGCGGCTTCGGCCATCATCGTACCGCCTTCCGCATCGCGAGCTTCCGGCGCCAGAGACCGTAATAGACCAGGCCGGCGACGGCGGCGGGAACCAACCCGATCCAGTTCGCCGTTCCACCGCTGAAACCGAACACCGTTAAGCCGGCACTGACGAGAAAGGCCAGGAACACGCTGACCGCGACCGTCATCTGCGCCCTCAGAAAGTGGCGGAGGCCCCAGGCAATAGCGGTGGAAAGCAACGCCACGATCACCAGGCTCAGGATCAGTTCGCCAAGCAGGACGCTCACCGGTCGCACTCCCCGAACACCACGTCGATGGCGGAGAGCACCGCGGTCGTGTCCGCGAGCATATGGCCCTTCATCATGAAGTCCATCGCCTGGAGGTGGCTGAAGGCGGTGGGGCGGATCTTGCAGCGATAGGGCTTGTTCGAACCGTCGGCGACGAGGAAAACGCCGAACTCGCCCTTGGGGCTTTCGGTGGCGACATAGACCTGGCCGGCGGGGACGTGGAAGCCCTCGGTATAGAGCTTGAAATGGTGGATCAGCGCTTCCATCGAGCGCTTCATCTCGCCGCGTGGGGGCGGCACCACCTTGCGGTCGAAGCTGGCGATCGGGCCGTCCGGCATCTCGTTGAGGCACTGCTTCATGATGCGGGCGGACTGGCGGACCTCCTCGAGCCGGACCATGACGCGGTCGTAGCAGTCGCCCCTGGTGCCTACCGGCACGTCGAACTGCATCCGGTCATAGACGTCGTAGGGCTGGCTCTTGCGGATATCCCAGGGGATGCCGGCGGCACGGATCATCGGCCCGGAGAAGCCCCACCTGATCGCGTCTTCCTTGCTGACGACGGCGATGTCGACATTGCGCTGCTTGAAGATGCGGTTGTCGGCGAACAGCGACACCGCATCCTCGAACAGGCGCGGCAGGCGGGTGTCGAGCCAGTCGCCGATGTCGGTGAGCAGCTTCAGCGGCACGTCCTGGTGGACGCCGCCCGGCCGGTAATATGCCGCATGCATGCGGGCGCCCGACATGCGCTCGAAGAAGTTCATGCAGTCTTCGCGGATCTCGAACAGCCACAGGTTCGGGGTCATCGCGCCGACGTCCATGACGTGGCTGCCGATGTTGAGCATGTGGTTGCAGATGCGGGTCAGCTCGGCGAAGAAGACGCGGAGGTACTGGGCGCGGATCGGCACCTCTAGGTCGAGCAGCTTCTCGATCGCCAGCACATAGCTGTGCTCCATCGCCAGCGGCGAGCAGTAATCGAGCCGGTCGAAATAGGGCAAAGCCTGAAGATAGGTCTTGTACTCGATCAGCTTCTCGGTGCCGCGGTGGAGCAGGCCGACATGCGGGTCGACGCGCTCGACGATCTCGCCGTCCAACTCCATGACCATGCGCAGCACGCCGTGCGCGGCCGGGTGCTGGGGGCCGAAATTGATCGTGTAGTTCTGGATCTCGGTGGCGCCGCCCGGCGTCTCCTCGACGCGGTTCTGCTCGGCGAGATGCTCGGCATAATCGGCCATCATGCACCCCCTGCCGGCGGCGTCTTGCGGGTGCGGGTCGAGCGCGGCCTGGCCATTTCCTTGCCGCCCGTCGCTTCAGGCGAAGCGCCCGGCTTGGCAGCAGGCTTGCGCTTGGCGGGCGATTTCTTCGCCGCCTCCGTGTTGGCGGGCTTGCCCGCGCCGGTCTGAGCGGGCGTGTCGGTGGTCTTGGCTTCCTTCGCGACCGGCGCGGCGGGCGGCGGCGCCGGGGTCGGCGCGGGCGGGGAAAG
>JADMIO011606046.1_pt1 | contig 21015 bp, 14 predicted proteins | sample 8958161 | NCBI WGS metagenome assembly JADMIO01 (sample SAMN16585339, study PRJNA669376) | soil metagenome | isolation source: Crop rotation soil | place: USA: Cullars Rotation, Alabama | collected 2011 | reverse complement strand
TGACGCCCGAGGGCTCGAGGTAGCGCATCCCGCTCCGGTCGAAGACCACGTGCCGCCCGCGGGACAGATCGAACTCGTCCACCGCTTGGCGGAACTCAGCCAGGAGACGGCAACTCTCCGGCACCTGATTCGGCGGCAGCACGAAGTCGACCATGTAGAGATTGGACATCACATCGTGCCGGAGCTTCGCGTGGATGACCACACGCTCGCCGTGACCCTCTACGAACAGCGTGCCTCGGAGGAGTGCACGCTCCGTCCGCCCATTCTCGAGGTTGATCGTCTGGTAGATAGGGAACTCATCCACCAGCTCATCGCCGGATAGCGAGACGACCTGGAAGGTCAGGGGGCGAGCCGGTCCAACGCCATCCAGGTCGCACCAGCGAGAGAGCGCACGGAGGGCTCCCGGGACCTCGGTGTCACGGAACGAGAAGAACTCGACGAGCGGGACGTCGGTGCCCAGGAACTCCTTCACCCGGGCGAGGCAGACCTCGGCCCGCGTCGGTTTGCGCTTCAGTAGAGGCGCGAAGGCCTCCGCGAACGAGGTCGCGAGGCGGTCTCCCTCGGTGGCCACAGTGGCCACGGCGATGGAGCCGTTCCCGGTTGCGAGGTCTTCCACGGGCGAGGTCGTTGCAGTCACGAAGGCTCCTCCGGGTGAACCCGAGTTACATTGACAAGAATCGAACGTTAAGCATAAATTATCCTAACGCCGCAAGTGAGCTGCAGGGGGAGGGCAGATGGCACGGTCGCCGGCGCGGAGCCCACCCTCGGTCTCGCCGTACTGCGGATCTCCGATACGGACAAGATCAGAGCGCTGCCGAAGGTCGTGCGGAGCGACAGCGACCGGCTCGACGTCGGACATTGGTTAATCGCTCTCGCCAATCCGCCGGGGCCGGAGAAGTATTTTGCAGTCGGCTTGGTCGCGGCGCGCCCAAGGCGCCAACGCCACCAAGAGCACCTCTCACCGACGCTGATTCAGATCTCACTCGTTGTGCCGGCGGCCGGACTCTGCGGGCCAGTGGTAGACATCTTCGGGTACGCCGTCGGATTGAGCGTACGTCCGCATGTAGCCGCCAGCGTCACGGAGCTACTCGACGGCAATCCTGATAGCCGACAGCCAGAAAATGATGGACGCGCGGCGGTCGACGTGCGGGCGACTCCGACCTGGCCCACGGCGCGTGCGAGCGTCATGGCAGCGTCGCCACCCAGCCCTGTCTGTCGCCGTGGGGATCGATCCCCCTGCCGGCGATCACGTGGCCATCGCTCGAGATCGCGTTGGCCGAGAGTAGGAACCAGCCGTTGACCTCGGTGCCGAGACCCAGGTCGGCGAGGACTTCGCGCAGATCCCGCACGCCGTCGGCCGCGGTCCAGATCGCGGCCCGGGCGATCCCCTCTGAATCACCTGCCTCGCCCACGCCCACGGAGCCGTCGCCAGAAATCGCCCAGAGCAGACTGCCGACGCCGCCGGGCAGGAAGCCGAGGCTCACGACGCCGCGATGGTCCCAGACAACCGCCTCGGGACTGGTATCCTCACCGCAGAAGCCGGCGACCGTGGTGCCGTCGGCGGAGATGTTCCGGGCAGCACAGGAATCCGTCCCCTCGAGTATGGGCAGCTCGACGAGCCCGGTCTCTCTCGTCCAGCGAAGCGCGACGTCGATGACTCCGAAGCTGGCGGTTGCGCTCACCACGGTGCCGTCGGCAGAGATGCCCGAGGCTTCGATCGACCCGTCTTCGATGGTGCCGAGCGGCTCGAACCCGTTCTCCTCCGTCCAGATGAAGGCTTCTCGCGTGATCATTCCGCCTTCGGGCTGAAGCGTACCGACCAGAATCCTTCCGTCAGCGCTGATGCCGCGCGCCTGGATGGGAGCAAAGCCTTGCCCTTCCAGCACGAGCCAGCCGCCGCTCTCACTCCAACGCGCCGCCCTCGGGGCGACGCCCATGAAGCCTGCGGCGTCGCCCGCGATCACCGAGCCATCCCTGTTGGCCGCGAGGCCCTCGCTGTTCTCCTTGCCGACTGGAATACCGAGAGCCTCGATGCCCGTGGCTCGCGTCCAGCGAAATCCCTCGAAGCCGTCCGGAGAGCTATTGGCACCGACCACCGTACTTCCATCGCGGGAAACGCCAAACGCCCGGCTGCTCGAGTCCTCGGTGAGGAAGCCGACGCCTTGAAATGTTGCCCCTTCGGTCTTGCTGTCGGTGCACCCGGTCGTCAGCGCGCTCGCGAGAAGCCCCGACAAGCAGAATCCAAATCCACTCCGAACCAGCCAGCTCGTCATCTTCGGTCTCCCGTCTTGTCCGCCCCGGGGCGCGGCTCTAGCGTGACTCACCGTGCAGACCAGGCTCGGACGCGCCAAAATCGGAACGCGCGGCCCGTTGACGCTGACCGTCCGTCGCTCTGGCGATCGCATCTGTGACGAGTTGTGCGGGAGGCTCTTGATCAGGAAGCCGCCGGCAGTTCGCGTCCGGACCCGCGCGCTAGACCTGTGGTGATCAGAACGTGCGCTGGATGGCCGCCACCATGCGGGCCTGATCGTCAGTCACCTTCAAGCGGGCTCGCGTGAAAGGGAAGGCCAAAGAAACGCCAAGACGGGGTAAGCGCCGAGGCGGGCGACGCGGCCGACGATGTCCCGGCTCAGCTTCCTTCCACGCAAACCCTTTGGGGAGGCGCCCCACCGGAGCGCCAGTCACGTCGATCGCAACGACGCGGTTCTGCGGGTTTTGCGCCGGTGTGCAGATTGGTGCTTTCGTACGTTTTGAGCCGTCTGACCCGGAACGGTTCCGGGGTGCGAGTAGATTTGCTGACGGAGGTCTCCGAGGCAGCATCGCGCGAGTCTTGGAGTCGTGACCCTCATCTTGGCCGAACGCCTCGGGATGGGTCGCGGTCAACGTGCGATGCGGTCAGCGTGGCGATCGACGACCACCGAGACCTGCCCGACCAGGTGGAAACGGCCTCGCCGCCGATCCTGCCGCTTCCCCGAGTCGAGCACGTCTGAAGTCGGCCGCTCGATCGAGTAGGCCGCGAAGGATGCTGCCCGGTCCGTAGCAGACGAAGCGTCTCGAGATAGAACCAGGCGGGCCATTGCGAATGATCTGCCCGAGGAGCAGATCGCCGAGATCAACCGACCGGAAAGCCGCGCTCCTGGGCGGCGGCGCCGCGGGCTTCACCTATCAGGAGCACATTCGCACCGAAGCTATGGTGAAGACGGAAACGTTGCCCGCGCGCGTGCAGGTTGCGGAACGCGGGGTATGCTCACACATCCCCCCGACGCCCGCCAGCGTCACGTCCAGGACACCAGCCAAGGGCGCGATCACCGGCGGAAACCACGGCTTGCGATTCGTCCGCGGCCGGTCACCTCCCGGTGAAGTCTGAGTGCGCTTCGTCGATGCTGCCTCTTTGTTCTTCATCCGCGCTCCTCTGCCGAGACGGCGTGGTCTTGTATCCTCTAAGCGCGAGCATTCGCAAGCCTGGCGGGAAACCACACGCGACGGAGAGGGAACGACGGCGCGCCCCTCTGGCTCGGCAAGATCTCTTCACGTAGAACGGCGCTGTTCCAGGAAAGCCGGCAGTTCCCGTCGACAGAAGGGCGCCGAGTACCGGGGGCTTACCCGACGTGCGGGCACCAGCGGCGGCCGAGCCAGCCGGCATCGCCTCAAGGAGCTCCGATGTCCGAATCACCAAGACGAGCGCAGGCAGAGATTCGAGTCGACGTCGAGTACCTCAAGACCACCAGACCACATCTCTGCATCCCCTGCTACGGCGGGCAGCTCACGGAGCTGACTTTCATGAGCTTCATGCGCTGGGCGGACACTTGCCGTCAGCTCGGTATCCACTGGACCGTCGATACCACGACCAACCAGGCGTTGATCTCACGGGCCAGGAACACGCTCGTCGCAAAGTTCCTGAGAACGCCGAGAAGTACGCACCTGATGTTTGTCGACGCGGACATCGGCTGGGAGCCTTGGCATCTGCTGGCGCTGCTGTGCGCACGAAAGGACGTCGTCGGCGGCCTCTATCCACTCAAGATACTGCCCGTGCGATGGGCCATAGAAGACATTCCCGGTAAGAGCGCCGAGCCGGATGGCAATCTGGTAGAAGTCGCCAGGGCTGCCACGGGATTCCTGCTGATCAAACGCGAAGTATTCGAACAACTCGATGCTCACCCTGCTGTTCGACCGTTTGCCAATGACATTGGCCTCCCCACGGATCTGGAGCCGAACCTGAGGACTTACTTCGACACTTCGGTGCGCGAGGGACGATACTATTCGGAGGGCTGGACGTTCTGTGCCAACTGGCGCGATCTCGGCGGAAAGGTGTTCGTCGACAAGCGCGTCGTCTTGCGTCACGCCGGCAACTACGTGTTCGACTTCGCCACGCACGAGAAGCTGTACAGGGACCTGAAGGCCATGTTCGAGCCTGGCGACGCGTAAATCCGGTGGTCAACATAAATCTGGCATGGAGGTTTTTGCGTTGAAGATTATGTTCGGCGGCCGCAGTGGGGCAATATACTCACTGCAAGGTTCGCCGCCAGATGGCCCCCCTGGCCCCCAACAACTGTTGGTATCGCGTAAGCCCGCGTCCGACGGGCCTTTTCTCACTGCCGGAGGGGGGACTTGAACCCCCAACGACCCCGCGAAAGTACACGTCTTTTCGGGACCGAAGTGTGCACGGTGTTGCACCGTGTTGCAAAGTCTGGCCCCCCGGGGGCCAGAGACCCGGACTGGTCGGAGGGGGGGCCGCCCGGGAACGCGAAGCAAGATTCGCCATGGTTCCGGAGCCAACAGCCTGGTCTCCGAGCCGAACGAGATTCAGGGCGACCTCGACCGTTCCCTGGAGTACTACAACCTGGAGCGCAGCCATCAGGGCTATCGCCCCCAGGGTCGAACTCCAGCTCAGGCCCTACGCGAAGCCCTGGGCGTCACCGAGCTACCGGCTTAAAGGCCCGACGGGAAACCAGGAGGGACCAGAAGGAGTCGAGCCGCGCGCCGCCCGATCACTGCCCGAGGAACTGGGTGTTGGAGAAATACCGAGCTTGTACACGCAGGCTATAATAATCCCGTCCCACCTTCGCCCCTCATTCCTTCCCAGATAACGCTCCCCTCGCCATCATACGCGCCACCCGCAACTAGAACCGTCTCCTTTGCTAATGACACAAGATCGTCGTCTGATAGCATGAGGCGATCGCCCCATGGTTTCTGCATGTCCGCCTCCGGTACGTGACACACAAAACACAAATGTCTAGGAACAGATCTGCTTTCATGGATGGCTCGTACGAGGTTGAGGGATGTTGCTTCAACTGCCTTCACGATGGAATACACTTCCCGCGACCCGTAAATCGCAATTCGCGTCTGCTTAAATTGAAGGCTAGTATCGCCGGGATGCGCTACCCTATCTTCAAATATGGCTATGCTATTCTTGACACGAATCAAATGGTCCATGAGTATATTCGCCAGAGCCGTAGTACCCGCTGCGTTGTCTATCAGCTCCCTGCCGGGCCGCTGGCGAGTCGATGGCTGCATGCTTAAGCCACCGACCTCGAATCTCAATGCTCGATCCATCGGGGTCCCCGCCGGTACCAGAGCGTAAATATTATCTTGAAGATGTCGCATTTTGTTTTCAACGCTCCGCGCAAGAGTTAGTCCCCCACTCAAGCAATTTCGAAGATACCTCTCCCCCTCGAATCCCAAGGTCAATCTGACGAACTCTCGGCTCATCCGCTTTCCCTTCAATCCTTCGGTTTCCGACATCCGTCCGGGTAAATCCGCCACCATTTCCCACTAGGGTCTCGATAGTCCCAATGTGGTCCAATGGGAGGGGGATGATCATGATCCGGATGCAAACTTTCGTCTGTATCTGGGTTATGCCACGCACCATGCTTTCCACCAACCTCTGAGCCATCTGGGCGCCATTCCCAACCTTCTCCGGGGGGCTGCGTTGGATCGTCTCCGGGCCATGTATCGGGCGGCAATGACGGTTCCGGCGGCGTAGGCTTATCTGGTTTGGTGAACAGACAAGTGATGCACGGTAGTGACGGAGCGGGCTGCTTCCCAGTTTGCCCTCCCGCAATAGGCGGGGGTACTAAGGGGATAGGAATAGGCAACGGCTGCAATCCATAAGCATCTGTTGCATTGATAGGATCGCTGAAGACATAACCGTATAGGTTCGGATCACCTCCAGCAAAACCGATCGGATCGCGCCTTATCCATCGACCGATCGCAGGTGCATACTCCCGCGCGCCGAGGTGAACCAATGAGCTATCTGAATCGAGAAGCCCACCTGCAAACCCGAAGGGCTGAAAGCCGGGATTAGTATTCGTAGCTACATTGCCGAACTCGTCGTAGCCAAGTAGCTGAACGACGTTACCAGTGGTGACATTGACGACGAGTCGGGGGGAACCAAGATGATCAGTAACTATGCGATATTCAATTCCCCCACGGATCATGTACTCGGGGACATTGATCCGAGTACCATACACGAAGCGTGACACGATCAGTCCATTACCGTCAAGCTCCGCAACGATCCGAAGGAGTCCATCATAGAGAAAGGCTTGCTCGAGAGTTTGGTTTCTACTCTTGCCTATCCGTCGGTGCTGCCCGTCGAGCAAATAGTCGATCCGGTCGCCGGTAGTCAGAGAAACGCCGCGCAAGTCTCCAAGCGCATCGTAGTCATACGACGTCGTTCCCGATTCGTTCGTCTTGCTTTTAACTTCACCATTAGGCGTATATGTGTAGATCGCCGTGCCATAGTTCTTCAGGCGATCCTGTTCATCGTACTCCGCGTTTTCGGGTGCGCCGACGCCGTCGCTCAGCCTATTGCCATTGGCGTCATATACATAGTCGGCCATCATCGTGCCATCGCGAGTGACGACATTCAGGCGACCAGCCTCATCGTAGGTATAGGTCCATACGGTGGTTACGCCTTCGATGGTCTCAGTCTTCTGCCGGATACGCCCGAGATTGTCACGGACATCGTAGGTTATCTCGAAGATTGGCGTTCCGGATACACGGAGAGTGTAGTGGTCGATCTCGCCGAAGCCATTGTATTCGCGTTCGTCCGTTACCTCGCCGAGCGTGGTTCCTTCAATGAAGCCATTTGCAGGATTTCGAGTGACGGTCAGATCCCCTGCTCGATTTAGAAAGTCGTCGCCGTCATAGTCGAAGGTAACTGGGGACGTACCCTCGACCGTCTGCGAGGTGACGCGCAGATTGTCGTCGTAGGTTCTGCTTACCGTGCCCTCGACAGTCCCGGCAGGGCAAGACGTACTCGCGCAACCCCACGTGGTCGAGAGTGGTAGAAAGCGGTCGTAGGTGTACGAGGTCTTCGTGCCGCCGTCCGGCCCCACGATGTTGTCGATCGCGCCCACCGAGTTGTAGTGATAGGTGAACTGCCCTTGTGAACCAGGTAGAGAAATACTCTCAAGGCGACCGGTCGTCGGGTCGTAGGAGCGAACGATTGTCTGCGCCTCTGGCGGGTCGAACATGTCGGCCCGCGGCAAGACGATCTCGGTGAGAGCGCGATCGTAGTCGTACCTGTAGACGGTGTCATTGGTGCCCGAGCCGTCCACTGGGGGCGGCGAGTACTTAGCTTCAAGGTCGATGTGGGTGTACTCGAAGGCATGTCCTACGGGTTCTGCCGGCGGGAGTGGCTGATTCGGTGGCAAAATGGACTTCGTGTTCCCGTTCTTGTCATAGTCCAGGCCGACTATGCGATCACCGGGTAGTGTCTGGGTCGTCACGCGATCGGCGAGATCATACGTGAACGAGGTCTCCTGCGGGAGTGGGTCGACGATGTGGTCGAGCCTTCTCATGCTGTCGGGCACGAAGGTAGTGACGCGCGCCGTTTCGCCAGATCCTTGGCTGACCGTTTCCAGAAGTCCGGTCGATCCGTACGCAATCTCGAGTGGCTCGAGCCCGGGAACCTCCACTCGTCTGACTCGGCCCTGGTCATCGAGCCTGAGCACACGAGTTCGCCCTTCGGGTGAGGTCTCGGTGACGGTCCGCTGGCCTCCCACGGCCGCATAGGCACTCGTGTACGTCCGCGTGCCGTTCACAACATACGTATCGGTCAAAGAGATTGCGCTCGTGATGTCGCTCGGATCGGCCAGAATGGGCTCGCGCGTCTGGCTCAGAGAGAAGTGGCGTTCTCCCGTAGTCACGTCGATGTCGCTCGTAGGTGCCGACATGCCGAAGCGCAGGTCCGGCCGCTTCACGACGGTGACAACCGTGCCGTCCGGGTAGGTCCTCGTCCAGCTGCCGTCGGCGCCAATCACCTGGTCCGTTGTGAGGGACGCAGGGTCCGTGTGGACACGATGGCTTCCGCCGGTCGGCAGGCGCTCGACGAAGTACGAGGACGTCCGGCCCAGCGCAGTCGTGGCGTCGACCGTGTAGCCGTTCGCTGTCTCGCTCCTGGACAATGTCTTGGAGCCCCCCGCCGGATCCGAGTCGCTGGAGAGTCGACCCGACCCGTCGTAGGTGAATGTGTGCGCGGGTTGCTCGGGGTCGAGGAGCTGTTGCGGGTCGATGCGTGACTTCATCAGGCCGCCCGGCCAGTAGTCGAAACGAGTCTCTTCGGAGGCGGGGTTAATCACGCTGTGAAGATCCCCGCCGTCAACGACGAGGGTCGTTCGCTGTCCGCCCGGAGCGATGATTGCCGTCGCGGCGCCCGCTCCATCGCGCTCGATCGTCGTCCGATTTCCGCTCCGATCGTCCACCGCCGAGAGGAGACCGCTCCCGCCGTAGAGGAGCGTCCACAAGGTGGCGCCCGTCAGCGCGTCCACGGTCCGGACGTGGCGGCCGTTCGCATCGAACGCGTAGATCTCGCTCGCATCCTCGCGCGGGATGAGAGTCCCGCCGACGGACAGCGAGGGGAGCGTAGGAGCGAGCGCCCGGACCCGAATGTTCAAGCTGTCGGCGATCAACAGCCGGCCGTCAGGGAGCACCCCGACGCCTCGCGGGTTGGCGAGCTTCGAGCCGGGTGCCGGGGAGTTTTCGGCGCTGAATCCCGAGACTTGCCCGCCGGCGAGCGTCTGGATGATGCCGTCCGTCCCGACTCGCCGCACCATGCTCGCTCCGGAATTGCTGTGTACCGCTACATAGACGCTCCCGTCAGCCCCGACAGTCAAACCATCAACGCCGCCCAAGCGCGCCGCGATGGCGGGGCCGCCGTCCCCGTCCAACTCACCGGCTTCCCCCGAGCCGGCGATGGTCGTGATGATACCATCCGTCGAAATGCGGCGGATCCGACCGGTCGCGAAGGAAGTGTCGCCAATGTAGACGTCGCCCGCCGGGCCGACGTCGATATGTGCGGGGTAGTGCAGCTTGGCGGCCGTTGCCGGGCCTCCGTCTCCCTCGTTGTTGGACCCAAGCTCACCCGTGCCCGCGAACGTCGTGATCGTTCCGCTCGGATCAACCCGGCGGATACGCTGGTGCCCCGTGTCGGCGACATAGATGCTACCGTCGGAGGCGACGGCGACGCCGGCGGCGTTCAGATTGGCGTCTGTCGCGGGACCGCCGTCGCCCAGACCCGGGCAGTCATCCGTACAGCCGGCGAATCTCTCAATCGTCCCGTCCGGCTTGAGCCGACGGATGATCCCGCTGGCTACGTAGACGCTGCCGTCCGGACCTAGCGCGATGTCTCCCTCGCCGCCGAGGTTATCGCTGATCACCTGACGCAGAATTCCGGCACGATCGATGAGGTACAAGCTGAAGGTATCCCAGATGTAGAATCCGCCGTCCGGCCGTGTGGCGAGCGAGAACGGAAACAACGACGATTCCGTCGCGGGCGCACCAATGATCGGATCATTGTTCCCGCCGTTGCCCGCTATCGTCCGGATGACACGCGCCACATCCTGCGCGCCATTGTGTCCCCCATCTCCGAGGTAGAGGAGGCCGCGCAGCGGATCGTAGGCCTGCTGGACGCTCAGCGTGAAGCCGCCGAGCCCGAGCCCGTGGGCATCCCACGAGCCCAGTACCGTCTTGTGCTCCTGCCAGAGCGTGATCTCCTGGCGCGCGCGGCTGCCGGTGATCGGCACGCCAGAGAGCAAAGCCCAGCTCCGTTCGACCACGGCGGGCTCCTGATAGAGGCCCGGATAGGTGTACCCGATGCGGACGAGCACCGGCTGCGTGCCCTGGACGAGACGACCGTAGGCGTCGCGTCCATCCCAGGCGTTGAAGATGAACGTCTGGTTCGGCTGGACGTGGAATGGCGGATCGGGAGCGTCGGAGGTGTACGCGTACGTCACCCCGGCGACCAGGACTTCGACGTCGATCCGCCGCAGCGAGGGATGGATGGTCGCTCCGGTGAGCTGGATCGAGATCGAGTTGTTCGCGCGGGCGCCCCGGGTGCGCTCGCTCTCGTAGTGGAGGCGAAGCGGCGTGCCGGTGATCGAAACCGATTCGCCGAGGCTCTGGTTCTGGCAATCGATTACCGAGCCGCACTGCTGGGGCGGGTCAGACGGATCGGGGGGCCCGGCGGGCGGCGGGTTCTCGGGTGGACCACCGTTGCCCTCGGGTACGAGCCCCAGGTTGCAGTCTTTGGTCGACAGATGATCGAACGGGACACGCCACAAGGTCGTACCCGCGGTGTAGAGAGCGCCGATCTGGTCGCGTTCGTCGTCGTCGATGCCGAGCGCCTGGAGAGTCGAGCCGCTGTCGGCGACACCGTCGCCCGTGACGTCGAGGTCGGCGCGATTATTGTTGACGGCGGTGATTCCGATTACGCGGCCGTCGCGCTCGGCGATCCACATCGCCTTTACGCGGTCGTAGGTTCCCACGGGAACGTGCAGGCCGACTGGTAGGTTGATGAAGTTCTCGAGGTAGAAGCTCACCGGCTGGTTGAAGCGGACATGCGGCGCCGATACTGCGGTAGCCTCCTCGGCCGAGAGCTCGATCGCATAGGTGTATCCACTGGTGGGTGGTAACTCCGCCGGCATGGCCTGCGGGCCGTTCGCGCCGACGGTGTACTCGGTGGCGTGTATGTGGAGCTGAGTGACCGGCTGGAGACTGCGGTCGGGAAGCTCGAGCTCGGCCGTCGTACCCGCGCGAAAGACGAGTGTTGCCTGTCGCGCACCGTCGTCGTCGGTCACCTCCACGTCGCGCACTACCTGAGTCGGCGAGCTGGATGAGACGTCGACGTGGTGGGCCTCCGGATCGTCTGTCCGGGTCATCGCGGGGCCTTCTTCGACGAGAACCAGATCGGCGAGCGCGACTGAATCGGCCCAAGGGGTCTTCGCTTGGCGCTGCGCCGCAAGGTAGCCGGGCTTCGCGAAGTCGATGGTCAGAAGTCCGCCGCCGTTGACGGCGAGGTCGAACCGGCCGTCGGCGCGCGTCCCGGTGGCTCCGAGCTCCGGGTGGTCGTGCACGGTCACGAGTACCGCGGGAAGGGCGTCGCCCGATCGATCGAGAACTCGTCCTCGGATCACGGCAGCGCGTTCGTGATCGATCGTCCCCGGCGCGACGCCGAACTGGATGCGGTTCTCGCCGGTGTAGAGGAACTCCGTTGCGGTGCCGAGCTGCGTCGGCACACCGAGGTCGAGCGCCGACGCGCTGAGGCTCGGGTCCGGTGGAATCGGCGCGGAACCTGCAAGCGCGACGGTGCGGGTCGTGAACGCTGAGCGACCGAGGTCGTCCGTAACCGTCAACGTGATCGTGAAGGGTCCCGCGGTCGCGAAGGTGTGATTCGATGTGACCCCGCTTCCGGCGGCGCCGTCGCTGAAGTCCCAGGCATAGCTCACGATGGTGCCCGTGGACGCCGAGGCGTCGAAGTCGATGGCGATCGGCGCGGTGCCGGATTCCGGCGATAACGAGAAGCTCGCCACCGGGCCTGGAGCGACGGGTGTCGGCGTGGGAGTGGGGGTTGGAGTTGGAGTTGGAGTTGGGGTCGGTGTATCGCCCGGCGGCGTCGGAGTCGGCTCAGGTGTCGGAGTGGGTTCCTCGGTCGGCGTCGGTGTGGGCTCAGGGGTGGCAGTTGGCGTCGGTGTTGGTACTGTGGCGGGGCTGGGGGACCAGCGCAGGACTAGCGTTTCGACCCGTACATCGTCGTCGTCGATTCCCTCACCCGTGATGGAGATGCCAACGCTCGTAAAGACGTTGAACGGTACCGCGACGAAAGCCGACTCGATCGGAACTTCTGGACTGCTCGAGGTGAACGTCGTCTCCCACTTCGCCGTCGCAGCGTCCTCTATCTCCACACCCGAGATGACGGCTGTACCCCGTACGACCCAGCTCGCGCCCTCGAAGGACCGGGCGCCGGTGTCGTAGAGCAGTACGGATTCGGCGCCCGTATCGAAGTACACTCGCAGCTGCTTCGGGTTTGTCGTCTGGCCGAACGTACCGGCAGCCTCGACCTCGATGGTTTGCCGCGCGGCAGTCAAGGCACGGTGGCCGTCTTCGAACGGGACTTGAATCGGTGCGCCGAGCAGCCACTGCTCACCCGTCCCGAACGTTCCGTTTCCAGAGTCGATGGCCTTGAACACACCGCCGACGCCACCAACCGGAGCTCCTTCCTTTTCTCCGAGAGTCAGCGTCACGCCTTCTGCGTGAACTTCTCCACCCACTCGCAGAAAATCCTCGGAAGACTCTGGAGGTCCCGGCCAGTTAACCGTCAGCTGGCGCTGATTGTTGATTTGCATCGCTGGAGTGAGCTCAGTCTGCCCCTCCCGCTGTACGTCGAACCGAATCCGCCCCGGCACATTGGGAATGCCTGTCACTCCGTCGACCTCGAAGCTCATCCTCGCGGCCGGAGTGAGAACGAGGTTGCCTTCACTGTCGAAGCCAAGGGCGCTGACGCTCAGCAGCTCGTCCCCATCTTGAACACCGGAGGGCTGGCCGAAGCCGCTTCGAGATCCGACGCCGACCATGAGGGCCGAAAAACCGGCGGTCCCCAAGCTACCTTGGTACAAGCTGAAGTGCGGCTCGCCACCGTCCGGTGCGACGAGCACCGACGCGAGCCCAATAGGATCTGGTCCGGCCCCGATGCGAAATCTCGGGAAACTCCCCCCGTTCTTCTCAAAAGTAAATCCAGTGCTGTCGCCAGCGGATGGCCGAATCTCGAGCGTGTCTGTTGGAGACGTTCCGCCGAAAAGGAGCTGACCGCCCTCCCGTCCTACCAGGAGCGAATAATTGCTGGCATTGATTCTGGCGGTACCAGTCGGACTTTCGCTCACTATGGTTGCGTCAGGCTCGTGAACATCGAGGGCGGCGGGATTCTGGACCACGACCGAGCCGTCCTGAGAAACGTCCTGTGCCCAGGCTAGACCACCTCCGAGCAGGCCGATCTGTATGACTCGAAGAAGGAGCTGCGCACTCTTATCGCGCGTCGACCAGGCTAGCATCAGCACTCTCCCACTCTCGCGGTGCATCCTTGCGGATTGAGCCTCGGCATCTGCGGAGCGGTTTGTCCGCTCATTGTAGGCCTGATGACCCTCCCGAGGCGGCAGGTGTGGGAGACCATCGTACGATGAGCGTCTCGCCGCGAACGTCATCGTCGTCCATGCCTTCTCCGGTCACGGTGATGACAAGCATGGTCGGATCGAGCTGCGTGGTGACGTAAGATGCATCAGCAGATAGAACCGTGCTGCCGGAGATGAATGTTGTTCCCCACTTCGCCAAGTGTGGGTCTGCCTCAACGCTTGAAAGAACGGCCGTGCCTCGCACGACCCAACTCGAGGCGCCGAACACTCGAGCCGCCGTATCGTACAAGAGCACGGGTTCTGTGCCGGATTGGAAATATGCTCGTAGCCGTTTGTCGTGTGATGTCCCCGCGAATGTACCCCTCGCTTCGAATTCCAATACTTGGGGCCGCAAGTGGTTCAAGGTGAGGTGTGGAGTCTGCCCGGGCATCTGATTGGCCAGCACGTTGGCGGAAAGGAGTACTTGCTCGCCTTCGCCGACGGTTCCCGTGCCTTCGTCCTGGAGCGTGACTACTCCTCCGACCGGAACTGGTAGGCCGTGTTCCTCGCCTCCCAGACTCACCGAAACGGTTTCGGCGCGTACCCCTCCACCCACTTGCATCGCAAAATCAGGACGGTCCGGGAGCGATCCTCCGCCCACAGTGACCTGACCCGTACTGTGGATCACCATGGCTGGCTCGAACACCGGACCGGCGCCCGCAAAAGTCCCCAGCTGCACACCGAAGGTAATTCGCCCGGGAACATTTCCGGGACCTGGCGTGTCACCGACGTCAAACGTCATGGAGGCAGCGGGCGTCGTCAGAAGGCTGCCACTAGGGTCGAAGCCCAATCCAGCAAGGACCAGCAGCGGGTCACCGCTCTCCACACCCGCGTGTGTCGCCACTCCCCCACGTGCTCCGACACCAATGAAAGCAGCAGCACCTCCGGTCTCGAGAGCTCCTTGATAGGCAAGGAGGCTCGGGAATCCTCCGTCTTGTGACAAGGCCAGCGATGCCAGGCCTCCTGGCACGAATCCATCGCTTGCGTCGGGCCCGCCACCAATTCGGAGCCGTGGAAAACCAAGGCCATTATTCTCGAAGCTAAAACCGGTGCTGTCACCCGAGACCGGGCGAATCTCGAGCGTGTCCCCCGGAGACTTTCCGCCAAAGAGCAGCTGACCACCCTCTCGTCCCGACAGTAGCGAGTACTTGCTGACGTCGATTCTGGCGGTACCCGCCGGGCTCTCGCTGACCACCGTGCTGTCGGGCTCGATGACATCAATCGCAGCCGGGTTTTCGACGACTACCGACCCGTTCTGGGAGACGTCTTGCGCCAAAGCCGTCGTTGCGAGGTAGCTCCTCCCGTCGACCAGCATGCTCTGCGTGGCACAAATGAGTACGCCAACTACCGCGTACCGTACCTTTGAGCCTCCCATGTATGATCCTCCTTCCTCGTGTTGCCTTCAGCGAGGGACTACTCGCTGCTCGGCGGTGCGATTGGCGACCTCAGTGGTCGTCGCATCGCTACTGCTAGGAAGCGCGATCCGGCTGCGTACTGCGAAAAAGATTCGCTGGGAAAGCGTCGCATCAGCGAAGCCGCTTTGAGGGCAACCCCTGGCCGCAATGCTGCTCGGGGGGCTCGGGAAGGGTGGACCACCGAGGAGGGCCGCGTCATCGGCGATCGGAAAGGGCGACTCGGGTTTGGCGGGCAGCGCGTCGAACATTTGCGCTCTTCTACTGCGAGGACTCGCAGCCGCTCAACTGTCAGTTGAAGCGCCGTCGGCGCAACGCGTGCGTCCATGCCGACTCCCGTTGTGTCTGCGGAAGGTGTTGCTCCGTACCGAATGGACGATCGAGTTCAGCGTTTCCTTCGCGGGGGTATCATTGGTTAGCCGCACTGCTCATGTCACAACGAGCCCCGCACAATTTGGCATCTCGGTAGTCTGAACGAATGCAAGAAAGCCTGCTCAGCTTGCGTCAGCAGGTAGCCTTAAGCTCACAGTTGTGCGTGCTCGTCAAGTCACGCGCGTCAAAAACACCATCTGAACACTTGCCGGGATGTCCATCCATTATTCGGAGGAAACGAAGAGGCACTGTCCTCATTGAAGCCCTCGACTGGCACTCTTCGCATGATATTTGGCGCCGCAGGTGCGAAACGGGGAAGGTAGACGTCTGAAATTCTAGAAAATCCGACGGCTGTTTGCTCCTAGACCGGTCATACGTCTCACAAGAAGCAGCTCCAGACGCTGGCATGTCACATTTGTCGAACACGGCGAGAATGTCCTCGTCCTCGGCCCACTCGGCGTCGGAAGGACGCATCCCGTCGGGCTCGGCGATCGAGCACGGCTACCGCGTTTTAGGAGAGCTTGCGCGAGGTGGCGTTCTGGAGCAGAGCTACGCGACGCTCGCGGGATTTGAAGAGTCGCAGCCGCTGCAGGAGCTCCATGAGGTGCTCGAGCTGACATCATAGCTGCACCGCGATTGCTGCGCGGTCAGCCTATCCGAGACCGCGAGGTCGCGGCGGGATGAGCGTCGCGAACATCCAGAGCCAAGCGCCACGGGGTGGAGCGTCTCTGGCAGGCTTGCGTTGTTGTTTGCCGTCCTGGTTGTCGACGTGTTTTTGCGCGGGATCTCGCCATGGGTTCCGCTGGATTTGCCCTCGCTCAACGAGGATCCTCGATCTCTGCAAGGACGGTGTGCGCCACTTCCTGCCATGGCACAACCGCCGGGGCCGCCCTGCGAGAGATCTGGATGGGGACCCTAGATGCCAGCACGCGCGGCATCGCTCGCGCCCCTGACCGCCCATCCCCGCATGACCTTCGTGTCGTTGAACGTTGGTGGTAATGCGAGAGCCCGAGGAAAAACCTACCCCAAAAGCCTGCGGACGCTCGGGAATCGCATCCGAAAGCGAGGCCTAGGCCTCGGGCTCGGGCAGCGCGACGTTGGCAAAACAGATCGGCGTCGATTTCGTGACGTTTTGCGGAATGGCCTCGGGACCGACGGCGAGAGCTACCCCATGTCGTTGCCGCAGAGGGAGGTGAGATCCAGGCTGCTGGCCGGACAGGACAGGTCCTGGCTCGAATCATCCAGCCTGCCGATACCGACGAGGACGACCGGAGCTTTCTTTATCAACTTTGCCGTCACGGTGCCCAGCGTCTGGAAGGTGCACGTGCTGGTACAGCAGAGCAAGTTGCCGACGATGTTCGGATCGCACTGCTCGCCCGTGTTCCGGACGTCGTTCGGGTAACCCGGGTCTTTCTTCGCGCCATCATCGTACGATCGCCCCCAGAAATTGATTCAAACTCGAGGCGCTACCGAAATGCTGACGGCCGCGATAAACCACCCCGAGCCCCTCGTGTCACCGAACTGCCGGTTTGTCCAGACGACCATCCGTCGGCGCTTGATAGGGAGGCACGGCCAGTTCGTGCCCGATAGCCGGCATTGCGAAAAATCAGGCTCCAATGCCGCCTATCCCCTGGGTGCTTAGCCGAGGCCTGGCCGTGCTACGGGTTCCGCATCTCGCCGATCCCGATCAACAAAGTGTAGCCAGCACACAAGCTAGTCTACCTGAGACGGCGCCGGGGTCGAACCCTGATATAAAGTCTCAGTTCGGTGGGGCGGAGCTGCACGTCTGGTATTTGAGTGCGTCGATAATCAATCCCTCGATAATCCGATGACCATCTGGCGATAAGTGTGTATCCATTGGCAAGTACGCCAGTTCTCCTTTTCCCGTGATTTCCTTGAGCTTGAATTCCGCGTCTATAAAGCGGACTCCTTCTGCTTGGCACAACTGTTCTAGATGAAAAGCTAATCGTTGTTCTACAGGGAGATCCCAATCGCTTGGTAGATGCCCTTGCAATCGTTCTTGTCCACCTCCAACTAGATTGAGTACGAGCTCATGAAACGCGGTGTGCTCGGCCATGACGCGTACCTTCATTGGAATCAGAACCACAATCAGTTCGATCCCCCTGTCCTTCAATATCTTCGCTCCCTCACGGAGGGCGGAGGTCATTGTGGGCCACCCTGGATGTCCCACCGGAGAGATGTTGGAGTTATCGGCGCCAGGTAGGACGGGTAGAAATCGAACCTCATGAGACAGACCAATTGAGTCTCGGAACGTGCCAGCCAACGGCCATGGCCGGGGTTGCCGAAGCAACTCAAAGAGGTGTTGTGACGGCGAACGGCGCTGCCAAGCCTCGAAATGTGTTGGATAACCTTCGACAGACGTGGTGAGGGCCGGTCGACCGTCTTGCACCCATTTGGCGAAAGCCACAGTATCTGTCAAGTCATTCGATTCAGAAATTTGCCAGATCACTGTTCGTGGTGAATACGCTAGCCCAAACTGTTTCAGTATGCCCAGTTCCCCAGGTGGGGCATAACCGGCAATGCCCAGATTGCGCACCGTACATCGCGTTTGTCTTGCGACGCCCGCCACAAACGATTCTTTCTCCGGAATATTTCCAGCTTCGGTATAGGAATCGCCCAGAAACACGATGTCAGCTTGGCCGGTCTCCTGCGGGTTTCGAAAGCCTTTCGAATCCGTGGCAAACGTGACGACGCGCGCGTCTGGATCCGGCGAGCCATCGGCGATCGCAAGATCACCGCGCACATAACCCGTCCAAGTAAAATGAGGGGGACGCAAATACGGGAGATCCCTCGCGGCTACCATCGCTCGACCGGTTGAGAGATACCATGGACTATCCATCAGATGACGAGTAGGCCATGCCCAGGCCCCGATTTCCAATATGGCGAGAGGCAGTCCTACTCCCAGCCACACAGCCAGCACGCGAAAAATGCGAGTTCGGCGATTGGCGGCGCTAGGGAGGACGACGGCCATCACCGAAAGTGCGGCAGCAGTCGTGCTGAGAGCAAACATGAATTGTGGGTAGTTCAAGCGTCCCGCCACCCCGCCGTCTTTCGCTTCAGGCATGGACCAGACAGCCCATGTGGCGGCGGCCACCCCGGCGAGAGCCACGGTGGAAATCAAGCGGCTGTTCATCACAAAACAATCCGGTGAAAGGGATGATGCCCCACCGAGCGCCCGTATACGGAGCGCACAAAGCGGGAGTCAACCGTTTTCGCTGTGTCGCGGACGGGCGCGGCCACGGGACGCGGGCTACGCACGGCTATGGACGCGGGCTACGCCGAGGGCTCCGGGCGACCTCCGGGCGGAGGCGTCCCGAGGTCGCGATGGCCGCGAGTCAAGGAGGGGAGCTCCGCGCGCCGGGCGCGCGCTCCGCTCGAGCAACGAAACGCTGGACGCGCCGGTAGACGACGGAGTGGCCGTCGCGAACGCTTTCTGTCCGAGAGCGCAGGCGAGGTAGGTCTTCCCGCAGCTGGTCGAGCCGGTGACGAGGACGTTTTGGTGTTTCTTGATCCGCTCGCCGGCGGCGAGGCGCTTGAGGACAGAGCGATCGAGGCCGCGCGGATGGCGAAAGCCCACGTCCTCGAGACTGTTCTTCAAGATTGACTGGACGCTCCGATGCTCGGGGAGCCGATCATCCGAGCGCGGCAGCAAGCTCGCTCGACGCGCGGGGCGTCGTAACGGTCGGCGAGACGGATGATGCCGAGGCAGGATCGGAAGCCCTGTTCGGGATGTGGCCGGCGCTCGAGGACCTCGCTCACCGTAAGAGCGGTTTCGGGACGAATCGTCTCCGCCCAGCGCAGCATGCGCGACGGTGTCCACTCGCCGTAGCGGCGGTGAGCATCGGGCATGTGGGCTGGCGGGGGCGGCCACAATCACGCTGAGGCCGAGCTGACTCTGGGATGGTCGCGATATCTCGACGCGGTCGGCCGGCGACGGGGATAGTGGCGATCCCCTGTTCCGCGTTGAACGGAACCCACAGGAAACGCACGGACGGGCGCTCCGGGACAGGACAACACCACACCGAACCCCGAGCTGTTCAGAACCCTCCGTCTACGGAACCTCCGGCCGCTGGAGCTGTTCGCCGGTCCCTGAGCCAGCACCACTCCACCACTTGAGCGTTCTCCCGGCGCGGGACTTGCTCGCGAGGCTCCCCGACGTCACAAGGGCATCCCCTGGATAGTCGTGTGTCTCGTCATCTGGAATTCCAGACGGGAAGTCTGAAATTCCGGACGAGGATCAAACGAATGAAACTCCATTCCGCCCGCTCCGGAGTCGTCGCTTTGCTGCTCGCCGTGATAGGTTGCGCACCAAGCATAGCGCGCTTCGACGCAGTCCCCGTCGTCCTCTGCGACGGGGCCGCGCTCGTGCGATGGGAAGCGGCGGGCGACATCGAGATGCAGCTGCAGACGGAGCCGACTGCTCCTGCGGTGGAAGCATGCACCGCCACGGGGCGCGAGACGTATGCCTTGACGCTCGTGGCGGCCCGGAACGGCGATGAGGCGCGACGTCAGATCGAGGTCGTTCAACTCCATCCAGGGGCGACCGAGCCAGTTGCGTTCGCGACGAGCGAAATCTCGGGCAACGACCTAATCGCAAAGGGCGAAAAGAACCTCGCACTCTGGCGGCGCGACGAGACGGGGGACCTGGCGAAGCAAGTCGTCATCACGAACCTCGTTGCCTGCGATCATCGCGCGATCGAGGCCGTGCACGACGGCAAGACCGCATCGCTCGCTGCCGACGGCACTCCTTCCAGGACTCTCGCCGGCGTTCCGATCGGCGGCTACTGGACGCTGCGTTCACCGATGACCGCGGCCGAGAGTGCCGATCCGCATTCCCGACCGAAGAACCTCAAGATCCTCGCATCCGTCGAATGCAGGAAGGTCTCGCCATGAAGCCGCTTGCCGAACGAGTCTCGACCGTCGTGCTGGTCATGATGGAGAATCGATCCTTCGATCATCTCCTCGGACACCTCGCCCTCGAAGACCTCGTTCCCGGCGTGAACGGGCTGAAGAACGATTTCGCCAAGTACGAGAATGAATACAACGGGGGCATGTATCGGCCCTATCCACTCGCAGCGGGGGCGCTGCCTTTCGACCTGCCACACGAGCTCCTGGAGGTCGATATGCAGCTCGCCCGCTCGGCGGTGCGGGAAGAGTTCGACATGACCGGCTTCGTCGCGGCGTACGCGAAGTCGACGGGCACCGAGCCGGTGAACGAGACGCCGCCGATGGCCTTCTGCTCGTCGAAAGACGTCCCGATCAGCACCTTCCTCGCGACGAATTTCCGCGTTTGCGATCGCTGGCACTGCCCGCTGCCGACGAGCACTCAGCCCAATCGCACGATGGCGTTCTGCGGCGACAGCGAAATCGCCAACACCACGACCCGGCTCATTCCGACCGAAAGGATCATCTTCGACTGGCTCCAGGAGGCTGGAGTCCGCTGGCGCGTCTATCACGACGGGCTTTCGTTCTTCGCCCTCTATCCCCGAGCCTGGAGCTACGTGCTCAGCGACAACTTCCGGGACTTCGAAAACTACTTTCACGACATGCAACTCGAATCCGTGCACTCCGCCCCGCAGGTGATCATCGTCGAACCGTCCTACACGGACGGACCGCACATCGGTCCCGATCATCCAAACGACAACCATCCGCCGCTCGCGATCGGATGGGGCGAAGATTTCCTGCGGCGAGTCTACCAGGCGGCGACGGTGGATCGCGAGCGCTGGGCGAAAACGGTCATGATCTACTACTACGACGAGCACGGCGGG
>JADMIO011319577.1_pt1 | contig 21020 bp, 13 predicted proteins | sample 8958161 | NCBI WGS metagenome assembly JADMIO01 (sample SAMN16585339, study PRJNA669376) | soil metagenome | isolation source: Crop rotation soil | place: USA: Cullars Rotation, Alabama | collected 2011 | reverse complement strand
CGCGACAACTTGTCCACGTGGAATTCTAAGCTTAGGATCCCAATGTGCTGGAAAGTGACGTCCACTTGACGCTGTTCGTGAAGTAGAGCGGCGAGTTCCAGCGGACCGACGAAGTCGTCTGATCGTCGCCGGTCGCCATCGCGCCGCCGCGAACCTTGTGGATGCGATCCATGTAGGCCGACAGCTTGTTGCGCGGGCTCACCTGCCACGTCAACCGCGCCATTCCGCTGTACTGATGCTGTTCGTCCACGCCCTGCGGGCAGTTGTTGTTCGTGTAACACGACAGCGCCCCGGCAACGGTGCCGTCGGACCTGATCGTGCCGGCGATCGGCTTGTTCACCGTGAAGAGCCGTGCGGATCCGAAGAACCACATCTTGTCTTTCGCCACCGGACCGCCCAGCGTGAAGTCCGTATCGCTGTAGGTGCCGATCTTATCGAGCGTCGTCACGCCGTGCGTCGACAGGAAGTCGGTCATGTTGCTGGCCTGGTACAGCTTGTCCGTTGATTCGAAGCCTTCGAACAGCGATCCGCTGAACCGGTTGCCGCCTTCCTTCGGAATCATGTTGATCTTCACGCCGCCGGTCGGCGAATCGACGTTGCCGCCGCCGGTCTGGTAGACCATCTCCTGATTCGTGCCTTCGTTGAAGTAGGTCTGGATGGCGCCGTCGCCCTGCAGACCGTTGATGATCATGCCGTCGTTCAGCACCGACGTCTGCGCCGCGCCGAGGCCGTGCACGGTAAAGTACGTCTGCTGCATCGCCTGCGACCCGCCGACATCCGGAGCCGTCAGCGTAACGCCCGTCACCAGCTGACCGAGCGACTGAATGGTGTGCGCCGACGGCACCGCGTCGAGCACTTCGCGCGGAAGCGCCTGTGCCTTGGTGTTCGTCGAGACGTCGACGACAGGCGACGCGCCGGAAACGGTCACCGTCTCTTCCACGGCGCCGACCTTCAGATCCGCGTTGATCGTCGATGTGAAGTTCGAGGGCAGCTCGACGTTCTCGCGTTTGACCGACGCGAAGCCGGGCAGCGTGAACGTGAGGACGTAGGTGCCGGGCCGCAGGTTTTCGATGCGGTATGCGCCGCTCGCGTCCGTGGTGGCGCTCCGCGACTGCTCGATGAGCACCGGACTGGACGCCTCGACCGTGACGCCCGGAAGCACTGCGCCCGTGGCATCTTTCACGATTCCCGCGAACGCGCTCTGTGCGCGCGCCGCGCTCGGCAGCGCCAGCAATAATGCCAGCGCGAATGCCGACCAGAGAATTCTCCTCGTCATGCCAAGCCCTCCTCGAGGCTGCGAGTCACCAGAACCCGGTCTGTCCGATTACATGCGGGCAAGGCTACGTGTGACAGATATGAGAGTCAATTGTGAATTCCGCAAGACAGACCGCCCGGTTCCGGGCAGTTTACGGAAACTTGGATTTAGCCCGTTCTCGCTGTGGGCTCCTTCGTGACGAGGGCAAAGTCCAAGGCGAGAACGGGCTTAACGATAGGCGCGGCCGGACTGATAGAGCGCAAGCCGCTCCCGAAGCTGAGAAACCACGCCTTCCAGGCCGGCGCCTGTCGCCAAATCGATACCTTCCTGGGCGGCCTTCGCCGCTTCGGAAAAGCGACCGGCTGATGCGTAGGCGGCGGCGAGGGCGTCAAGGACCGAAATGTCGCGGCGCCGGGTCGCGCTGGCCGCCTGTTCCGCCAGCCGCACCGCCTCCGCGGGGTCGCGGAGCGCGGGGTCACGCGCCGTCGCGCGCACCCAGGCGAGCCCGGACAGAGCCCGCGTGTCGGCGTCTCGCAGCGTCAGCGCCGCTCGAAACGCCTCGAGCGCTTCCGCCGTCCGTCCCAATGACGACAGGAGCTGCGCCAGGTTGATGCGCGCATCGAAGAGGTCCGGCCGCAAGGCTATCGCGCGGCGGAAATGATCGAGCGCTTCGTCGTCCCTCCCTTGAAGCCGCAGGACGGCGCCCAGATTGTTATGGGCCTGCGCGTAGTCCGGATCGATGCGCAGCGCTTCACGGAATTCCGCGATGGCGTCGTTCAGTTGCGCCGCGACTCCCCGCGCCGCGAGCGCGTAGCCGAGGTTGTAGTGCGTGGTCGACGACTCGCGGTTCAGCGCGAGCGAGCGGCGGTACTCGGCAATCGCATCATCGAAGCGGCGGTCCTCGAGGTACAAGTCGCCGACGGCGTCGTGGCGCAGCGGGTTGCCGGGATCTTCGCGCAGCAGCCTGGTGTACGCAGCGATGTCTTCGCCGTGCGACTTCCGCCGGAAATCGGCCGCAAGCGCCTCCGTCTCGGCGGCCGTTCGAGCCACGACCTGCATCCAGAAGTCTCCCATCTCATCGCTCGTGTTCTGTCCCCAGACGACGCGCTTCGGCGGATGGGATGGATTGCGGACATTGGCCGGCGAATTGTCGTAGACGTATCGGACGGCGATCGCCGTCCCCTTGGGCAACGCGATCGGCGCCCTATAGCGATAGACGTCCTGCCAGCGGAAGTCCCAGTCGGCGATGGCGATGAGCGTGCGCACACGCCCGTCGGGCAGCGTCGCCGTGGCCTCCATCGATCGGGCGAGGTTGTGCGCGTGCGGCTGCACGGCGAGCACATCGACGTCCACGGGCAGCGTGTAGGCGTCACGAATCACGTACGCGGCATCGCCCGGAGCGATGTCGATCGTTTCACTCCCCAGCCGCAAGCCGATCGGCGTCCGCGTCGGCGCCTCGTCGGTGAAGTAGAACGCGGCGCTGACGCGCAGCGGCTCGGGCTTGCCCGTCGGCTGCATGTGGAGCTGAACCACCAGATCGCTTCCCGGCTCGAGCCGCCACGCGGTTCCCTGCGGGGCGGTTCGCGGCGACTGGCCGGGCGTCCAGCCGAGGAGCTGCCCCTCCGGATAGCGGGCATCGGCCACCATCCCGCCGACGTAGCCGGGCGCGGGATCGCGCTCGTCGAGCTGGCGCGACGATTTCGTACGGTCCACGCCAATGCTCGCGTGATGCACGACGCGCGGATTGTCGGGACGAAACTCCATCGCGCGTACGTATCGCGGCCGGTCGACTGGAATCGCCAGCACGAAGGTGCGAAACGTGTCGCCGCCGCCGGCCGGCACCGTAAAGGTCTGCGGCATGGTGACGACCAGATCGGGAGCGCCCAGCTGCCAGTCGCTCGTCCACCTCGGCATCGGAGGCAGATCGCGCGCATCGCCCTCCGGCGCCCCCGCGGCAATCCAGTCGCGCAGCGCCGCCCGCTCGCGGGGGCGCAGCTGGCGGTCGTCCTCGAACACGCCCGCCTCGCCGATCGGCTTCCAGGGCGGCATCAGGCCGCTCGACGTCACGCGCTCGATCTGCGTCAGCCGCCGTTTGACGTCATCGTAGGTCAGCAGCGCGAACGGACCGACCTCGCCGGGCCGATGACACGTGGCGCAACGCGACCAGACGATGGGCGCGATGTCCCTGGTGAACGTCGGCGTCGGCGGCGCCTGAGCGGCGGCCGCCGTGATCGCAATCCAGGCCAGCATTCCGCTACACGAAAACACGAAACGACGAAAACACGAAACCTTTTCTTTTTCGTTAGGTAGGATTGTCGCGTTGAAAGGACGCGTGCCGTTTTTCGTGTTTCTCGCGGCGCTCGCCGTGCGGCTCGCGCACGTGTCGCAGATCCGCCACGCGCCTTTCTTCGACGTGCTGCTGGGGGACGCGCGCGGGTACGACGTGTGGGCGCGCCAGATTGCCGCGGGAGACTGGATCGGCCGCGACGTGTTCTATCAGGCGCCGCTCTATCCGTATTTCCTCGGCGTCGTCTACGCCGTTGCGGGCCGTCATCTGCTGCTCGTCCGGATCATTCAGGCGGTCATCGGCGCCTGTTCGTGCGCGCTGCTGGCAGATGCGGGCCGCCGCCTGTTCTCGCCGTCGGCGGGGCTTGCGGCCGGCCTCATCCTCGCGCTCTACGCGCCGGCGATCTTCTTCGATGGCCTGATTCAGAAGTCCGTTCTCGATGTCTTCTTCGTGACACTGACAATCTGGCTGCTCGCCAGAATCGACAATCAATCCGAAATCCGAAATCCGAAATCCGCAATGGCGCTGGCGCCGCTCGGGCTCGCATGCGGCGCCTTGGCCCTCACCCGCGAGAACGCCCTCGTGTTCATCGTCGTCATTGCCGGATGGGCGCTGTGGCGGATGGGAACGCGGCCCGCGTTGTCATTCGTTGCGGGCGTAGCGCTGGTGCTCGCGCCCGTGGCGATCCGCAACAGCCGCATGCCTTCGGGCGGATTCTTCGTCACCACCGCGCAGTTCGGTCCGAACCTGTACATCGGCAATCATCCCGGCGCCGACGGAACGTACGCGTCGTTGCGATACGGACGGGGCGCACCCGAATTCGAACGCCAGGACGCGACGGAGCTCGCCGAGCTCGCGCTCGACAGGAAGCTGACGCCGGCAGAGGTCTCGAGCTACTGGACGGACCGCGCGCTCGACTACGTCAGATCGCAGCCGGGCGCCTGGCTCGCCCTGATGGCGCGCAAGACCGTACTGCTCTGGAACGCCACCGAAATGGTGGACACCGAAGATCAGGCGACGTACGAAGAATGGTCGCTGCCGCTCCGCCTCCTGTCTCCAATCGCGCACTTCGGCGTGCTCCTGCCGCTCGCCGCCATCGGAGCAGTCGCCACGTGGAGCAATCGCCGGCGGCTCGCCGTGCTGTATGTACTGGCACTCGCCTACGCCGCCAGCGTAATCGTGTTCTATGTGTTCGCCCGCTATCGGTATCCCCTCGTGCCGTTCCTGACGCTCTTCGCGGCCGCCGGCATCGTCTCGTTCCGCTCGGCTGAAGCTTCGCGCTCTGAATCGCGTAGTGCCGGCGTCGGAGCGACAGGCTTCAGCCGCTCGTCGAGTTTCGCCGTCGCCGCTATCGTCGCGGTTTTTTCGAATTGGCGGATCGTGTCCGCGGCGGACATGCGCGCGGTTACCGAGAGCAACCTGGGCGTCGCGTTGCAGGCCGAGGGGCGGGTAGACGACGCGGTGGCGCACTATCGCGCGGCCATCGCGCTCTCGCCGGCCTACGCGCCTGCGTACAGCAATCTGGCCATTGCCCTGCGCGCCCAGAAGAAGAACGACGAAGCGCTCCGGATGAACGAGCGGGCGCTGCAGCTGAAGCCGGACTTCGCGGGGGCTCACTACAACCTCGCCAACCTGCTGCTCGACGAGGGCGACCCCGCAGCGGCGATCGAGCACTTTCAGCGCGCGCTCGCCACCGAACCGGCGTCGGCCGACGTCCACAACAATCTTGGCATCGCGCTGGCCGCTACCGGCCGCGTGGACGACGCGGTCGTGGAATTCCGGCGCGCGCTGGCGCTCGATCCGCGATCGGCGAAAGCGCAGCGCAATCTCGGCGACGCGCTCTCGGCCAGGGGCGACGGCGCGGGGGCCATCGACGCGCTCCGTCGGGCCGTGGATCTCGATCCGGCCGACGCCGCCGTCCGGTACGACTGCGCGGGGGCGCTGCTCGAGGCGGGACGGCTCGACGAGGCCATCGCGCAGTTCCGCGCGGCTTTGGCACTGAAGCCCGACTTCGCCGAGGCGCACAACAACCTCGGCATCGCGCTCGGGTCCCAGGGCAAACTGGACGAGGCGATCGCGGAATTTCAGCGCGCGCTCGCCATCCAGCCTGGATTCAGCGACGCACAGCGCAATCTGGCGATGGCAGCGAAAGCAAAGACCATGACCGGACGGCGATGAGCGCGCTGACCGGCGTCTGCGGGCTTGCGCTCGCCGTGCTGCTCATTGTCTATCTTGGCAACCCCGGCAGCATCCCCCGGTACCGCATCGAGACCGCGTCGACCGTCTTCGCGGCGATTGCGGTGGCTTCGGTCCTCGTTCGCGGACGCGTCCGGGGCTCTCAGGGGTCGAATGCGCAGCCTCCGACCGCTTCCGTGATCTTCGCCGCTATCGCTTTCCTGTCGTTCTGGCAGGCGTTGTCCATCGGCCTTCTTTCGGACGACTTCGTCCTGCTCCATCGGGCGGCGGCCGGCAACGTCACGGGCGTCAGCGGAGAGTTCTTCCGCCCGCTGCCGCTGGCGGCGTGGGCCGTCATCGCGCGTCTCGGCGGCGGAGCGCGCACGCTTCACGCGCTGAACATTCTCCTGCACGCGACGAACGCCTTTCTGCTGATGCGGGTGGCATTCGGCTGGATCGGCGACCGGCGCCTCGCCGTCCTTGCGGGCCTGCTGCTGCTCGTCTCTCCACTCAGTCCGGAGGCGGTGGCGTGGTGCTCCGGCGTGTTCGACGTCTCGACCACAACCTTCGTGCTGCTGCTCGTACTCGTCGCGAGGACCGACCGCGCGGCCCGTACGGTCTGGTTCAGCGCAACGTTTCTCCTGGTCGCCGTTGCCGCCGTGCTGTCGAAGGAGACCGGAGCCGTTGCCATCGCATTCGTCGCGCTCGATTATTGGGTTCGACGCCGGCTTCCGGACGCGCCGCGGAAGGAGCTGGTCATCGTCGCTGCCGTCGCAGGGCTCTACGGCGGCTATCGGCTGCTGCACGCTTCGTCGATGGTGCGTCAGCCGATTACGAAGTACGTCGTCCAGCGCTGGCTGTTCGAAACGATCGGCGCGGAATCCATCCCGTGGCACGGCGGCGCGGCCGGGCCCGGTGTCTGGCTGGCCGTAATCTATGCAGTGGCGATCGTCGTCGCGATCACCATCTTCGCGATGTCAGTCCGCTCGAGCCGCTGCTCGCGAGCCTGCATCGCCGGATTCGCGTTTGCGCTGACCGCCACGTTGCCGGCGATGACCTTTCTCGCGGTGGCTGCAGATCTGCAGGGCTCGCGCTATGTGTACCTGAGCTCGTGCGGCTGGGCGTTGGCACTTGCGACGCTGCCGGCCGGCACAGAAACCACGGTCCTGCGGCGGATCGAGTCGGCGCTCGTGATGCTGCTGGTCGCGCTCGGGGCAATAGGCGTCAGGCTCCATCTGGATCCGTGGATTCAGGCAAAGAACACGCGCATCCGGGTTGAGCAGGCCGCCAGTACCGACTCCCGGTTCCGGCAGTGTGAGGCCGTCCAGCTGTCGAACCTGCCCGACACCGTCGAAGGCGCGTACGTCTTTCGCAACGGCGCGTTGGAGGCGTTCGCGGATCTCGGCGTCAGACTGACAACGGGACCGGTTTCGCAGGCCTGTTCGTTCGCGTGGAGCGGCGAACGCTTCGATCCGGTGGACGCGCTTCAACCGCGAATGCGGTAGGTTTGCCCCTTACGGAACATCTCTCGGCGCTCGCGGATGGCCGACGCGAGCGGCTCGGGCGGCTGCAGACGAAGCGCTTCGTCGGCCGTTGCGATGGCGCGATCGAAGTTCCCAGCGGCCGCCAGCGCGGACGCGAGCACGTCGAGCGCGCCGGCGTCCAGGCGTTTCGTCAGCGCCGCCGCGCGCTCCGCGTACCGGACCGCTGCCGCGGGATCGCGCATCGAAGCGGCGGGCGCCGCCGCGAGCAGCGACGCGAGATTCCCGAGCGCCTGCGGCCAGTCGGGGCTGAAGCGGACCGCATCGCGGAAATGGGACAACGCATCCTCGTACAGCCCCCGCTGCAGCAGCAGGGCGCCGAGGTTGTTGTGCGCCTGCGCGTAGTCGGGACGCTTCGCCAGTGCCGCACGGTATTCGCCGAGCGCCTCGTCCAGACGTCCCGACATGTTCAGCGCGGTCCCGAGATTGAAATGCGCCGTCGCGTCGTCCGGCTTCACGCGCAGAGCGGACCGGAAATGCTCCACCGCATCCGACGGACGCCCGAGCTCCAGACACAACATCGCCGCGTCGTCGTGCAGCGCCGCATCGGCGGGATCGAGCCGCAGCCTCGCCTCGGCTCCGACGAGATCCTCGGCCGTCATCTTCGCGTGGAGCGCGCGGTTGAGCGCATCGAGATCGCGGTCGCTGCGCGGCAGCATCTGAATCCAGAGATCGCCCATCTCGTCCGACGACCGCTGCCCCCACTGCACACGGATGGGCGGCCGGCGCGTGTTCCGCGGATTCGACGCCGTGTTGTCGTACGTATAACGCATGGACAGCGTGGTGCCCCGCGGCAGCCGCAGCGGCTCGACGTAGCGGTACACCTGCTGCCAGCGGAAGTCCCAGTCGCGGATGAACACGAGCGGCTCGGTTCGGCCGTCGGGCAGCGTGGCGGTCCCGCGGACTTCACGCGCGAGGTAGTGCGCGTGCGGCTGCACCGCCTGTACGTCCACGTCCACCGGCAGCACGATCGAGTCTTCGATCGTGTACGCGCCGGCGCCCGCCGGAATGTCGATGTTCTGCAGTCCGAGGCGCAGCATCGCCGGCGTCTTCTCGGGCGGATCGTCGGTGAAGTACAACGCGATCGACGGCTGGACGCGCTCGGCCTTCCCCGTCGGCTGCATGTGGAGCTCGACGACCAGATCGGTATCCGGATCGAGGCGCCACGCCAGGCCCTTCGGGAGCGGACGCGGAAGCTGGCCGGGAGTCCAGCCCAGGAAGTGGCCGTCGGGATACACGGCCGATCGCGCCAGCAGTCCCTCGTAGCCGGGCGCCGGGTCCGCGGCGTCGAGCGCCGCTGACGATCCCGTCGCGTCGATCCGGATGTTCGCGTGATGCACGACCGACGGCGTTCCCGGCTGAAACTCCATCGCGCGGACGAAGCGCACGCGATCGACGCGCAGCGGGACGACGAAGATCCGGAAGACGTCGGTGCCACCCGGCGGGAGGGAATACGCCGGCGGTGACACGACCAGATCCGGTGGTCCGAGTTGCCATCCTTCGGTGAAACGCGGGGGCGCTGGCGTGGACAAACGGTCGCCTTCGACGGCGCCTTCGTCGACCCAGCGCTGGATGACATCGATGTCATGGTCGCTCAGCGGCTGCTGACCGACGAATTCGCCGTAGCCCGGCTCGACCTTCCACGGCGGCATGTAGCGCCGCTTCGTGACGGCTGCGATCTGGCGCGCGCGCTGGCGGACTTCGGCGTAGCTCGTGAGCGCGAACGGCGCCGGCCCGCCCGCGTGATGGCACTCGGCGCAGTGCGCGTACACGATCGGCGCGACGTCGCGCGCGAAAGTGGCAGCCGTCGTCTGTCCGGACGCGAGCGCACCGACGAGCCCCATCGCGGCGACGAGCGCCATTCGCGCGGATGGTAGCATTCTTCACCGTGCCGCGGCCCCGGCGCTCAGCAGCGCCCTCACCACCGCCGAGCCCATCGTTTGCACGCCGCGCCGCACTCGTCTTCGGCGTCGCGCTCGCCGTCCGGCTGATTTACGTCTGGCAGATCCGGACGTCGCCGTTCTTCGACACGCTGCTCGGCGACGCGCGCGCGTACGACGCGTGGGCGCAGCGCATCGCGGGCGGCGACTGGATCGGCCGCGACGTTTTCTACCAGGCCCCGCTCTATCCGTACTTCCTCGGCACGCTGTACACGCTGTTCGGGCGCGACCTGCTCGTCGTGCGGATCGTCCAGGCGCTTCTCGGATCGTCGGCGTGCGTGCTGCTGGCGCTCGCGGGACGGCGGCTGCTTTCCGATCGAGTCGGCCTCATCGCCGGACTCATGCTCGCGCTCTACGCGCCCGCATGGTTTTTCGACGGGCTCCTGCAGAAGACGACGCTGGACGTATTCCTGGTGTGCGCGGCGCTGTTCATCGTTTGCGGGATTCTGAAATCGTCCAATCAATCCGCAATCCGCAATCCGCAATCCGAAATCGGCGCCTGGGCCGCGCTGGGCGCGGTGATGGGCGCGCTCGCGTTGACGCGCGAAAACGCACTCGCGCTCGCCGTGGTGCTTTTCGCCTGGGCGTTGTGGCAGCGCGCAACCCGAGGAGCGCTCGCCTTCGCGCTCGGCCTGGCCATCGTCCTGCTGCCGGTCGGCGTTCGAAACCAGGTGGTGGGCGGCGAGCTCCTGCTGACGACGTCGCAGTTCGGCGCCAATTTCTACATGGGCAACAACCCAATCGCGGACGGCACCGAAGCGTCGCTGCGCGCCGGCCGCGGCACCGCCGAATACGAGCGCGAAGACGCCACGCAGCTGGCCGAATGGGCGCAAGGCCGCCGGCTGACGCCCGCGGAAGTGTCGTCGTACTGGACCGGTCGCGCTCTTGCGTTCATCCGATCGCAGCCGGGCGCGTGGGCGATTCTCACGATCCGGAAAGTGGCGCTGCTGATCAATCGCACCGAGTGGCTCGACACCGAAGCGCAGGAAAGCTACGCCGAGTGGTCACCGCTTCTGCGTGCCGGCGCGTGGATCGCCAACTTCGGTGTCCTCGTGCCGCTTGCGGTGTTCGGCATCGCCGCAACGTGGACGCTGCGCTCGAAGCTCTGGATCCTGTACGCGCTCGTTCTCGCCTACGCCGCCAGCGTCGTCGCTTTCTACGTGTACGCCCGTTATCGGTTCCCGCTCGTCCCGCTCCTGATTCTGTTCGCCGCAGCCGGAGTCTCGGGAGCGCGGGGCTTTCTTGTCCGCCGAAGCGCCAAGCGTGAAGGTGGAAGCCGGGCGGCGGCAATCGCCGCCGCACTTACCGCCGTCGCCGCCAACTGGCCGATGGTGTCCGGCGATCTGATGCGGGCGGTCACCGAAAACAATCTGGGCGCGGCGTTCCAGGACGACGGCCGGCCCGTGGAAGCGGCCGAGCACTACCGCCGCGCGACGGCGATCCGGCCGGAGTACCCGCCGCCGTACAACAATCTCGGTGTCGCGCTGGCCGCTGCCGGCCGCGACGCCGAGGCGGCCGCGTCCTACCGGCGCGCCATCGGCCTCGATTCGACGTACGCGGATCCGCATTACAACCTGGCGAACGCGCTGCTCCGCGCCGGACGCCCCGCCGACGCGATGAACGAATTCCAGCGCGCGATGGAGCTGTCGCCGCCGTCGCCGGAGATTTTCAACAACTTCGGCGTCGCGCTGGCGCAGCAGGAACGGTTCGAGGAGGCGCTCAGGCAGTTCCAGCAGGTGCTGCGGCTGGATCCGGAATCAGCGAAGGCTCACCGGAACGCCGGCAATGCGCTCGTCGCGATGAACCGTCTGGACGAGGGGATCGAGCATCTGCGGCGGGCTGTGGAACTGGCCCCGGCCGAGGCCGCTTTCAAGAGCGACCTGGCCGAGGCTCTGGCACTGCGTCGACGGTAGCGCTGGCGCTACCAGCGAGTCTGGATCGAGAGGCCGATAATCCGGCCCTGAACGATGCTGTTCGGACGCAGATACGTGCCGCCGGACAGCGCGTAGCTCGTCGAGGCGACCGTAATCACCTTGTCCGAGTTGTTGATGTTGAACAGCTCGAGCTGCGGCAGCAGCGTGACGCGGTTGACCTTGATCGTCTTCGAGACTTTCAGGTCGAGCTGATTGAGCCGCTCGTACCGCTTCACGCCCGTCGGCTGCAGCGCGACGGTGAATGCCGCGCTCGTGAGGTTGGCGTTGACGATTTGTCCCGCGGGACACGGCGACGGGCACGCGGGCACCGGCACGCCGGCCGCGAGGTAGGTGGCGGAGCCGTCCGGGTACCGCGTCGTCCTCGCGATTGAGTACGAGACGGCCTGCGCGCCGCCGTCGTTGCTCTGGAACGAGCCGCTCACCGTCACGCCCCAATAGACCGGGTAGGACACGTTCAGGCGCACGTTGGTCGCGAACGGAATCGTGTAGCCGCCTTCCAGATTGAACTGATCGCAGAAGCGGAGCGAATTCGGATTCTGGAGCAGTCCGACGCGGCAGTCCTTCGTCAGCGAGCGCTCGAACGACACGCCGCCGAAGACGATCGCTCCGGCCTTCGGCCGCGCGCGCATCGAGAACTCGTAGCTGTCGAACACCTGCTTCTGGTCTTCGTCCAGGTTGGTCACGTTCGCTGTCGGCCGCCCGTTTGCGACCGAGCTGATGTTGTAGATGGTGATCGGCGTTCCGTCGATCGGGTTGAAGATCTGCACCGGCGTGTAATCGTTGGGCGTCCTGTTCGAGTCGATGGTCGTCGTCTGGTTCTTGAACCACGTGTGGAAGAGCGCGCCGCTGACCGACAGCCGCGGACGCAGCTCGTGATCAACCTGGATGGCGCTTTCCATCGTGTAGGTGCGCGGATAACCGCCGTAGACCCCGGCGTCCGACAGCAGACCGAAGTTCGCCGGCAGCTGTGACAGATCGATTTCGCAGCCCGCTGTCCGGTAAACGCAGTCGGACTTGATCGTGCCCGACGCGTCCCAGTTCCGCTGGCCCTGCGCGATGCCGTCGTTGTTCAGATCCGTCCACGGAATGGCGCTCGACGTGATCGCCCGCAGCGGGTTGAAGCCGGCCGCGAGCGACGTGGTCTGTGCGGCGTTATAGCGATTCAGCGAGTACTTCAGCGCCGTCTTGCCGTTGCCGAACAGGTCGTACACCACCTGGAACCGCGGCGCGATGTCCTTCCAGTTCGGGAGATCGACATTGTCCGGCGCCGTGCGCGCGGGCACGAACCGGCCGGCGGCGGCGGTCTGCGAGACCACCTGCGACTTCAGATACTCCCAGCGCAGGCCGGCGCTGAGCGTCAGGCGATTCATCGTCCACGTGTCCTGGCCGTAGATGCCGAGGTCCGCGTTCAGCCGCTCTTCCGACTGCACGGGCGTGTTGCGGATGATGACGCTGTTGGCGGTGTTGAACGTGATCGGTCCCCCAAGATTCGTGTACTGCGACAGATCGATATTCGTGAACTGCTGGGTGAGGTCGCCATTAGAGCGTGCCGAATGGAAGAAACTGCCGTACGTCCCGTTCATGCCGAACTTTGCATGGTGAGAACCGGTGACGTACGAGACGGACGCGTTGTAACTGTACCGCGTTGGATACTCCTGTTGCGCGACTGAAGGTGCTGTCGTGCGGCCGCCAAGAGCCGAATTCGCCTGAATGCGCGACGTGTTCGCGAACCACTCGGGCGTGCCGCGCTCCTTGTCGACGCCCGGCTGCATATCGACATCGCGCTTCTCGATGTTGAACGCCCATCCGGCTTCCACGAGCAGGCGGCTCGACACCGTCGACTGGTACTTGACCGATCCGGTGGAGTAGTTCGGCGACGTCCAGACGTTCGACGCCGTCTCCGGGTCGGTGTAGCTCTGCATGTCGTGCGCACGGTACTTGCTGATCTTGTCCATGTACACGGAGAACTTGTTCTTCGAGCTGGCCTGGTACGTCACGCGGCCGTACAGGTCGCGGATGTAGTTGTAGTCGTCGGCCTTGGTGCCGTCGTCGAACCAGGTGTTCGAAATGATGTTGCTGGTCCGGAAGTCGCGGCCCGTCGCGAAGAACCACAGCTTGTCCTTGACGATCGGTCCGCCTTCCCCGATGGTGAAGTCGCGGATGTATTCCGTCGCGTTGCCGGAGGCCAGGCCTGCCGTCTGCAAGCGCGCCGTGAGGTTGTCGCCCTGCAGCTTGCCCGGACGATCCGCAAAGCCTGCCGATCCGCTGAACCGGTTGCCGCCGTCGCGCGGAATCATGTTCAGCCGCACGCCGCCCGACGACGTCTCGGCGCTGATGCCGCTGGTCTGGTAGCTCATCTCGGCGCTGGCCGCGTCGTTGAAGTAGCTCTGCACCGCGCCGTTCGCCTCGAGGCCGTTCACCATCTGCCCGTCAATCATGACGGTGACGTTCGCCGCGCTCTGGCCGTGCACCGACATGTAGGTCTGCATCGCGGCGCGCGAGCCGCCGACGTCCGGCAGGCTCAGGCTGACGCCGACGACGATCTGGCCGATGCCCTGGATGGTGCGGCCGGTCGGCAGCGAATCGAGGGTCTCGCGGTCAATCACCTGCACCTTCGCGGCGCTCGTCGTGTCGACGATCGGCGACGCGCTGGTCACGGTGATCGTTTCTTCGAGCGCGCCCACCTTCATCTCCGCGTTGATGGTGGCGGTGAATTCCGAGGGCAGCTCGACGTTCTCGCGCTTGATGGTCTGGAACCCCGGCAGCGTGAACGTGATCACGTAGGTGCCGGGACGCAGGTTGGTGATCTTGTACTCGCCGCGGCCGTCGGTGACCGCCGATCGCGATTTCTCAATGAGTACTTCGCTCGACGCCTCGACGGTCACCCCGGGCATGATCGCGCCCGTGTTGTCCTTGACCGTGCCCGCTATGGCGCTTTGCGCCGCCGCGGTTCGAGGAAGCAGTACTACCGCGGACAGTACCAGGAACAGACCAAACGCAAACCTTCGTGCGCCCATCAGCCGCCCTCCTTATTGGTCGCGTCGAGTCGGAGTCGCGTAAAGAAACAATTAGGCGGCAGGCTACGCAAAGGCCGCGACGGGGTCAAGTGAATAAGAGGGCGCGGATCCTGAAAGGACAAGCTCTCGAACGGCTTTTTGGATACGGAATAGCCGGAAATCGGCCGAAAAACATCGATCTTCGGGGCCCGTAGCGGAACGCGCCGTATCGGAACGATCGAAAACTCGGGAATTCCCGGTACGGTTGCGGCGCCCGCGAGCCACATCTGACGCAGGGGCACGCCAGCGCCGACGCTTGCCCGAGCGGCGCGGCGCGCCCCCTCAAAACGATGAGGCTTGGGAAGAACGAAGTCCCTCGGGGCGCTGATGGGTCTCGGGCACGTCACGAGAGTCGCTCGTTGAGTGAGGGCTGATGCAAAGCTGCTTCACGTTGCGGGCGACGGCAGTGATGCCTTCGGAGTGGTTGTTCATTGCTCATTCGCGGTGTGAAGTAACAGCGGTAACCGAGAGGCCGGTCGATTCGCGCACCGCTGGAGTTCCCACTACCAGAGGCGGGCGCCCGCCGGCCTCGGCGGTAATCACCAGCGATCGCGCGCGAGGATAGACGCCGCGAACCAGGGAATCGATTCGCAAAGCTGCCCGTGTCGTCGTCGATCCGATGCTGACCCAGCCTTCGTTGAAGTGGCCCAGATCGTACGCGCCAAAAGGGAGTCGCTTTGCGGCCGGGGATCGCAAATCATGAAGTCGTGCACGGGGACGCGGTCCGGCGCGCCACCCGTCCCTGGCCCCCCGCGAATGGGACAAGTCAGATTCATCAAATATTTACTTACGAGCCTGTAAGGAACCGGCTCGAATCGCACCTACCCGGCCGACAACTTGGAACTTTACGGCGCGTACTTCGAGTCCGCGAATCGCAGGTCATCCCGTTCGGGCGGTCGGCCGCGCCAACGAAATCCCTCAGAAGCCCATGCCATGGTCATACGAAACTGACCACGTGATTAAATAGGTCATTTCAGCACAGGGTCTGACGTTATGTATCACGAGCGTCATCGATCAGCATTCGCTTTGATAGTAAAGTTTCGATGCTATACTCCGCACCGCATCACCAAGACGGTGATGCTCGAACCTGTTCTGCGGCTACGTTACATGCGATCTGCGATGCACACTTGGACTCACTACGTGCTCGATGTCGTTCAGTCCAGTGACGACATCAAGACACTTTCCGATTGGGCACACACCGCAGGTGTTAGCTATACTTCGCTGCGGGAGCTCTGCTACGTAATCGGAGTTCCACCATCGGATGCATTATCTTTTGCAAGAGCTCTCAGGGCTTACATCGGCCACGTCAGACACGGGGTTCCATTGTCTGCCTTGTTGGACATCCGAGATAGGCGAAGCCTGGTTGCATTTACAGATCGAACCGGCCTGACTGAAACTTTCTGCAACATCAACCGGCTAGATATCGATGCGTTTCTTCGTGCGCAACAAGTCATTCCACAGAAACACGACGCGCTAATACACGTCAGGCAATCTCTGGCGCAATTAGATTAGCGTGTTGGTTGTCATTCAGTCCTCAATTGGTCGAGTCACGAAGAACCTTATCGATAACCTGCTTAAAGACATCGAATGATTGAAGACCATTAATTTTCTGCACGATCTTCACTGTCTGATTATCTGTAATCGATCCAACAAAGAACGTTGGAGTCGCCATGACTCCGAGACGCTTGCCTTCTTCTTGGGATGCGTGAATTGAAGCGCCGTCTTCTGTCGACAGGCAGTTTTTGAACGTCTGCGTCGTCAAGCCGATTCTGTCGGCAGCTGACAGCAAGAACGAGTCGAGCGTGCCGAGTTTCCCGCTTTCGGCAAGTTTGTCCTGCTGCGAGAACAGCCAATCGTGCATGGACCAGTACTGCCCCTGCTCGCCCGCGCACGTTGCCGCGAGACTTGCTCTGAACGCCACTGGATGAATCCCCTGGAGGGGAAAATCGCGAAATACGTATTCGATTCGTCCATTGTCGATAAACTCTTTTTTGACGATCGGATACACGTCACGCGCATACTTTCCGCAGTATGGACATTGAAAGTCCGAGAATTCGATCAGAGCAACACGCGGAACAGCCCCTTGGCGATGTCGCTTTCCAATGGACGTTTCAAGTCCGGTAACTTGCGTAACCGGAGAGCGAGGCGATTGAAGAAGACCGCGAGGCATTGGACGCACCGCTGGTTGTCGCCAGCGGCCAATGGCGACAGCGACAATGACAATAGCCGCGACAATCGTGCACAGTGTCGCGACAACATCCAGAACTCGAAATGCGCTTGAGCGTTCCATTGTCAGAGGTCCCTTGCTGTTATCCTGCCTGGCAAGTATGCGTGTCCTGCGGGCACGAGCCGGAGCAGCAGTCCTCGTCGATACTGCAAGACTCAAACGCGGCCGAACAGCCGTTCCCACATTCCTCACCACTGCACGTCGGGCAGTTGTACGCCCAAACCGCACAGCATCCTTCGTGAAGGTTGCTTGTTGAGTCGATTAGATTGCCGTCGAAGTAGATCTCCGCAGAAACGATAACGTCTAATCCGGTGCTATGATCTCGACACGCGTCGTGGCCATAGTCGAGGATCCAGCCTGCCTCAGCATAGTCGCAGGCACTCGCTGTCGCGTAATTACTCGTCGAATAGAACGGCGTATAGGCAGACCAAAGAGTAGTGTTCCCCGCATCGACGAGCGACCACTGCGCCCATCCCTCGCAGGCAGGATAGTCAGCCAATAGCGTCCGCGAGCCCAGCGGACCCACCGATACTGCGGCGACGATCAAGAAGACCAATCGAGCAAAGCGTCTCATTTGCGACTTCTCCTCTCAAGTCTCAAGGCCCGAAAAGACTAGTGCAGAATTGCCGCGATCCCGTCGGAGTTTCGTCGGAAGATTCGTCGTAAACGTTGTCGGAATATATGGTTGGGCTATAGCTTGGGCGTAAACGCGAGGAACCGCCGCGAATTGTTGGCGAGGATGCGATGCAGCGTTGATTCGCTGACGCCGGCCTTCGTCAGCATTGGCCCGAACACGGTGACTGTCTGCGCGATCCCGGGTCCGCCGTTCTTTTTCAGCGCCCGCCCGTTGCTGAAATCCGACGACAGCAGCAGCTGATCCGCGTATCCGCCGTCCAGAAAGGCGAGGATGGTCGTGACCTTCTGGGCGTCCGGCACGATCGGGATCGTCACCCGGTCGAATCCGACGTACACACCGCGTTTGGCCAGCTGCTTCGGAATCTCGGCTTTCACGTCGTCCAGACAGCAGACATGGCCGATAGCCACGTGCTGCGGGTCCACGCCGGCCGCTTCGAGGACGTCGAGCTGCTTCAGCGCCGCGTCCATCGGCACCGGCGTCGCCACCTGGCGGGTGCCCGTGTAGGCGTTGTGGGTGAAGATCGGCAGCCCGGTCTTCACGTGCGCCTTGCCGACAGCCGTGAACACCTTCTTCTCGTCGTCGGTGAGCACGCCGCCCTGCTGGCCGATTTCGCCGAACGCGCCGAGCCGCTGCGCCTTCGCGTCGCGCGCGAGCTCGTCGGCCAGCTGATCCGCGCTCTTCGTCGCGATGTCCGGCGGGTAGTTGCGCTGCATGTAGAAACCGCCGCTCGCGACGATGTGGACGCCCGACTCCTTTGCGATGCGCGTGAGCGCGGCGAGGTCGCGGTCCATGTCCGGATGGCCGCCGTCGACGAGGCAGCCGACGCCGTCGGCTTTCGCCGCTTTCGTCTCTTCCACCATCAGATCGACGTCGTCGCTGAAGCTGGCCGGAACCGGCCGGCCCTGCGCTTCCGCCAGGGCCTTCGTCATCGGATAGCGAATCGACAGATGCTCGTGGAACAGCGTCGCGCCGCTCACGTCGACCGGCGCGACGTCCTTCAGCAGCGTGCGGATGACGGCGCCGCGCGGAAACTGCGGCGCCTGCGCACGGAGCGTTGTCGCGATTGCGCCGATGCCCGCGCCGGCACCTATCAGGCTCAACGCCTCTCTGCGCGAAATCCGCAATCCGAAATCCGAAGTCCGCAACGTCACGTCTTCTTTCTCCACCGGCTGAGTGTAATGCCCTTGCCCGGCGCGGCAAAGCTCGAAGGACGCGGCAGTCCCGGCCCCGCGATCGCGAATCGGACCTCGTCGCCGACCCAATCCATGATGCCGAGCGTGACCTTTCCCTTCGCCGATCCGTTCAGGTTCAGGTAATCCACCGCCACCGGCGACGCGCTCTCGTCGAAGCGCATCTTCGCGTGTGCCATCACCTGACCGCCGAAGACCACTTTCATCTCGTTGCCGGTCGTCTGCCGATATCCGAACGACAGCCAGTCCGCGCGCATCGGTTCGCCGTTGGTGACGAGCTCGGCCGCCGCCCATTCGCCCTGCAGCTTCTCGAGCAGCGGTGTGATAGGGACATCGAAGCGTTTCGTGTCGGCCGCTTCCGAAGCGCGAGCCGGTTGCGGATCGCGAGGTGTCAACCGAGCGTTTCCGCCCGTGACGTTCTGCGGACGCCTGGCGTCCACGCGCCGCAGACGCTCGAGCGCGTGTCCGCTGCCCTTCTTCGTCGCGAAGCTTTTGGGACGCGGCGCGCCGACGACGCCGATGCACATCGTCAGCTGATCGCCGGCCAGCTCGTAGATGCCGCACGAGCGATTGCCCGCCTCGGGCCCTTCGACGAAGTCGATGTCGATGCGCGCCGGCTCGACCGACGCGTCGATCGCGAACGTGCCGTCGTAGGTGCCTTCCGGCGATTCCATGCGGAAGCGATCGCCGTCCATCAGAATGCGCGAGTGTGCGGAATAGGCCGCCGGCATATCGGCGCCGTCCACCTGGAGCGAGACGAACTTCCACTCGCCTTCGAGCGCGCGCAGCGCGTCGACGTGCTGCGCCAGCGCCGGCCAGCTCTTGAATCCGCTGTCGCGGGCCACTTTCAGCTGCGCGTCGGCGAGCTTCGCCTTCGGATTCCGCTTCTTGAGTGCGGCGAGAAGTTTCTTGGACTGACCGCGAAGGTGTTCGATGTTCGGGCGGGACGGGAGCGTTGTCGCCATGTGCCTCCATGCAGACCCGGATCCGCATTCAGGCTGCAGAAAGAAGCACGCGGCTTCCCTTCACGAGGCTCGATGAAGGTGAGTTGAACTCTTCCCGCGGATCCGGCGGCGCCCTTCAGCGCCGGCCGAATCCTACCGAATCAGCAATCGATCCGCAATCCGAAATCCGCAATCCGAAATCCGAAATCCGAAATGGTCAGGCAACCTCGAACAATCCCGCCGCGCCCATGCCGCCCCCGATGCACATCGTCACGACGACATTCTTCGCACCGCGGCGTTTTCCCTCAATCAGCGCGTGGCCGACGAGACGCGCGCCGCTCATGCCGTAGGGGTGACCGACGGCGATGGCGCCGCCGTTGACGTTCAGCTTGTCGTCGGGAATGCCCAGCCGGTCGCGGCAGTAAATCACCTGCACCGCAAACGCCTCGTTCAGCTCCCAGAGGTCGATGTTCTCGACCTTCTTTCCGGTCTGCTTCAGCAGCTTGGGGACGGCGAATACCGGGCCGATGCCCATTTCATTCGGCTCGCAGCCCGCGACCGCAAACCCGCGGAAGATTCCGAGCGGCTGCAAACCCTTTTTCGCGGCGGTCTTATCGCTCATGACGACGGCGATGGAAGCGCCGTCGGAGAACTGGCTCGCGTTGCCTGCCGCGATGACGCCGCCCTCGATGGCCGGCTTGATCTTCGACACGCCCTCGAACGTCGTATCCGCGCGGATGCCCTCGTCTTCCGAAACGGTGACGGCCTTCATCGACTCGGCGCCGGTGGCCTTGTCCACCACTTTCATCGTCGTCGTCATCGGGACGATCTCGTCGGTGAACTTGCCCGCCGCCCGCGCCGCGGCCGCCCGCTGCTGGCTGCGGACGCCGTACTCGTCCTGCTTTTCGCGCGGAATGCCGTATTTCTTCGAGACGTACTCGGCCGTCTGCAGCATCGGCCAGTACAGCTCCGGCTTGTGCTCGACGATCCAGTCGTCGTTGAGGAAGTGCTTGTTCGCCTCGTTCTGGACGCAGGAGATGGACTCGACGCCGCCCGCCGCGAAGATGTCGCCTTCGCCGGTCAGCACGCGCTGCGCCGCCATGGCAATCGTCTGCAGCCCGGAGGAACAGAAGCGGTTGACGGTCATTCCCGACGTCGTCACCGGACAGCCGGCGCGCAGCGCGATCTGCCGCGCGATGTTACGCCCGGTCGCGCCTTCCGGGTTGGCGCAGCCGACGATGACGTCTTCGATCTCGGCAGGATCCAGCTTCGCCCGCTTGATGGCGTGTTCGAGGGCATGCCCGCCCATCGTGGCGCCATGGGTCATGTTGAAGGCGCCCTTCCAGCTCTTGCACAACGGAGTACGCGCAGTAGAAACGACGACGGCTTCGGTCATTCAGATCCTCTCGGTCACGTCCGGGGTTTCGGGGTTCGAGGTTCGGGGTTCGAGGTGCGGCGTTCCGGTTCGGGGTTCGAGGTGCGGGGTTCGGGGTTTCCGGGTTCGGGGTTCGAGGTTCGAGGTGCGGCGTTCCGGTTCGAGGTTCGAGGTTCGGGGTTCGAGGTGCGGCGTTCCGGTTCGAGGTTCGAGGTTCGAGGTTCGAGGTGCGGCGTTCCGCTTCGAGGTGCGGCGTGCGGCGTTCGAGGTTCGACGTTCGAGGTGCTTCCAAACGACGAACCACGAACGACGAACCCGCGAACGACGAACCCGCGCGCCGCGAACCTCGCACCTCGAACCTGACCTCGCACCCCGAACCTGACCTCGCACCCCGAACCTCGCACCCCGAACCCTTCCTCGCACCCCGAACCCCGAACCTCGAACCCTTCCTCGCACCCC
>JADMIO010941435.1_pt1 | contig 21022 bp, 15 predicted proteins | sample 8958161 | NCBI WGS metagenome assembly JADMIO01 (sample SAMN16585339, study PRJNA669376) | soil metagenome | isolation source: Crop rotation soil | place: USA: Cullars Rotation, Alabama | collected 2011 | reverse complement strand
CGCGACTTCAAGTCACGTGAATTCCAAGCTTCGGATCCCACTGTGCTGGAAAGTGAATACGATCCTGCTGTTCGTGGTGCTCTTCTACGTCTATCCGCTGAAGTATGTTTTCGTGAGCTTTGTCGGCTCGCTCCAGGGAGTGCGCGTAGGACTTCATTGGGAAGACATGCCGGCGCTCTTCACGATCTATGGCCTCGGGGTCTTTGCCGTATTCACGCTTCTGGCGCTGATGTTTGGCCACGCCTGGACCAGGCGTGAGGAGCTGGAATTGAACGAGGTCGAGCAGGTCGACACAATCGCCTCGATCTGGGACAACGCGTCGATGGCGTTCTTCGGCGTGCTGTCCATCATTCTCGCGAACGTCCTGCCGCCCCGGCTGGCAATGATCGCCGGATTCGCCTATTGCCTGATCGGGATTCCGAAATCGCTGATTCCGACTGTCATGAAGCGCCGGCGCCGTGAAGCGCAGTCACGAATGCTCGGGGTTGAGATATCCTGAGTAACACACCAATCCTCCCATGGACGGCAAGGCAGCACCGCATCGCAGAGGCCGGCGTAAGTCGGATGATCTGTCTCCACTGATCGAGCTGCAGCAGAAGATCGTGACCCGTACCGCGGGCTCACTCAATCTGGTGCTGGAGGAGACGCTGCGCATCGCGGAGGCCGACGGCGCCATGTTCGAATCGCTGAATGGGAATGGGTGGCTGATCCGCGCTGGCGTGGGATCGCTCGCCAGCCATTCCGGCGAGAACCGGCAGCCGGCGATGGGCGTTGCGATGGAGGGGCCGGTCGCGATCGCTCGCGGCGGCGGACAGTCGATCGCGGCGGTTGCGTTCCCGCGTTTCGTGCTGACAGTGGTTGCCGATCGCGAGGACGCTTTCCCTCCGCGCGACGAACAGATCCTGCAATTGCTCGCCGGCTTCGCCATGCACGTCGTGATGGAGACGGATACCGCGCCGAAGATCAACTCGCTCACGGCTGCGGTCGAGCGCGAAACGCAGTTCGTCGGTCTGCTGCAGGACATCGCGGTCGCTGCCAATGAGGCGCAGAGCGTGGAGGAGGCGATCCGGCGCAGTCTGGCGCGCATCTGCGAGGTGACGGGCTGGCCGATCGGGCATCTCTATCTCACGAGCGAGCGCGGCGACCGCCTGATCTCGACCGCGATCTGGCACACAACGGATCCTGTTCGATTCAATGCCTTCCGTCGTCTCACCGACGTGCTGGAGTGGCGGAAGGGTGTGGGCCTCCCGGGCCGGGTCCTCGCCGACGCGAAACCCGGCTGGGTCGTCGACATCCGAAAGGACCCCAGCGTCGTCCGCACGGCTGTCGCAACGTCTCTCGGCGTTCATTCGTCGTTCGCGCTGCCGCTACTGATCGGAAGTGAAGTGGTGGCGGTGCTCGAGTTTCTCTCGGAGAAGGTGCTCGAGCCCGATCAGCGGCTGCTCGAGATCGCGGGACACATCGGCGTGCAGCTGGGCCGCGTCATCGAGCGCAAGCGTTCCTCGATCTCGCTGGCGGCGTCGGAACAGCACTACCGGCTGTTGTTCGAGCGGAACCTCGCGGGTGTGTTCCGCCTCGCGATGGATGGCAGGATCATCGACTGCAACGAAGCGTTAGCCCGCATCGTCGGGTACGACTCTCGCTCCGAACTGCGCGACCTCTCGATGTTCGACCTCTACCCCGAGTCGCCGGAGCGCGAGGAGTTCTTCGCGCGTCTGAAGGCGCAACGCACGGTAACGAATACCGAGCTGCTGCTGGAGCGGCGGGATGGCGCGCAGATCTGGACGCTGGTGAATGCGAGCGTGACCGACATCGGAGAATCGCAAGTCATCGAGGGCTCCATTCTCGACGTGACGGCGCGCAAGGAAGAGGATCTGCGCGTCGAGTACCAGGCGCAGCACGATGCCTTGACGAAGCTCCACAACCGCGCGTTCTTCCGCGTGCAGCTCGAGAAGTCGATCTCGCTCGCGCAACGCTACGAGCATCCGCTCGGCCTCCTCTTCATGGATCTCGATGGGTTCAAGCCGATCAACGACACGCTGGGGCATGCCGCCGGCGACTGGCTGCTGCAGGAGACCGCGACTCGGCTCGTGCAGTCGGTGCGCAGCTCGGATCTCGTGGCGCGACTCGGCGGCGATGAGTTCGTCGTGTTGCTCACCACGCTGACGAACGCGCGCGACGCGGAGACCGTCGCGCAGAAACTGCTGTCGCGCCTCAGCACACCATTCAACTACAACGGCCACGACCTCGTCGTATCGGCGAGCATCGGCATCGGCCTCTATCCGGATGACGCGCCCGACTCGGAGATGCTGATCGCCGCCGCCGACGAGGCGATGTACTCGGCGAAGAAGAGCGGCGGTCACACCTACCGGTTCCTCAACTGGACGCCGTCGAAATACAACATCCGCGAAACCTGATGTGCAGGACAGGCGCTCCTCGCCTGTCCTGCGTGCTCTATGCAGTCACGGACAGCACGGATCGATGTGCACGTCAGGATCGTTCTTCTTTCCCGGCTGACTCGCGAGCGTGATCGTGTACTTGCAGACGGTACCTTCCTTCGCCTTCACATCCGTAACAGCGTAGCAGTGGCCGCCATGGCACACAGGCTGGGCAGCCAGACAATCCGACGGCGTGTTGAACACGACGGAGAGAATGTCCTGTCCGCTCGTCGTGAACCAGTTGATGACCCGCGGTCCGCCGCCATGCTTCGTATCATCGGCGATCACCCCAGCCTTATCCGGCGTCGCATCCAGAGTCTTTTCATCGACGCAAATGATCGGTCCGTAGGGATTGGATTTCCCATGGCCGCCGCTGCATGCGGCATGCGACTGAATCGTAGGATTCATCGAGGGCTTCATATGTCTGCAAGCCGCGAAGAGAACCATGAGTCCAATTGCGAAGAGCAGACGAACACCCAGGGTCATACGACGTTGAACCATTCCACACTCCTTCTCATGAAAGTTTTCTGGGACCTGGTTTGGACGTTGGAAAACGGGAGTCGTGACGAATCGAGGTGAATTCGGGATCACGCTGAACCGTGGAGACTGAGTACCCGGCAGACACGGCACGTGTGAGCGAATCGATCGCTCCTTCCCGATCGCCCTCTAGCTGTGCGACCAGCGCCGCGTGATAGAGCACGTCGGGATTGCGTGGATCGATCATCGCTGCACGCGACATTTCGGCGCGGACTACGTCGGGCTCGCGCCTGCACAGCATCAGCAGACTTGCCAGTCGCGCGTGAGCGAACGCATCGTTGGGATTCAATGTGATCTGTTGCCGCACGAGCTCGATCGCGCGAGCGTATGCCGCCGCCGATTCCGAAGCTTTGTTCGACCAGCGGTAAGCGTCGCCGAGGTTGCCCCAGAAGTAGTAGCTGTCGGGAGTCAGCCGCGTGGCGCGCTCGAATGACATCGCGGCCTCTTCGTACTGCTCGAGTAGAAACTGGCAGGTACCGAGATTCGAGTAACCATCCCCCGTTGCACCGATCGCGATTCCGCGGCGATACGACGCGATGGCATCCGAGTACTTTCCGAGCGCCTGCAGTGCGGCGCCGCGATTCGAGTAGCCACGTGCGCTGTCCGGCAGCAGTTCCGTGACCTTCTGGAACAATTGTGACGCCTTCTCGTAGTGGCCGGTCTTGTAGCAGAAACTCCCATAGCGATTGAACGTACTGGCGACGTCCGGCCGCAAAGTGATGGCCTGTTCGTAGAGCCGCTCCGCGTCCGCGGCACGTCCAAGCGCGTCGTTCGCAGCGGCGAGTCCGGCGATGCCCTCGTACATGGCGGGCTGCGTGGTCACGGCTTTTTCGAATTCTCCACGCGCCTCGGCAGCACGTCCCGAGCGCAGCCACACTTCGCCGAGAACGATGTGCGACTGCGGCAGGTCCCGCTCGAGCTGCACGGCGCGCTCAGCAAACATGTTTGCCTGCGCCAGATGATCCTTGTGCTGCGTGAGGATGTACTTCGAAAGATAGGCACGGCCCAGCATTGCGTTGAGCGATCCGGAATCGCGTGCATTGGGCAGGATCGATTCGAGACGCGTGATCGCGCCATCGATCGCCTTCTCGTCCTTCGGGCGTTGCAGCAGACCGATCGCCTCGAGGAAGAGCTGCTGATCAGCCGGGCGCTCCAGGCTCATCGACCGCGGGTGCTTTGCAGCGTTAGCCGTGATGCGCAGATTCTGCATGACGGAAGCGGCGACCAGATCCTCGAGGACGAAGACGTCGTGCGACGACCCTGTGATCGTGTCGCCGCTGATCTGTTTGCCACTCTGTGGGTCGACGATCTCATAGCTCACGCGCAGCTGATCTCCGGAGTGTTGCACGCTGCCTCGCAAGAGGACGTCGGCTCCGCGCTTCAGGGCGACGTCGGCCATGCTCGTGTTTGCCGGCAACGGTGCGCCGTCAAACGGAGCAGCAACGTGAATACCGCCGCTCTGCGCGATCCGCGCGCTGATCGTTTCCGAAAGACCATCTGTGAAGACCTGCCCGTTCGCCGAAGCGCTCAAGTCGCGAAATGGAAGGACGGCAATCGACTTGATGTTCGCTGGGCGCTGCACTCGTTCATGGAAATAGAACGCGCCAAAGCCGAGCAGAATGAACGCAGCCATTGCCAGTGATGCCCGGAGCGAATGCCGGCTCGGCTTCGGTTCACGCGGCTCGCGGGCCAGCGAGTGAGCGCTGTAGGAGCCATGAGTGAGGCTGTTGCGCACATCACGCAGATCGCTCGCGAGATCGCGCGTCGAGGCATACCGCTCTTCACGATCCTTGGACAGACAGCGATCCAGAATGTGCTGCAGTTCTCCTGGCAACGACGGATCGAGATCCGTCGCCCTCGGTGGATCCTCGCGAATGATCGCGGTCATCGATTCTGCCGCCGTGGGCCGGTCGAAGGGCCGCTGTCTGGTCAGCATCTCGAAGAGAATCACACCAAAGGAAAACTGATCCGATCGATAGTCCGTAGGCTTCGCGCTTGCCTGTTCGGGCGACATGTAGCCGACCGTTCCGAATACGGCGCCGGGCGAGGTTTGCGGAACCGTCGGCTCCGATTGACCGATCACTCGCGTGAGCTTGGCGAGCCCGAAGTCGAGAATCTTAACGAAGCCGCGCGTGGAGATCATCAGATTCTCCGGCTTCAGATCACGATGCACGATGCCTCGCTCGTGCGCAGCGGCAAGTCCGTCCGCGACCTTCGATGCGATGCGCAGACACTGCTTGAGAGGGAGTTGCTCGCGATCGATCATTTCCCGAAGGTCGTGGCCTTCGACGAGCTCCATCGCAATGTAAGCCGTTGAATCGAAGCTGCCGATCTCGTAGATCGTGATGACGCTTGGATGATTCAGAGCCGACGCCGCACGCGCTTCGAGCTCGAAACGGCGCAACAGCTCAGCGTTCGTCGCCAGATGTGCGGGAAGGATCTTCAGCGCGATCTCGCGATCGAGCTTCTGATCGCGTGCGCGATAGACCTCACCCATACCTCCGGCGCCGATCGGTGCGACGACCTCGTAAGGCCCGACCAGACTGCCGCTGCTGAATCGCAATTGGACGGAAGGAAGTGTAGCGCAGTGCGAATCGTGGCGCGTACGCCGACTGCGCTCGACGCGGACTTGGCCAGGTACGACCCAGTTAAGTTGATTTTCCAGGTGCGACCCCCGAAAACCAACTTAACGGGGCTATGCTTTTCACTTATGAGCAACCTTCATGCGGGTGTCGATCTCGGGGGGACGAGTTTCATTGCGGTCGTCGCTGACAAGAACGGGAAAGTTCTCGGCAGTTCGGATTGCGTCACCACGCGCGGTGGCAAGCCGGAAGAGTTGATTGCGCAGATCGCCGAGCATGTGCGCCTCGCTGCGAACGCGGCCTCCGTCAAAGTGTCGAAGGTGAAAGCGGTGGGCATCGGTGTCGCCGGCGCCGTCGATCCCAAACGTGGCACGGTGGTCCGCGCTCCCAACCTCGGCTGGGACAACGTCCCGCTCGCGAAAATTCTGGGCAAGAACCTCGACCGCGAAGTCGTTGTCGGCAACGACGTCCAGGTCGCGATCATCGGCGAGCACGCCTACGGCGCGGCTCGCAAGACGAAGCGTGCGGTCGGAATCTGGGTCGGCACCGGAATCGGCGGCGGACTGATCGTCGACGGCGAGATCGATCGAGGCTTCCGCGGTGCGGCCGGCGAGATCGGCCACATGGTGATCCTCCCCGACGGCCCGCAATGCGGCTGCGGACGCCGCGGCTGCGTCGAAGGTCTTGCCTCTCGCACCGCGATGGAGCGCGACGTCCGTGCTGCGTCGAGCAAGAAGCCGAGTGCTGTGCTCGCGATCATGGAAGAGCGCAAGAAGGATCGAATGACGAGTAGCGTGATCAAGCGCGCGCTCGACGCCAACGATCCGATCATGAAGGACGTCCTCTCTCGCGCGCAGACCTACCTCGGTCTCCTCGCCGGCAACATCGTGAACATGTTCGATCCGGAGATCGTCGTCATCGGCGGCGGAGTCGCACAGCGACTCAAGAAATCGTTCGTGGGACCGATCGCCGATGTCGCGCGCAGCCGTTTCCTGCGTCCAGATCCGGATAAGAAAGTCCGCATCGAGCATGCACGACTGGGAGACTACTCGGGTGCCCTGGGAGCGTGTGCGCTCGCGCGGAAGATCAGTTAGCGTTTCTTCTGTTTCCTGGGCAGCTCACCGAGCTCCCTGACGCTGATTCACTCCATTGCCGAGGGAATCAAGAACTCGGCTGTGATCAACGGGACAGGCGGTGTCGCCTGTCCTGCACCGATCAAGGACAGCCGGCGATTTGGAGTTCTTAGAAGCGCCTGCCGGAACTGTTCACCCGCCTCTGCCTTGCGTCCAGTGCGGAGCAGCAATTCGCCATAGAGCTCATGTGCCGGCTTGATCGTGTCCGGAGGTCCTGATGGCGGCCCGAGTCGGTCTTCGAGAGCAACCGCTTCCGCTGCGATCGGAAGAGCCTTTGCGGTATTAGGCTCCATCACGGCCTCGAGCTCTTTGGACATGACGGTCGCGACATCGGATCCGCTCTTCAAGCGTTTCAAGCTCTCGGAAGCGAGCTCCCGCTTTCCCTGCGCGACAGCCCGCATTCCGATCGCGAACACGAGTCCCGACACATCGTATTTGGGTCCGCAACCCGTATGCTCCGGCATCTCGTTCTTTGCAGGAAGCGCTTCGGGCAGAACACTCCAGTCGCCTGTCTCGATCGCGAAACGCGCCTGCATGTTCATCCGCGCGGTCCGTTCGCGCACGTCGTCGCCGCCCGCCTCGTCGAACAGCTTGCGCGCGTCGTCGAATCGTGACTGCTGCAGGTACGCGTACTGCAGCCACTGCAGACTGTGCAGGTCGCGTTTGGATCGCGGAAGACTCCTGCTCTCCACCCACTGCTTCGAGGTTGCGTAGGACTGCTCGTTCGAGGCGATCGTTTCGGGCCACATTCCTAATTGCAGAAAAATGTGCGACGGCATGTGCAGCGCGTGGAACGCCGCGGGTGCGACACGGGCATAACGCTTTGCTGCACGCAAGCCGAGCGGAGCGTGCAGCGGATCGTCATAGGCGTGAATCAGATAGTGCAGCGCGCCGGGGTGATCAGGATGCGTTGCGAAGATCGGCTCGAGGATCGCTGCCGCAGCGATCTGTTTTCTCACGTCCGTATCTGCCGGCTTGTGTGTTCCCAGAATCGAAAGCGCCCAGAAGATCTGCGCTTCGACATCGTCCGGATCCTTGCGCGCGAGAGTCTCCATCGCCTTTTCATACGCATCGTCGCGCTCCGTTTTGGCGCCGTCCGAGTAAAGCGTCTGCACCGCGTCGAGCCATGCGCGTTCCCGCGGAGTCGCGCCGGTCGCGCCGAGCTTCGCGAGTGCTTTCCGCCCACCCTCGACATCGACTTCCATCCAGATCGGATGATTGAACGTCATCGCCTCGCCCCAGTACGCGAGAGCGAACGACGGGTCGATGCCTTCGGCTTCACGGAACGCAGCCGCAGCCTCGTCGTACCAGAAACTGTGCAGGGCCGCGACACCGCGAAGAAACGCGGCCTGCGCCTCCGGCTTTCCCGAGTTTGGAAAGGAAATCGTCCCGAGCTGTGCCGGCGCGGAGGTCGTCGCGAGGAAGAGAGCGAGCGCGAGAAGCGGCTTCACATCAAAAAGAATAGCCGCTTCTCGCGCGGGTTTGGTGACTGAACTGCTACCAGCCGAGCGTGTCGATGTAATACGGCAGCATGCGCCGCCACCACGGCCAGTCGTGGTTCACATCAAAGCCCCATACATCGAGCCAGTTCGGAATCCCCTTCCCGTCGAGAATCGATGCGAAGTTCCGCGAGGAATCCGGCGCCTCGTATGCTCCCTGCCCAGTCGAGATGATGATTCGGGTGTGATGCTGCAGCAGATCGAGTGCACGCCCTTCCATACGTGGCACGTACCACGATGGGTTGTTGAAATAGCAGTTGTCGTCGCTGTAGCCGTGGAAATAGCTCGGCGCAAGATCGTAGAAACCGCTCATCGAGATCGTGACGTCGAAGATGTCCGGCCGCCGGCAAAGCGTATTCATCGCGTGGAACGCGCCGAAGCTCGCTCCTGATGTTGCGATGCGCGCGCCGCCATCTCCGCACATGTGGCGGATGTATGGGACGACTTCGTCCTCGATGTAGCGCATGTAGAGCGCCTGCCGCCTCGCCTTCTCCGGCACGGGGAGCTGCGAATCCATCCAGGCGTAGCGGTTGATGCTTTCGATCGAGAAGATCCGCACACGTCCATGAAAGATGGCTCGCTCGACGGCCTTGATCAGGAAAAAGCGTTCGTTCTCGAGGAAATCTGCCGCGGCTGTCGGAAAGAGCAGCAGCGGGTGTCCACGATCGCCATACGAGACGATCGGCATGTCCATACCGAGGGCGGGACTGCGCCAGCCGTCGATTCTGCGAGGGAGAGCGGGATCGACATACTCCATAGGTGCAAGCCTAGCACGACGAACGGGGCTAAGATTTCATTACACGCAGAGGGAGGGGATATGACCGAGGCGGCGACCCATGCTCAACGGGCGTCCATCCTGCTGGATCTGGCGCGCAGTCCGAACGTCGGCTCCGGCAATCTGGCCGAGGCGCTGCGGGAGATTACAGAGGCTGCGTCACGCGCTCTCGATGTCGCGAGAGCCAGCATCTGGCTCTATTCCAACGACAAGCGCGAAATTCGCTGCATCGATCTCTATCTCACCGAAGCCGGCTCCCACACATCGGGGGTCGTGCTGCTCGCCCGCGACTATCCCGGCTACTTCAACGCACTCACCGAGAATCGCACGATTCCCGCACACGACGCCCACAGCGATCCGCGTACGCGCGAATTCTCCGCTGGATATCTCACTCCCCTCGGAATCAACTCGATGCTCGACGCGCCACTGCGTCTCGGCGGACAGATGATCGGCGTCGTCTGTCACGAGCACGTCGGACCCGCTCGCACGTGGTCGCTCGACGAACAGAATTTCGCAGGCTCGATCGCGGACTACACCGCGCTCGCCATGCAGGCCAATGAACTGCGTCTCGCGCGCGAGGCTGCGCAGGAAGCCAGCCGCGCGAAGAGCGCACTGCTGGCGAATCTCAGCCATGAGCTCCGTACGCCACTGAACTCGATCATCGGGTTCAGCGAGCTGTTGCGCGAACGCTCCGATCCGCCGACGGCCGCCAAGCTCGCGACGATCGAATCGGCGGGACGGACCTTGCTGGCCATGATCGAAGAGCTGCTCGAGATGGCATCGCTCGAGGCGGGTCTCACCCATCTCGACCGGCAACCGTACGACCTGCAGAGCCTCATCGAAGCGATTGCAGGAAGCGCCCGCATCGCCATCGAAAAACAGGGAAATCACTTCGAAGTCTCTTCGCCGATTCCATCGATGAAGCTCTATGGAGACTCCGAGAAAGTATGGCGCATGCTCTGGAATCTTCTCGACAACGCGAACAAGTTCACGGAACGCGGAACCGTCACGCTCGCGGTCGACAGGATTGCTGATGATCGCGTGCGCTTCGCGATCCGCGACACCGGCGTCGGTATCGCACCTGAACATCTGACGACGATCTTCCAGCCTTTCGTGCAGGCGGATCCGTCATTGCGGCGGCGGCACGGCGGTGCCGGGCTCGGACTCGCGATCACGCAGAGGCTTTGCGACCTGATGGGTGCCAGGATCGAGGCGGAGAGCGCGCCAGGAAAAGGTTCGACGTTCACCGTGACCATCGATTCGGGCTTCGCATCCAGCGTCACCGCAAGCCGTGATTGATGTCGCTACGCGAAGTGCCCATTCCATGCGACATTGAGTCGCATGAGTCTGCAGCTTCTTGGATACGCCGCATCGATCCTGATCGCGACGTCGCTACTGATGCGGTCGATCGTGCGCCTGCGCATCATCAATCTTTGCGGCGCGGCCACGTTCTCGGTTTACGGATTTCTGATTGGCGCCTATCCCGTCGGCATCCTCAACATGATGACCGTGACGATCAACATCGTGCAGTTGATCCGGCTCCGTCGTCGTCACGAGTTCTTCCGAATCCTCGAGATCAGTCCGCGTGCCGAGTATCTGCGCTACTTCATCGAGTTCGAGCAGAAGGAGATTCGCAACTTTTTTCCGAGATTCGACTACCGGCAGGAGGAAACCGATGTCGCGCTTTTCGTGCTCCGCGATCTCATTCCGGCCGGTCTGCTTCTCGGGAAGGTTCGTGGCGATGCGCTCGAGATCCAGCTCGACTATGCAATCGCGCAGTTCCGCGACATGAAAATCGGCCGCTATCTCTTCATGGATCGCAGCGATTACTTCGTTGAACGCGGGATTCACCAGATCGAGAGCACGGCCGACAGCGAGGTGCATGCCGAGTACCTGCGCCGGCTGGGCTTCATCGCGGATCAGGGAAAGACGTTTCGGTTGCGGTTGCGGCGGTTTTTCATCCCAACGTCCTCTTGCCGTACATTGCTCCAATGCGAAACCTGTTGCTCACACTCGCTATCCTCGTGACGCTTCCGCTACTCGCGGAAACGAACGACTATCGCGTCACGATCGCCGACGCGGTGAAGACCGCGCACGTCGAGGCGACGCTTTCCCTGCCGACGAAGGGGATCTCGCTCTTCAACGTCGTCCCGGCAAAGGGCCTTGCTGCCGGGCAGGCAGGTCTCATCGAGCACCTTGCTGCAACGAACGCTTCATTGCAGCCGCTGACGATCAAAGACCTCGGCGAAGGCGACTACGAGCTCTCGGAATCGGGCATCGTTCATCTGAGCTACGACGTCCGCCTGGAGCACGACCAGTACGAATGGCCCGCCGGTGTCGAGGAAGTCTCCTATCGCACGAGTGAAGGTCTGATGATCACGGGCTTCGCCCTCTTCTTCGCATCCTCGGACAAGGGCGACACGCCGTGTCATGTCCGCTTCGATCTGCCGAAGGGCTGGCGCGCCGTGACACCGTGGACGCCTGACGGCGATGGATTCGTGGCCGCCTCCCGCCGCGAGCTTCTCAACAACGCGCTCTTCCTCGGCACATCGAAGAGCGAGAACGTGTCGATCGGCGGAGTCGAGCTCACGCTCCTGCTCGGGCCCTGCTGTGCCGCGGACAAGGACCTCTTCGTCGATCTGCTGCGGACCCAGCTTGATTCGTACGCGAAGCTCTTCGGTGCGAAGCCGCTTTCGAGCCGCTATCTGATCATCATCAACGAAGGATCGACGGGCGACGGCGGCGCGTTCGCCAGCAGCTTCAGTCAGTTCATCAAGGGTCACGCCGACATCAAAGGCCGCGTGATCTGGGGTCACGTGATGTCGCACGAGCTGCTGCACTTCTGGAACGGCCTCTCGCTCGTGCCCGCTGACTGGCACGAGGAGTGGTTCAAGGAAGGCTTCACCGATTACCTGACGATCGTGACGATGTATCGCAACGGGCTCGTGAGCGGCGACGTGTTCCGCAATCGCCTCGAGAATCTGAACCGGCGCTACATGCTGGCGCGTTTTCTTCAGGGCCTGAACATGAGCGTGCGCGACTCTGGCGAGGAGAAGCAGAAGAACCGCCTGCTCGTCTACGCAGGGGGAAGTCTGACCGCGCTCGCGCTCGACATCGAGCTGCGAAAAGCGACCAACGACAAGAAGGGGCTGCCTGATCTGATGCAGGCAATGTTCAGGGAGTTCGGCGTCGCCGGGAAGCGATACACAATCGCCGACATCGAGCGGATCGCGGCGGCAACGGCGGGCCACGACATGCACCCGTTCTTCGTCAAGGCAGTTGGTTCGCCAGAGGTCTTCGACATTGGGCCGTGGCTGGGCGACATCGGCCTGCGCCTCGATCAATTTTTCGAGGAGCAGTTCGTCAGCGTGGAGCCCTCCGCGACTGCGGAGCAGAAGGCCCGCTTCCAGGCGATGTTCGGGAAGGCGTTCTAAGAACGGCTCAGTAGACCCTTCCCCCACCGAAACGCCGGATCGATGCAAAGTGCACATCGAAGTAGCTGGCGGCGGCGCGCAATGCGCGCGCGACGAGCCAGGTGTCCTTGTTCACGATCTCCTCGAGCGGTAACCGCATGTTGGCCGGAAGCTTGTAGCGGCAGCGGCGGCAGAGCGCGTTGCCTGTTGTCTTATCGAAGTTGCAGCGCGGACAGTTTCGTCTTCTCGCGAGACTTTCGACCTGGGTTCTGGACATCATCACGTTCCCTTCTCTCTCAATTTTTGCGCCCAAAAAAAAAGCCGGCGGTGTCGCCGGCCTTTGGGTGCTGCTGTTCTCTGTGGCGTTAGGTTACCACACCCGCTGAGAGGCCTATATCGGCAGCAGCGACGAAACTGTGCATCCGCTGGCGCGACTGGTGATCAGCACTCAGAATCGTGAGCGCGCTTTCATAAAGCGGGCGTGAGGAGCGCGGCACCTCATGCGGAGACGTCCGGACGATCTGGCAGTCGAGACGAATGGGACCGATCTCGGATGCGATCTGCACATGACAGAAGCGACCATGCGCGAGCTCGTCCGCGTGCACGACCAGCATGCCGCTATCGGAGACATCGACGAGATAAATACGGACTTCGCCGCACGCCGCCCGTAAGGGACGCGGAAAACGGACACGGCGATGGCGGCGGCGTTCAACCATAAGCGCTGGCATTTTAGGGAGATTTGGTTCCGTCGCTCGTGAGCTAAATCACATTTTCGTGGGAACGTAGCGGCCAGGCTGTCATCCTGAGGCGCGAAGACGCCGAAGGACCCCCTGGGCGAGTCCGCGCCGCAGGTTACTGGGGTTCTTCGTCGTCTTCGCGACTTCCAAGAAACTCCCAGTGTTCATGCGGGCTTTCGCGTCCTAGTCCCTTCTCCCCCGGCACGGGGGAGAAGGTGCCGCAGGCGGATGAGGGGGCCGTTCTTCGTGCAATGCATCGACCCCTCATCCGCGCTTCGCGCACCTTCTCCCCTCGCGGAGGGGAGAAGGGCCTAATGGCGTCGGCTGCGCGAGTTTCTTACCCCTCAGTCGCGTCGCCTTGCGACGTCTCCCGCTCAGAATGACAGCTTGACTCACGTCCAGAGCCGGCGCGTCCAGAACAACCAGAAAACGCCCCAGACCAGGGTCAGCGATGCGATTCCTACGGTCGCCACGAGCGGACCGCGATGGTCGGAAAGCGCCCCCGCCGCGAGCGAGGAGAGGCTCATCGTCAGCGTCAGGAAGCCGTAGTCAGCGGAAAAAATGCGGCCGCGTATCCAGTCCGGCGCCTCGCGCTGCAGACCGTAGGAAGAAATCTGCCACGCGGCGCCTCCGCCCAGATGTGCGAGGAGGATTCCTGCGAGACCGATCGACAACGTCTTCGAGAAACCGAGCACGATATAGCCGGCGCCGAAGGCGAGAACACAGAAAGAGATCGCGCGATATTGCGCTTCGTCGCGCTTCACGAACGCACGCACGAGAAAAGGTCCGAAGAGCGCACCGATTCCGCGCGCGGCGAACAGGACGCCGATGCCCCACGCTCCGGCGTTGAACACCTGCTTTCCGAAGACGCTGAGCATCGCAATCGTTCCGGCGCCCGATCCATATCCGCCTTTCACGGACAGCAGCGCCAGCACCCGCGGATTCTGCCGTGCATAACGCAGCGTCTCGCGCATCGAGTCGAGCAGCGGCGGATGCTGTTCGTGACTCGACCGCACTTCCGAGAACCGAGAGCGCATCCGCCAGAGCAGGAAGGCCGAGAAGAAAAAGCTGACAGCGTCGGTGATGAACGAGAGATCGCGGCCGAAATACATCGTCACTGCCCCACCAAGCGCTGCACCAACGGCGAGCATCGTGCCCCAGGTCGATCCCATCAGCACGTTCGCGGGCCCGAGCTCTTCCGCTGACACGATATTGGGCAGTGCCGCTTGCGACGCCGGCTCGAAATATGCCGAGCCGATCGAGATCATGATGACGCCGAGATATGCGAACGGCAGCAGCTCCGCGCTCCGCGCCAGCAGCGGCAGGAGACACGCAACGGTGCGAATGAGATCGACGGTAATCATCAGCTTTCGCCGGTCGACCTTGTCGATGATGTGTCCCGCGAGCGGAGTGAAGAAGAAAATCGGCAGCGTCTGACAGAGCAGCATCAACGATGCGAGCGTTGCCGAACCGGTGAGCTGCAGAACGAGATCGAGCAGCGCAACGGTGAGGAACCAGTCGCCACCGAGCGAGATCAGCGTGCCGAAGTAGAGAAGGCGGAAGTCACGGTTATCGCGAAGGAGCTTCCAGTACACGGGTGGGAGTGTACGTGGAGCGCGGACGTCCCGTCCGCAGTCGTCGGGCGTCCTCGCCCGGCGACTGGGCGCGCAGCCAGCGCTCCCCTCAGCCCGATTCCGCCACGGGATGGAGATCGCTCCCGACACGGCGATACGTCAGAAACGAATACGGATACTGATTCTTGTCGTCCGCCTCGAAATGCTCCGAGTCGACGAGCTTCCACTCGTTCACGTCATCGAACTCGGGGAACGTGACATCCCCCTCCGGTTCCGCATGCACTCGCGTGAGCAGCATTTCATCCGCCCGATGGAGCGACTGCGAATAGATCTCCGCGCCGCCGGCGATGAATGCGTTGTCGTCGTCCTGGACGAGCAGCAACGCGCTCTCCAGCGAAGGGACCGTGACGACGTTCTCCGCGGCAAAGTCGCGGTTGTGCGTCACCACCACATTCCTGCGTCCCGGCAGTGCCTTCCCTACCGAGTCGAACGTCTTGCGTCCCATGATCATCGCGTGGCCCATCGTGAGAGCCTTGAATCGCTTCAGATCCGCCGACAGACGCCAGGGCAGCTGCCCCTGGTTCCCGATGACCCCGTTGTCGGCGACGGCCGCAATGATCGTGACTTTCATACGGCGATCGGCGCCTTGATCGAAGGATGCGGATCGTAGTGCTCGAGCGTGAAGTCGCCGAAACGAAAATCGAAGATCGACGTCACGTCTGGATTCAACTTCATCGACGGCAGCGGCCGTGGATCGCGTTCCAGCTGCAGCTTCGCCTGCTCGAAATGATTGTTATAGAGATGCGCGTCGCCGAACGTATGGACGAAGTCTCCCGCTTTCAGGCCGCACACCTGAGCGACCATCATCGTGAGCAGGGCATACGATGCGATGTTGAACGGCACGCCGAGAAAGACATCGGCGCTGCGCTGGTAGAGCTGACACGACAGTCTTCCGTTCGCGACGTAGAACTGAAATAGCGCATGGCAGGGCGAGAGGGCCATGCGCTCGAGATCGCCGACGTTCCATGCACTGACGACGAGCCGTCGCGAATCGGGATTCCTCTTGATCTGATCGATGACGCCCGAGATCTGATCAATGTGTTGACCATTCGGTGCAGGCCAGGAACGCCACTGGTAACCGTAGATCGGACCGAGATCGCCGTTCGCATCCGCCCACTCGTCCCAGATCGTGACGTTGTTCTCGTGCAGATAGGCGACGTTCGTCTCGCCGCGCAGGAACCAGAGCAGCTCATAGATGATCGAGCGGAGGTGCAGCTTCTTCGTCGTCAGCAGCGGAAAGCCGGCCTCGAGATCGAATCGCAACTGATGTCCGAAGATGCTCCGCGTGCCGGTACCGGTACGATCCGACTTCTCGTTGCCGTGATCGAGGATGTGACGGAGAAGGTCGAGATACGCCTGCATCCCGGCATTCTAAGGGGTCGCGGCTTCGGCCGTGATCTGCGTTTGCACGTCGGACTCGGCGGACTCGCCGCGCAAGGAACGAATCCAGAGCGCATGGGCAACGACCGTGTAGAGGATCGCGGCCACGGCAAGTCCATTCAGCAGCACGGCACCCGGATACGCCCAGAAGATCGTCCAGAAGTGTGACTGGGCGTAGGCCGTGCCGGTGAGGCCATTCGGATTCGGCATCGGAATCGCGCTGATGACGTTCGGCAGATCCTCGTCTCCGATCAGCCCCTGAGCGAAGGACGTACCGAGCTTCCAACGGAGGAACAACGCGGTCGCCGCGAATCCAAACGCCGTGGTAGTCAGCCAGCCACGAAGCGCCTTCCCTTCGAGAATCAAGCCGAAGCCAGGAACGAACAACGCGATCCGCTTTCCCGCACCCTTCCATCGTGTAGTCGCTGGAAAGGCAATGAGAAGAAGTGTCGAAAGAATGCCTGTCACCGCCAGTACTGCGCCGGCAACCGCGGTACGCACTGGAATCTCGTGCCGAAATGGATCGAGTCCCATCGCCGGCTTTTCATTCAACTCACGCCACGACGACGGATTGAACGCGCGAAGAAACTCTTCGGGCCGCGGATGGTGCGGTGGAACGAACCTGCCGGCCGAAAGGGCTTCGCGGTTCTCTTTGACGCGCGCGTCTTCTTCTGGCAGTTCATCGTAGAGCGCCTTCGCCCGATCGCGATTCCCCGCGTAGTGATTGGCCACGGCCGTGATCCACTTGAGATCCTGATTGTCTGCGTGATTCTCGAGACGCTTCTCGAGGCGCTGCACCATCGCGGTATGACCGATCGCGTCACTGATTCCAATCGGCAGCGAATGAATGACGAGCATTTTCACGGCGAGCAGGAGCAGCCCCGTCGACACGACCATTGTGCCTGCGGCAATCGCCAGGATTACCCGATCGGGTCCGGAGCGAGGGCGCATCGCCATCGCGACGACCAGGCAAAGCAGCGCGATGAGCGCGGCGACAACCACGTAAATGGCATAGTCCACTCGCGACGTCGCGATCATCGAATTGATAGGAAGTGCTTTCAGTTTCGCGCGATAGGCATCTTCTCGCTCCGCCGCCGCACTGTCTCCACGCTGGCGGAAGAACCTCGACCACGTTGCGGAGGCCAGCACCTCCGTTTCGGTATCGAGTCCGCCGACCGCACGGCCACGCTCCAGCCATCCGTATGCGCGTGCCGTGTCGCGCGCGCCACCTTCGCGAATCATGCGGGCCTGCCAGCGAACGAAGGGCGCATTGATCAACTGCTCGATCCCGTAGTGAAACGTGATCGGCGCGGGCATCGCCTTTCGTTTGACCTCGCCAACGCGAGCGAGCGCGCCTGCCCAGCGTTGCTCGTTGTAAGTCTCGGCGAATCGAGCCATCCAGTCGAATTCGATGTATGGCGTTCCTGGATATTGTCCAGGATCCTCTAACGGAGCCTCGATCGCCTCAGCCTCGGCGCGATGACCCTGCGCAACCTGCGACTGGGCGAGTCTGAAGCGATGCCACGGCTGCGTCGGATCTCGAGCCATTGCAGCCCGGAGCGCGGAGTCGAGATCGGCGAAGGTCTTCGGCGCTTCTTCGAACGGCTCTTTCGACGGCGCAAATCGCGGATTCGGCACGTACTTGACGCCGGATCCGTCCTTCAGGAAATTCGCCGCGATCACCATGCCCGACTTCATTCCCCGCATACGCCACTGAAGATTCAAAGGCGGAAACAACGGCTTGTCGAAATGTCCGTTGCTGAACACGAGCGCGTCATCCTTGAAATCCTTGTCGCCGGCGGAATAGCGGATCTCCACGCCGTGATCGCGTCTCGTGTAGCTGCGCGGAAGACCGGGCAGGTAATAGCGCTCCATCACACGACCAGTCGCCGGATCACGCCCCAGCAGAAAGCTCGTATCGACCGCCTTTCCGCCCGAGGCAAACTCGCTCTTGAACCAATCCACTGCGTAGACTTTGCCGTCATCGACAAAGGCGCGCGCACTGCTGATGTGGGGATCGATCGCGACGGCCTTCGCGTATTCACTCGCCGCGTCGGACCACTGACCGGTGTCGGCATCGAGATCGGCCAGCAGAATATGCCCTCGCGCGTTCTTCGGATCGAGCGCAACAGCTTCTGCGGCTGCAGCACGCGCCTCGTCGGTTCTCTCCAGTTGTACGAGTGCAAGCACGCGGTTGCGCATGTTCTCGCCATTCTTCGGCGCCTGCGAGAGGAGATCGAGCGCGCCGGCGGCATCTCCCGTGCGCAAGGCATACAGACCCGCGAGTGTGACGACGATGTCTCCGACTCCGCTCGCGTTCGTCTTTCGCAACTCGATCTGATTGCTTGCCTGGGAGGCGAGGACGAACTGCTCGCCGCGGCGATCCCGTGTATCGCCGATGTCGCTGACTTTCACACCTTCAGTCGCATCCATCGGCGGAGGCGGCGGAATGTCCAGCGTGAAGTAGGGCTGGATCTCGGTTTCGTTGCGGATGACGAAGGCGTCGCCCCAGACGACGACGGAAACGCCGAGCCTCCGCGCGAGCTCGCGCGCAGCCTCTTCGCTGTGCACCGGATCCTTCGTCTGTGCAATGCCGACGACGCGTACCTTTCGTTCGCTGAGCCGGTCGAGAATCGCGCGCTCGATCATCGCGGCCATGACGTTGCCTTCCTTCGCTGAGTCGTCGTCAGGGCCGTAGAACGGCGTGACCGCAACGGAGAAACCCTTCGACGGTTCGTGCGCATCCGCCGGCTTCAGTGGCGCTTCGGGTTTGCGTAACAGGAACCAGAGACCGAGGACAACCAGGATCCCGGCTGAAAGAGCAAACCAAGTGGCGGGCGGACGTCTCGTCCGTTCAATGCGACGAGCGGACGAGACCTCCACTCCCCCCTCACTCTTCCCCACCGCGTCGATTGCGTCGCGAATCTCCGCGTAGCTCGCCGGACGTTGATCGCGATTCTTCTGCGTCATCCGCTCGACGAGCCGCACCACATCGCTCGGAACGTCGGGACGTTTCTCCACGATCGACGGCAGGGGATCATGCAGATGCTGCGCGACGACGGAGAACGGCGAGGTGCCCTTGAACGGCTTCTCTCCGGCCAGCATCTCGTAGAGCATGATGCCGAGCGAGTAAATGTCGGCGCGGAAGTCGCTCTCCTGTCCATTCGCTTGCTCCGGCGCAATGTAGTGCGGAGAGCCGAGCATGTAGCCGGTCTGCGTCAGCGAGTTCTCGGCGTTGCCGCTGAGGTGCAGCGGTTTAGCGAGACCGAAGTCCGCAACGCGCACATGACCGCGCCGATCGATCAGCACATTCGACGGTTTGATGTCGCGGTGCACGATCTGTTTTTCCCACGCCGCTTCGAGTGCGTCGACGACCTGTCTTGTGATCCGCAGCGCCTCGCCGACCGGCATCGGCCCGCGCGCGATGCAGTCCGCGAGCATCTCGCCTTCCACGTACTCCATCACGATAAACGCGCCATCCTTTTCATCGCCAAAGGAGTAGATGCGGACGATGTTCGGATGCTCGACGTTCGCCATCGCGCGCGCCTCGCGAAGAAAACGCGCGCGCGCCTCGCTGTTCGGATCGTGGCCGCTGAGCATCACCTTGACTGCGACACGACGGCCGAGCGTGTCGTCTTCGCCGAGGTAGACGCGCCCCATTCCACCTTGCCCGAGGAGACGAACGACCCGATGACCGGCAACACGCTGCGTTGCCGGCATTGCGATCGTCGCGTCACAACTCGGACAGACGGAGGCGTCTTCCGGGAGACTGCAGGCGCAGTTGGGACACGCGGTCATGGGCGATTCAATGATTATCCGTCAAAGCTCATCATCCTGAGGCGTGTAGACGCTGAAGAGTCCCGGCTCGAAGGGGGTCCTTCGCTTCGCTCAGGATGACAGCGATCCATGTACACTCCCCGGCCATGTTCCGCATCGGAGATGTGCCGGCTGTAGAGCTCGCATCGCAATTCGGTACGCCGTTGTATGTCTACGATACGGCGGTCCTCCGCCGTCAGATTGCCAGAGTCAAAACCGCGTTTTCCTCGCTGCCTCTTCGCCCCTTCTACGCGATGAAGGCAAATGCGAATCTTTCGATCCTTCGCCTGATTCGCAGCGAAGGGTTCGGCTGCGATGCGGTCTCGCCTGGCGAGATCTTCCTCGCGAAACGTGCAGGCTTCGCGTCGAAGGACATCTGGTTCACCTGCTCGAACGTCTCCGACGACGATCTTCGCGCGATCGGTGATTCCGAGATCGTGATCAACGTGAACTCGATGTCGGAGATCGATCGCGTAATCGCGCTCGATCTGCCGAATCGCATCGCGTTGCGCGTGAACCCTGACGTCGGCGCTGGACATCATCACGATGTCGTGACCGCTGGCGGAGGGGTGAAATTCGGACTCGATCTCGCTGAGCTTCCCTCGGCGCGCATGGTCGTCGAAGACAGCGGCCGCCGCATCGTCGGGCTGCATGCGCACATCGGCTCCGGCATCGACCGCATCGAGCCGCTGATCGAATCCGCGCGCAGACTCCTCGAGGCCGCCGCGGAATTCGATCACCTGCGCTGGATCAATTTCGGCGGCGGAATCTCGATTCCCTACCGTCCGGGCGAAGCACCGTTCCCAATCGACGACTATGGGGCCGAGCTCACACGTGTCGCGGAGAAACTTCTTCGCGCGCGCGACCTCCAGGCGATCATCGAGCCGGGGCGCTACGTCGTCGCGCAGTCAGGAACGCTGCTCGCGCGCGTGACCGCGATGCGCGTCAGCGCAGGCCAGAAGTGGCTCGGCGTCGATACCGGATTCAATCACCTCGTCCGCCCATCCAAGTACGGCGCCTATCACCACATCACGAATTGCGATCCGCATTCGGATGCGTTCGAGGATGTCGTCGTCGC
>JADMIO011367190.1_pt1 | contig 21023 bp, 18 predicted proteins | sample 8958161 | NCBI WGS metagenome assembly JADMIO01 (sample SAMN16585339, study PRJNA669376) | soil metagenome | isolation source: Crop rotation soil | place: USA: Cullars Rotation, Alabama | collected 2011 | reverse complement strand
CCGCGACAACTTGTCCACGTGGAATTCTAAGCTTAGGATCCCAATGTGCTGGAAATATGAAAAGCTCACGCCGGCGGAGCAGAAGAAGATCAAGGAAGGGGCCATCGCCCTCGGGTTTACGCCCGACATGGTTTACATGGCGATGGGTCTGCCGTCCAAGGTCGAGCCGGTCGAGGAAACCGGGGGCCGTGCCGAATTGTGGACGTACCGCAACTACTACCCGCAAATGGACGCCGCTCACGTGAGATATGCCGGATACTCGACTGAGTCGCCCTACCAGCCCTCGCGGACGTATTCCGGGAGCAACGTGCCTCTCGGGATGAGACGGGGTCAGAATGCGTCGGCGTATACGGGCGGTCCGCAGGGCAGCATGACGGAACCCGCCGACTTGCAGGCGTACACGCTCCGCATCCTGTTTCAGGACGGAAAGGTGAAGCGACTTGGCATCGGCGCGGACTAAAGGGGGCATGCCAGCCGGGTTGCCTTTCCGAGCCGTGGGCCCCGATTTCAGTACTTGCGGCACCCAATTTTTCCCTGCAAGTTCCGCCCCCTTGTGAGGGCGCGGTAGCCAAGTGGTAAGGCCGAGGTCTGCAAAACCTCTATGCGCCGGTTCAATTCCGGCCCGCGCCTCCAATTTTCGCCTCGCGAAAATTGCCCTCTGTAGCCCAACGGGCGAAGGAGGGCCCGAACTCAGCCGTCACCCGCGACCCACCTCGCCGACGCCACGCCTGCCGCCAGCTCAAAACCCAATACTCACCCCGCCGTCCACGGGCAAAACCGCGCCGGTGATGAACTTGCCCGCCGGTGACGCGAGATAAACCACCGCCCAGGCAACATCCTCCGGGGTGCCCAGACGAGCGAGCGGCGTCCGGCTGACGATCTTATCCTTGCGCGCCGGATCGCCGGCGAACGCCTTCCGCGACATCGCGGTATCAATCCATCCCGGCGCGATCGCGTTGACCCGCACGTTATGCGGCGAGAGTTCCGTCGCCATCGTGCGCACCACACCAAGCATCGCCGATTTTGCGGCCGCGTACGCCATGACGAGCGGGATACCGAACAGCGAAGCCATGGACGCCATGTAGATCACATTGCCATGCCGGCGCTCCGCCATCCCGGGGATCACCGCTTGCGCGAGGGCGTGCGCGCCAAAAATGTGCGTGCCCATCACGTCCTGCATCTCCGCAGCCGTCGTCTCGAGCGCACGTTTTTTGAGGTGCTTGCCGGCATTGTTGACCAGGCAGGTCACCGGCCCGTGCTCACCCGTGATGTGTTCCACGAGTGACGCCGCCGCGCCAAACTCAGTGATGTCATGCACCACATACGCCGCGCGTTCCTTCAGGCCACTCACGGCCTCGGCCAGCTCGGCCTCCCGCCGTCCGACCAGAGTCACGCGTCCACCGGCGGCATGCACCGCCTGCGCCACCGCCAGGCCGATGCCCGTGCCGCCACCGGTGATGAGCACGTGCTCCCCCCGCAGGGAAAACACATCAGGAAAGGCGGTCGAACTCATGGGCGTCGTTGGGTGGGAATTATTTCAGGGATTGAAGCCCCGCCTTCAGGTATCCCAGGGCGAAAGCCATGCCAGCGTGCCAGGGAGCGGAGCAACTCATCTGCGGAGCGTGGTCGGGGATGATGACGCCATCAAACCCATTGCGCTTCAGGATCGCGAGTACCCGCAGCACGTCCACTTCGCCGTCATCGATGAACGTCTCCTTGTAATGGGGCACCTTGTCGCGGACGTTGCGCAGGTGCACATATCCCAGCCGGTTTTGACGCGAGTACTGGTCCACCACGTCGTAAATGTCGCCCTCGGTCATCTCAGCGAGCGAACCCACGCAAAATTCGAGCTGGTTGGCCGGGCTAAGGTTCAGGTCAATCACGCGCTGATACATCTGCGGCTGGTAGACTAAGCGGGGCTGCGCCCGGATCGTGGGCATCGGCGGATCGTCCGGATGCAGCGCCAGCCGAACGCCGGCCTCCTCGGCGACGGGCAGGACTTCATTGAGGAAGCGTTCCAAGCGGCTCCATAGTTGTTCCGGCGTGGCGGATGGAACAGTGCCGGGACGTGCCTTTGGGTCGTAAACCATGTTCCAGACCATCCCGTTAGGCATGGGCAGGTCATAAGGCCCCTCCATGCCCACCGACGGCGCCTCGCCGCGCGCATAGGTTCCCTTGGTGCGGCCCGCCACGCCCGCGATCGAGAAATTATAGCCCATGATGGGGATGCCTGCGCGACCCATCCGACGCAGGATCGTCTTCACGTTTTCGATGTGTTGCGCGCGCTTCGGGCCGTCGAGGAGGATGTCATGCCAGTGCGCCGGGTCGAAATTCTCAATTGCCTCCAGCTTGAGTCCGGCCGCCTCCACCGCGCGCCGCAGTTCCGTCATTTCCGCTTCGGTCCACAGCTGGTCCGGATCGCCCGCCAAGCCCCAACCCCAATCCGTTCCGGTTGGCTGATCGTCCGTTCCTGACTTGGCCCCTCCCCGGAAGTAATCCACCAGGTGCGCCACAATATGCGTGGCGCCGGACTGCCGCGCGAAGCTGAAGTTCTCGCGCGTGAGCATGTGGCGGTAGAGTCCAAGTCCGAGTTTCATGGTGGAGGCGCGGCAGACTGGTCGAGCATTGGGCGGGAGCCAAGTGGTAAGGCAGAACTCTGCACCCCGGTGCTCCGCCCCCCATGCCGGCCCGCGACCACACGGCGCATGAATATTTGCGCTGATTTCGCTTTTCCCCGCCCGGGTTGCTTAACACGGTGGCGCTTCCCTTTCCCCTTCGCGCGATGCTGAAAATGTTTTCCCCCGGGCTCTGGATCGTGCTGCTGCTCGCGGCGGGGTCGACCGTCCTGATCGCGCTGCTGCCGGTGGAACGGCCCACGGGCATGCAACTGTGGTTGTGGGACCCCAACCATGCGACGATTGCCCGCGCCCTCGCCAGGGACTGGAACCGGGATCACCCGTCCACCCCCGTGCAGGTCCACCGTCTGACCGGAGGCGCCATCCAGACGCTCATGATGAGCGGTTTTTATTCCGACACGCCCGTGGCGGACCTGATCGAAGTCGAGCGGACTATGGTCGGGCAGGTTTTCGCCGGTCCCATCAAGGATGTTGGGTTTGTCGACCTGACGCCCAAACTGGAAAAGGAAAACCTGCGGACCGGGATCAACGGGCCGTCATTCAGTCCGTGGACTACGCGCGGTCATATCTTCGGGCTGCCCCACGACGTGCACCCGGTGATGTTGCTGTACCGCTCGGACCTCGTCGAGGCGGCGGGCATCGACGTGTCAAAGATCGAGACTTGGGCCGATTATTTCCGCGTGATGCGGCCTCTCATGGTCGATCTCGACGGGGACGGCCGGGTGGATCGCTACCTCCTCAACGCCTCCCCGAACAGTATCTACACTCACGAAGTCCTGCTGCTGCAGGCGGGGGGTCGGATGTTTGATGAAATGAATCACCCTACGCTCAACGAGGACCTCAACGCGCGCGTCATCGCCCACCTGGCCACGTGGTACACTGGTCCCCATCGGGTCGCGAGCGAGGTCACGGTCGGCGGCGCCTCCTCCATACGGCTGGTGCGCGAAGGTTACGTCATCGGCCTGCTGGCGGCGGATTGGGCCGCCGGGACCCTCCGGACTACCCTGCCGGACATGGCGGGAAAATTCAAACTCATGCCCCTGCCCGCCTGGGAAAAAGGCGGACGGCGGACGTCGGTCCTCGGCGGCACGATGCTGGGGATCACCAAGGCCGGACCCACCCCTGCGGCGGCCTGGGGATTTGCGAAGGCGTTGTACCTATCGCGAGACGGCGCCGAGCGGCTCTATGCCGGGGATCGCATCATCTCGCCCGTGAAGGCCAATTGGGCGGAGCCATTTTACGATGTCCCGGATGCCTATTTCTGCGGCCAGCCCATCGGCCGCATGTACATCCAATTGGCCCCGGACGTGCCGCTGCGGCCGTCGTCGCCCTACTATGCCCAAGCGCAGCAGCTGCTGAACCGCGCCGTTCTCCAACTCTGTCACTACGCCGAAGATCACCGGCTGACCGACCCCGCCGCACTCATTCCCGAGGCGCAGCGGCTCCTCGACCGCTCCCAGCGCGAATTGCGCGCCCAGATCGACCGCAACGTCTTCCTGCACTCCGCCCAATGAAAGGCTCACGCCTGCACTCCGCATGGACGCCGTGGCTCTTTCTGGCGCCCTTTTTGCTCACATTTGGCGCCTTCATTGCGTGGCCCGCGGTGCGCTCGCTGATGTTGGCCTTCGAGCAGACGTTCGGCCCCAAGACCACGGCTTTTGTCGGGACGGCCAACTTTCGCTTCATGGTCCACGATCCGTATTTCTGGACCGCAGTCCGCAACACCCTCGCGTTCACGCTGGCGGCGGTTGCGGTGCAGATCCCGGCGGCCCTGGGCCTCGCGCTCTTGCTCAACCGGCCGGACCTTCGGGGCCGGCGGTTTTTTCGGGTGGTTTTCTTTTCCCCGTCGGTCGTCGGCCTGGCCTTCGTGGCCATCCTCTTTTCGCTCCTGTTCGAACGCCGCACCGGGCTGATTAATGACACCCTGCACCAGCTGATTCCCGCCTGGGACCCGGATTTCCCGTGGATGGAAAGCTACGTGATGCCATCGCTGATCATTGCGCAGCTCTGGCTGTCGGCGGGCTTCTACATGGTCTATTTCCTGGCTGCCCTGCAGCACGTGCCGGGCGAACTGCTCGACGCCGCGCACATCGACGGCGCCGGGGCCTGGCAGCGTTTCCGCCATGTCACCCTGCCTGAGATCCGGCCGGTGTTGAACATCATCGTGCTGCTGGTGGTAACCGGGAGCTTCCAGCTCTTTGAACTGCCCTACCTGCTGTACAATGAAACCTCCGGCAACGGCCCGGAGAGCCGCGCCCTCACCGTGGTCACCTACCTCTTTCAAACCGGCTTCCGCAGCGGGGACCTGGGCTATGCCAGTGCAATCGGGTGGGTGCTGACGCTGGTCCTGGTGGGCTTCGCGCTGATGCAGCGCCGCCTGACGCGAAAGGAGGAACTGTGAGCCCACCGTCCGATCGCCGGCTGATCCGGCCGGCCACCCTTGTCATTTACCTGATGCTCGGGTTCTTCAGCCTCGTCACGCTCCTGCCGTTCGTGTGGATGATCTGCGCGGCGCTGAAAACGAAGGAGGAATTCTTCACGGCCCAATTCCTGCCGCGGGGCGACGGCCTGTTCGGCGTGGCCTGGGATCATCTCACGCTGCAGCAGTTCGTCCGGTTGTTCCGGGAACTGCCGGTCCCCCGGGCGATGCTGAACTCTGTCTTCCTCGCCTCGGTCGGTAGCGTGCTCGCCACGCTTTTTTGTGCGATGGGCGGCTACGGTTTGAGCAAGTTTCGCTTCTCCGGCCGCGGGCTTCTCACCACCGCCATTCTCGGCACCGTCGTCCTGCCCGCCGCCCTGCTGCTGAGTCCAAGGTTCGAGACGCTTTTCCACCTCGGCCTGGTCGACCGGTATCTCGGCATCTTCCTCCCGGCCCTCGCCCCGGCCTTCGGCCTCTATCTTTTCCGGCAGGCGATGATCAACAGCGTGCCGGCCGATATCATCGAATCCGCGCGGATCGATGGCTGCGGGGAGTTTCGCATCTTCTTCCAGATCGTCCTGCCGATCGTCCGCCCGATGATCAGCGCCTACCTGATCATCTCGTTCATTGCCCTCTGGAACGACTTCATCACGCCCCAGATCATCCTGTTGTCCCCCGAACGGCAGCCTCTGTCGGTCGCCATCTTCAATCTTCGGGGGCTGTATGCCGATGACTACAGCCTCATCATGGCCGGCACGCTTGTGTCCATCGCCCCCGTCATGCTCCTCTTCTTCCTCCTGCAGCGCGAATTCATCTCCGGCCTGACCAGCGGCGCGGTGAAGGGTTGAGCCTTGGGTGTCGTTTTTTCCGGCCCGCATAATATTCTATACATTTCCCGGCAAGAATCTGAACGCTCCCCCTCTCCATCCCGTCTAAGATAACAGCCCGCGACCCCCGCTTCGCTCCACCCCTCAAACCCCTTCCCCATGAAACAACCCGAAGACATCTCCCACGGCGCTGCCGCCAATCCCGCCCTCACCCCGCTAAATCTTCCCGGTCAACGCGAGGCCGCCGCCGAGCGCCGCGCCAAATATCCGTACCGCTTCCCGACGGATCGCCGCCAGCTGGGCGGCAAGTTCACGGTGAAGGAAAACAGCCGCCGCCTGCTCCGTTTCTTTTACCTCGAGCGCCGGCTGATGCACGCCCTTGGTTCGTGGACGCTCAGCATTCCGGACTACGAGGTGAAGCTCGAGACCGGCCGTCACATTTTTTACCACGCCGACGCCGCCCGGGCCCTCCGCGAGCGTCTCACGGAACAGGAAATGCGCCCGAAGGCCATCGATGACTTCCGCGACGCGGAAGTGGACCGTTTCATCGACGAGGTGCTCAGCGCGAATTCTCCGGCCGAGCTGCTGGTCGGCGTGCACCAGGTCGTCGGCAAGGCGATTGCGACCACGTATCGCCACCACATTGACGACACCGACCAGGTGACCGACGTGCCGACGATCCGCTGCCTGCGTCGTATCCTCACCGACTACGAGCCGATGCTCGCGTGGGCCGACTCGGCGGTTGAGGCCTACGTGGCCGGCGGCGTCGACGAGGCCGGCCTGTCAACCTGGCGGTGGCACATCTCGCGCTTGCTCGCATCGATCGGCGGCATTTCCGGCGCCGACGCCCGTGCGGAGGCGCCCAAGCCCCTGCGCATCGACACCAAGCCCTATGAGCGCGGCACCGTGCCGCTGCGCGACTCGCGCTTCGACACCTTCAAGCACACCGGCGACTACGAGACCGCCGACGGCGCCAAGCGCTACGACAAGGACTCCTACGAAGCCGTTCGCCTGCGGTTCATCCGCACGCAGCGTGACGAAGTGGACGCCATCGAGGCGTTCGGCACGTTCTGCTGGGATATCCGCTTCAAGGATTTCAACGCCGAGTACGACCTTGCGCGCATCACGTGGGATGAGGCCCGTCACACCGAGATCGGCCACCGCGCCATGCTCGCCTCGGGCTATGACCCGTACGAGCTGCGCAACCGGCTGACGAGCTCGACCTGCCGTGGCCCGATGGACCCGGCGTTCGCGATGGCCGAGATCAACCTCTTCGGCGAAGTCGGCGTGCTCAAGACCATCAACGACCTGATCGACACCGCCGCCAACCGCAACGACGAGCTGCTGCGTCACATCTCGGACTACATCCGGGCCGACGAACGCACGCACGTCCGCAAGGGCACCCGCATCCTCGAGATCATGACCAACCTCGACGCCAAGGCACTGGAGCTGCGCACGCGCGAGCTGTTCACCGAATGCCTCGTGAGCCTGGGCGCGATCAAGAAGGAGATCGATATGCAGACGCTGACCCGCGAGGAGATTGAACACCTTGTCGGAGAGTAATTCGGGCGCAGCCGGTGTTGGTGAGGTTGAAGTTTGAGGTTTAGGGATCGGGCTCGGCGAAACTTAAACCCTCAACCTCAACGTCACTGCGCGTTTTCAGCGCAGTGACGCGACGCTTGCCGCGCCGCCTGATTCGCCCTTACTCAGGCGGATTCATGGCCACCACCGTTTTCACCATCGCCAATCAGAAAGGCGGCGTCGGCAAGACCACCACCGCGGTCAATCTTGCCGCCGCGCTGGCCGAAAAGAAGATCCACACCCTGCTCATAGACCTCGATCCCCAAGCCAACGCGACCAGCGCCATTGGGGTGGAAAAACAGGCCGGCAAGAGCCTTTACGGTCCCCTCCGGGGCGAAGGCACCGCCCTCGAGATGATCACGCCGACGGCGTATGAGCACCTCGCCCTAATTCCCAGTGAGGAGGATCTTGCCGCCGCGGAAATCGAGCTCGCCCAGACGGAAAACTACCTGGCCCGACTGCGCACCGTGCTCGAGTCCATCCGCGCTTCCAATGGCTACCGCGCCATCATCATCGATTGCCCGCCCGCGCTCGGGATGCTGTCGATGAACAGCCTCGCCGCCGCCGACTGGCTGCTCATCACCCTCCAGTGCGAATACATGGCGCTCGAGGGCCTGGGCCAGATTCTCCGCAACGTGGAGCGGCTCAAGTCCGCGCACGTCAACGACGGGCTCCAGCTCGGGGGCGTCGTCATGACGATGTACGATTCCCGCACGAACCTGGCGAAACAGGTGGTGGACGAGGTGAAGCAGCACCTGCCCGACAAGATCTTCAACACGGTCATCCCGCGCACCGTGCGGCTCAGCGAGGCGCCCAGCTTCGGCAAGCCCATCTTCGCCTACGACCCCCACGGTCCCGGCGCCACCGCCTACCGCGCGCTGGCGGCCGAGGTGATTGAGCGGTTTGGACTGCAGGCGCCTTAGTGAGTAGCGCAGGCGTCACCGCCTGCACCGTTTAAGCATGCAGGCGGGGCGCCTGCGCTACTCGCTTGCGCTACCCGCTAGTCGCTACTCACTAATCGCCACTTCCACCTTGCTCACCGCGCTGAATAAATACCGGCACGCCTTCCTGCTCGGGCTACAGAGCAACCTCGTCTACCGCGCGAACTTCGCGGTGCGCGGGTTCTTCTCCCTGTTCCACCTCACGGTGGTCTTCATCCTCTGGGGCGCGGCGTATGCGGGGACGCCAGAAATCGGCGGTTTCAGCTTTGGGCAAACGCTCACCTACTTCCTGGTCATGCTCGTGATGCAGTTCTTCGTGGGCGCGTTCAACGAGGACTACCAGATCAGCGAGGAAATCCGCAACGGCCTCATCAACCAGTTCCTGCTGAAGCCGATCAACTATTTCCTCTACCGCTTCAGCATCTTCGTCGCCGCCCGGCTCGTCACGGGCGCCCTGATCCTGATCCCGCTCGTGGTCGCCATTCCGCTGTTGCACGAGTACCTCACGCTCCCTCATGACGCCTGGCGGATCGCCCTCGGCCTGCCCGCGATGGCCCTGGCCGCCGTCATCCAATTCAGCATCGCCTACTGTTTCGGGATGCTGACCTTCTGGTTCCTGGAAATCCAGGGGTTCGTTATCCTCTCGATGGCGGTGGAATCCCTCCTTGGCGGCCAGATGTTCCCCCTCGATTTGCTGCCGGCGAGCGTCTTCCGCGTCGCCCAGTTCCTGCCGTTCTACTACCAGACGTACTTCCCCACCGCGATCCTGACCGGCCGCATCGATGACATCGGCCTCGTTTGGCAGGGCCTGGGCATCCAGCTGGGCTGGGTCCTTATCCTGCTGGCCTTCAATCAATTCCTTTGGGTGCGCGGCCTGCGTCGCCATACCGCCGTCGGAGGATGACGATATTTTCGAATTTCGATTTTCGACGTTCGATTTCCAATCGCGCCCCGACCCTGCTCCACCGCAATCCATCGAAATTCGAAAATCGAAATTCGAAAATACCATGACTCATTACCTGCAGATCTGGCTGGCCAGCGCGCGCTACTCGGTGGTGCGGACGATGACGTTCCGCTTCGATTTTTTCCTCTGGGCCACGGTCGAGCTGTTCTGGATGGGCGTGAATCTCCTGCTGATCTCGGTGATCTACAACCACACCAACTCGATCGCCGGCTGGTCCAAGTACGAGATGCTGCTGCTCGTCGGCACGTCCCTCCTGATCCAGCGCTTCCTCATGGGCTTTTTCTGGAGCAGTATTTTTGAAATGGGCCGCAACATCCGGAGCGGGCACTTCGACTACTTCCTGGCCCAACCGGGCAACATCCTGTTCATGGCGTCCACCCGCAAGATCGACCTCGATGGCTTGATGAACTCGTTTGTCGCGATGGGCGTGGTCGCCTATGCCGCCCACCAGCTGCACCTCCAGCCCTCGATCAGTGACCTCCTGATGTACGCTGTGATGGTCGGATGCGGCCTCGCCATCCACTACGGCATGCTCGTGCTCTCCATCTCGCTGGCGTTCTGGATCACCAGCGCCCAGGGGATCGAGGGGATCTATTTCACTCTTTCCGAATTTTCCCGCCTGCCGAAGGCGGCCTTCAAGGGACTTGCCAGCCTCGCCTTTGTCTGGGTGCTGCCGGTGGTCGTGGTGAGCAACGCCCCCGCGGAAACGTTGCTGCGCCACATCCAACCGCAGTGGGTGCTCGCCCTGCTCGCCGCCACCATCGTTTGGCTGACCGCGGCAATCCTCGTCTTTCACCGCGGCCTGAAACGCTATTCCAGCGCCAGCTCATGAGCTCCCCACTCGCGCAAATCCAGGAACGGATTGGGTACACCTTCCGCAATGCCGAATTATTGGAAACCGCGGTCACGCATCCGTCGTGGCTGCAGGACCATCCCGGCGTGAAGAGCACCAACCAACGGTTGGAATTCCTGGGTGACGCCGTCCTCCAGCTCCTTCTCACCGAGGCGCTTTTTCAACTTTACCCCGACGAACGCGAAGGTGAGCTCAGCCAGCGGCGCGCCTCCCTGACCAAGGGCGTCTTTCTCGCCCAAATGGCGCGCGAGATTGAACTCGAGAGTTGCCTGCTCCTCGGCAACAGCGAGGAGGCTGGGGGCGGCCGCACCCGCGCCTCCGCGCTGGAGGACGCCTTGGAAGCCGTCATCGGGGCCATCTACCTCGATAGCGACCTGCCCACCACCCGCCGGATTGTGCTCGCCCTCTATGGTTCGTTGCCGGAACGCCTGGCGCTCGCCACCGCGGACAATCCCAAGGGCCGGCTCCAGGAGCTGGTCCAACCTCGCCACGGCAACAATGCGTTGCGTTACGAAGTGACCGGCACCGAAGGCGCCGACCACGCGCGCGCCTACGAAGTCAGCGTGTTCCTGTTTTCCCGCCACCTCGGCACCGGCCGCGGTACGTCGAAGAAGCTCGCCGAGGAGGCCGCCGCGGCCGAGGCACTGAAAACCCTCCAGGCCGGGGCCTAAGCGCGAGCGACGAAAAAGCCGGGGCGGAATTGCGCTTTTGCGTTTGGCTCGCTTCGCGTTTCCGTTCTTCCGCGTTTCCGCGATTTTCCGATGCCCTCTCCCACCCCGCGTCACAAGCTGACCGGCGTCTGCCCGCCAGCCCGCGGCGCGGTCGTCGCGGAACTTGCGCGCACCCATGCCGCGCCCGTCTGGCTGGTTGTGGCCGAGGACTTGAAGGCGGCGGAGCAGCTCGCCGAGGACATCGCCTTTTTCTCCGCTGCGTCCGGCAATCCCCGTCCGCTGCACGCCCTGATCTTTCCCGAGTCGATGCGTGACAGCCGCGACATGCGCGAGGCCTTCGCGGCGTCGAGCGAACGGGTGACCGTGCTGTCCCGCCTTCGCGCCACGCGGGCGCTCACCGCCGCCCCGGACACGTTGGTCGTGGTCACCACCCCCGCCGCCCTGCTCCAGCCGGTCCCGGCCCTCGAGGAATTTACCGCCCGCGAATTCACCCTCACCCGCGGGCAAAAGCAGTCCTTCCAAGGGCTGCTCGAGCAGCTGCAGTCGCTCGACTACGATTCCGAGGCCGTGTGCGAAGCGCCGGGCCACTACGCGATCCGCGGGGGCATCATCGATGTGTACCCGGTAACCGCCAACCAGCCATACCGGCTCGATTTCTTCGGGGACGAGATCGAGGAGATCCGCGAATTCGATCCCGTCACCCAACGTTCCGGCGCGAGCGTGGGCAGCATTGTCCTTTCCGCCTCGCCGCGCGTGCGGCTGGCCGAGTCCACCACCGGGATCGCCGACTATCTTTCGACGGGCACACATCTCGCGTTCATCGAACCGGCCGCACTTGAGGAGGAATTCAGCTCGTTCGCCCGCGAGGGCACCAACGGCCTGACGCCCCTGCTCGCCCGCTGCGCCGCCGCTTTCGGCATCAGCGATCTGGATGAGGCCACTGCGCTATTTGACTCCGGTAGCGACGAGTCAACGTGGGACACCGAAAGTCTCTCCCACCACCGCACTTATCCGGAAGGCGCCTTGGTCGCGCAGGAACGGTTGCAGGTGGAGGAAGACGCCCGCCTGAAGTTTCTCCTCCAGATCGCCGCGTGGCGGAAGGCGGGCTATGAGGTCGCAATCGTAACCGGCAAGGAAGGCGAGGAACAGCGGATCAAGGAAATCCTCGCCGACCGTCCTGCGCTCAAATCCATCCGACCGCGCTTCCTGCGCGGCACCTTGAATGAGGGGTTTCGCGTGGTCTTTGGCAGGGCGGGGCCGCTGGCCCCGACGTCCGAACCCAGCGCGCCTAGCGGTCGCGCCCTACCTTCCCTCCCGTGGCCCACATTGACCCCCGGAGCGACGGGCCTCGTCGTGGTCACCGAGACGGAGATCTTCGGCCGGCAGCGCCAGCGGCGCCCGGCGCTCAATCCCCGCGCCCTCGCGCAGCGGGCGCAAATCGACCAACTGCTCGACTTCTCCGAGCTCGTCGAGGGCGACTTCGTGGTGCACTTGCAGCACGGCATCGCGCTCTACCGCGGCCTGACGAAACTCGATACCGCGCAGGGCCTGCGCGAGGTGATCTCGCTCGAATTTGACGACCATGTGACCCTGCACGTGCCGCTGCAGGAGTCGCACCTCATCAGCCGTTACGTCGGCTTGAGCAAAACCAAGCCCCAGCTTGGACGCATCGGTTCCGGGCGGTGGGAAAAAGCCCGCAAGGCCGCGGAACTCGCGACCATCGACCTCGCCGCGGAGCTATTGCGCATCCACGCCGCGCGCGAGGCGCAGCCAGGACACGCGTTCCCGCCGGACACGACCTGGCAAAAGGAGTTCGAGGCCTCGTTTCCGTTCACCGAAACTCGTGACCAGCTCAAGGCGATCGGGGAAACCAAGGCCGACATGGAAAACACCCGGCCGATGGACCGGCTCATTTGCGGCGACGTGGGTTTTGGCAAGACCGAGGTTGCCATCCGCGCCGCGTTCAAGGCCGTGCAGGGTGGCCGCCAAGTCGCGGTGCTCGTGCCAACCACGGTCCTCGCGCAACAGCACCTCAATACCTTCCGCGAGCGCATGGCGGGTTACCCCGTGGCCGTTGAGATGGTCAGTCGCTTCCGCACCGCGGCCGAACAGAAAAAAATCCTCACCGCCACCGCCGCAGGCCAGGTCGATATCCTGATCGGCACGCACCGGCTGCTGCAGCGCGATGTACACTTTCGCGATCTCGGCCTGGTCGTCATCGACGAGGAACAGCGGTTCGGCGTGAAGCACAAGGAGCGCTTCAAGGCGATGCGCGCGACCGTCGATGTGCTCTCGATGAGCGCGACGCCGATTCCCCGCACGCTCTACCTCGCCCTCACCGGCGCCCGTGACCTGAGCGTGATCGAGACCGCCCCGACAAACCGCCATCCCATCCAGACCATCGTCAAAACCTACGACGAAAAGATCGTGGTCGATGCCATTCACCATGAGATCAGGCGCGGCGGCCAAGTGTTCTACCTCCACAACCGCGTGCAGACGATCGATGTCGTCGCGGAGCAACTGAGGAAACTCCTGCCCGACCTCACCATCGGGGTCGGCCACGGCCAGATGAACGCGGAGGAACTGGAGGAAATGATGACGGAGTTCGTCGCTGGCCGCTACCAGGTGCTGGTGTGCACGACCATCATCGAGAGCGGACTCGATATCCCGAACTGCAACACGATCATCATCGAGGGCGCGGACCGGTTCGGGTTGTCCCAGCTCTATCAGCTGCGTGGCCGCGTCGGTCGCTTCAAACACCAGGCCTACGCGTATCTCCTCCTGCACCGTCACACGCGCCTGCTCGACGTGGCCCGGCAACGGCTCACCGCGATGCGGCAGCACACCCAACTCGGCGCGGGTTTTCGCATCGCGATGCGCGACCTCGAATTGCGCGGGGCGGGCAACCTGCTGGGCGCCGAGCAAAGCGGCCACATCGTGGGCGTGGGCTTTGAACTCTACTGCCAGCTCCTGCGCCAATCCGTGGCCCGGCTGAAGGGCGAAAAGACCGCCGCCGCCATTCGCGCGAGCGTGAAGCTCGACTTTGTGTTCGTGGGCGAGAGCGGCGGCACGGGCGGCGCGCCGGGGCGGGGTCGTCACGAAGACAGCTATACCGCCATCAAGGACGCGGAGGACAAAGCGGGGCGCACGGAAGTGGCCCACATCCAGGCACGGATCCCGGCCAGCTATCTCAGCGAAACCCGGCTGCGGATCGATTTTTACCGCAAGCTCGCCCTCGCCGATACCTTGCCGGCGTTGAAGCAAATCAGCACCGATCTGCGCGATCGGTTTGGCAAATTTGGCGACGAAGTGAAGGCCCTGCTCCTCGTCACCGAAATCCGTATTCGGGCGGAACAAAAAGGCATCATCTCCGTCGAAACGGAGTCCAGCCGGTTGAAGTGTCTGCGCAACAGTGGTCGCCGTGACGACTGGGTGCAGGTCGGCACCCGGTTTCCAAGGTTGACCGCCCCTCGCCCCCTTCTACGATTGAGTGAAATCGTCTCATTTTTGAACAACTTGCCCACGCCATGATGTTAGGCCGCCGTTTCACCCTCGCCCTGCTCGCCACCGGTTTGTTTTCCACCGGTTTCGCGCAGCGTGCCCCCAATGACGGCCTGAACCTGCGCTTTGCCAACGGCATCGCGGCCATTGCCGAGGACAAGGTCATCACCGTCGACGACGTCCGCCGCGAAATCGCGCCCCTCATTCCCCAGCTCCAGCGGGAAGCCAAGAACGAGAAGGAATTCAACGAGAAGCTCGAGGCCCTGCAGGATGACGTTATTCAGCAACTGATTGATCGGGTGCTGATTGTGAAGGAGTTTAACAAGGACGAGAAGCGGCACATTCCCCCGAGCTTCGTCGAAAACCGCATCGCCGAGATCCAGAGCGAGCAGTTCGACAACGACCGGTCCAAGTTCCTCGCCTACCTCCGCGGCCGGGGTATCACCCTCCGCGATTACCACAAGGAGGTGGAGGAAGACATCATCTACCAGTACATGCGCCAGCAGCAGCGGAAGTCACAGGTCGTCGTCAGCCCGGTCCGCATCGAGACATTTTACAAAGAGAACAAGGACCGCTTTTACCAGGAGGACAGCGTTCACCTGCGGCTCATGCAGTTTACGCACGCCAATGGGGAATCCGATGAAGCGCTGAAGGCCAAGGCTGACATCGTCCTGGCTCGCCTGAAGGCCGGGGTGAAGTTTGAGGATCTGGCCAAGGAGTTCAGCATGGACTCGCGTCGCAGCAAGGGTGGCGATTGGGGCTGGGTCAAACGCTCCGATTTCCGCAAGGAATTCACTGACATCGTCTTCAACATGAAGAAGGGCGAATGTTCGGATCCCGTCATTCTCCCGGAAGGCGTCTTCCTCCTCTACGTGGAGGACCGCAAGTACGCAGGCATTCAGCAGCTCGACGACGTCCGCGACCAAATCGAGCGCATCCTAGTGCAGCAGATGAGCCAGATCAGCCAGGAACGCTGGCTAGAGCGCCTGCGCCGCAACGGTTACGTGAAGCACTTCTGAGCCGCATCGGGTCCGAGCTGCCCTTTGATCGGACACCGTGAAGACCCAGGTCAACTTCCGGTCTTCAAAATTCCCGCCCTACGAGGGTGAGGAAAAAGAAATCAACGAGGGCCTGTGGGGCAAACGCCTCGCCGAGTACCTCGTTGGGAAACTCAACGCCAAGGGTATCAAGACGGACGGCATCGTCGCCGAGGATTGGGGCTGGCTGGTGGGCATCCACAACGAGGATTTCCTCCTCGCCCTCTGCTGCGGGCATCAGGATGGCGACGACGATGAGTTCCTGGTCTTCACCGAACCGGCCACCCCGGTGGTGAAAAAGCTCTTCAAGAAACTCGACGCCACCGTCCAGCTTGCCCGCCTGACGGGGGCGTTGCAGGAGATCCTCGTCGCCGATCCGGAAATCAAGGACGTGGTTTGGTCGGAGCCGGACGTGAAGTAAGGTCCCGACCTGAGCAGCGAAACAGCGGAGACCGCGTTATTTCTTGGCGGAGATCTTCTCCGGCGGATTCTTCGCGTTCGGGCAGGAGTCGATCCAAACGCCCTCGGGACGCGCCCACTCCACCGCGTTGGCGATGACCTTGCGGACGTTCTTGTCGAGATAGGTCGGGTAGGTTTCGTGGCCCGGGCGGAAATAGAAAATTTTCCCATTGCCGCGCCGCCAGCAGCAACCGCTGCGGAAAACCTCGCCGCCCTCGAACCACGAGATGAACACCTGTTCCTCGGGCGCCGGGATGGCAAAGGGTTCGCCGTACATTTCCTCCTGCGGAAGCTCGAAATACTTGTCGATGCCGCGGGCGATCGGATGACCCGGGTTGCAGACCCAAAGGCGCTCCTTCTCGTCTGCCTCGCGCCAGGTCAGCGAACACGTCGTGCCAAGGAGACGCTTGAAGATTTTCGAATAGTGTCCCGAGTGCAGCACGATCAGCCCCATGCCCTCGAGCACGCGCTTCTGGACGCGGTCCACAATCTCGTCGCTAACCTTGTCGTGGGCCATGTGCCCCCACCACGTCAGCACGTCGGTGGCCGCCAGTTTCTCGACCGTCAGGCCATGATCCGGCTCCTGTAACGTCGCCGTCGTGACGGTCGCCCCGGGCAGAAACTCGCGCACACCCTCCGCGATGGCGCTATGCATGCCGCGCGGGTAGATCGCGCCGACCTTGGGATTCTTGTGCTCGTGGACGTTCTCGCCCCAGACGGTGACTCGGAGAGGATTCATAAGAGAGAAAGGCAGACGATGGGCCGATTGGGAAAACGAGTCCAAGCCAAATCCGGCGACCACGGATCTTTGACCACGGATTTCACGGATGACACGGATCTTTCCTGCATTTTCTTCCGAAATTGGAACACAGAGACCACAGAGGGGGCACGGAGAGCACGGAGAGAGCCTCCGTAACCTCTGTGCCGGGTTCCGGATTCGTTTTGCGAAGGATTGATCCGTGTCCTCCGTGAAATCCGTGGTTAAGATTCCGGAAATATAACGTCCCGTCCACCGCCAGCACCCCTCTTCCCCTTCCTGTTCGGTCACACCATCGTGCCCGATTCGACTGAATACCCCGCGACCAACCGCCTGCGTGAGCTGGCGGCCGGCGAGCGGCCGCAGGAGCGCCTGGTGAGGCTTGGACCGGGCGCGCTCAGCGACACCGAACTGGTGGCGCTGCTGCTGCGGAATGGCACGCGCGGGCAGGACGTGATGACGCTCGCCACCCGCCTGCTCGCCGACGCGAGTTCACTCGCGGGCCTGATGGCTTGGCGCGAACCCGAATTCCGGAAGCTCAAGGGCATCGGTCAGGTAAAGGCGCTGCAGCTCATGGCCGTGGTTGAAATCGCCCGCCGGATCGTTGGCCAGAAAGCGGAGGATACCCCGTTGCTGAACCGCGCGGACCGCGTGGCGGAGTATTTCCAGCCCTTCTGCATGGGCTTGGAGGTCGAGAAATTCTGGGTGCTCTGCCTCAACCGCAAGAACCGCCTGCTCAAGCGCGTGGAGGTCACGTCGGGCACCGCAACGTCCGCCCTCGCCCACCCGCGCGAAGTCTTCCGCGAGGCCATCCGCGAGGCTGCGACCGCGGTTGTTTGCGTCCACAACCACCCCAGCGGAGACCCGGCACCCAGCGCCGCCGATCTCCAGATCACCCGGCAGCTCCGCGAGGCCGCCAAGGCGGTGGATATCGATCTATTGGACCATGTTATCCTCGGTCGGCCTAATGCGGATCCGGCGGGACGTGGGTACTATAGTTTCAGGGAGGCGGGGCTGATTTGAGGTCCCTATGCCTCATATTCGCAGAAGGAGGTGGCTTGCCAGGTCCCGTCGAGGTGCTCGGCCCGCCTTCGCCCGCTGAACGCGGGTTACGGCGCGGCATTCTTCGGGTCGCTGATGCGACGGGCGAAGAATGGTAGGACCTGGATTCGAACCAGGGAAGGCGTTAGCCAGCAGATTTACAGTCTGCCCTCGTTGGCCACTTGAGTATCCTACCAAATGGGGAGCGCGAAAACTCTCGGCTCACCTCCCTTAGTTCAAGGCTTTTTTCAGCGTCGCTTTGACGGCACGTCTGGCCTTCCTCTCCTCCACTGCGGCCATGCTCACCGATGTGAAAGAACTGCTTGCGGAATTCCTCGCCCAAGGGGTCGTTTCCGCGCTGCTCACCATCAGTGGCTTCCTCCTCGCCCTGCTCCTGGTCGCCCGGCTGATGAGCCAGAAAAAGGCCCCTGCGAACACCTTCGCGTGGCTTCTCGTCATCATCCTCCTCCCCTATGTCGGCGTGCCGCTCTATCTCATGTTCGGCGGCCGCAAACTGCGCCAGATGGCCGCCCGGAAGGCACCCCTGACGCCTCATTTGCTCCACCCCGCCATGTCCGCGTCGCCGTTCGCCAGCCGCCCCGTCGCCCATACCATCATGTCCAGCGGCGCGGGCGCTCCCGTCGCCGGCAACCGCCTGAAACTGCTGACCACCGGCGAGGATACCTACGCGGAACTCGAACGCCAGATTCGCGCCGCCCGACAGACGATTCACATCAACACGTTCATCCTGGGACGCGATGACACCGGCCGTCGCCTGCTCCAACTCCTGACCCAACGCGCCCGCGAGGGTCTGAAGGTCCGCCTGCTGTTGGACGCCGTGGGCAGCATGTTTATTTTCCGAGGCTTTCACGCCCCGCTGCGCGCCGCCGGCGGTGAGGTGGTCATCTTCATGCCGGTGCTGCCCTTCACCTCCCGGGGCTCGGCCAATCTCCGCAACCACCGGAAGATCGCCGTCTTTGATTACTCCACCGCCATCATCGGCGGCCATAATCTCGCCTACGAATACATGGGGGCGACGGCCTTTCCGAAGCGCTTTCGTGACTTGGGTGCACTCATCGAGGGACCCGCGGCGACACTGCTGAACGAGGTGTTCATCGCGGACTGGTGCTTCGCGAGTCGCCAGGCTCCGGAAACCGTCCGACCCGGCCCGCGGATCGAACCCGCGGCCGCCCGCGGCGAGGGGGAACTGCAGGTGGTCGCGAGCGGACCGGACGTGCCGGGGGACCCGCTCTACGAGGGAATCATCTCCATGATCCAGGAGGCGGAGCAAAGCATCTGGATTGTCACGCCGTACTTCATTCCGGACGACGTGCTGTTGCGCTCGCTCATCGTCAAGGCGCGCGCGGGACGCGAGGTGGTCCTGATCGTGCCTGAGCACTCGAACCATCCGGTCACAGACTTCGCACGGCGGCATTATGTCCGGGAACTGTGCCTGGCCGGCGGGCGCGTGTTGCTCTTCCAGCCAGGCATGATGCACAGCAAGGCGGTGATCGTGGACGACCACGTCGGCCTGCTCGGTTCGGCGAATTTCGACTTACGCAGCCTGTTCGTGAACTTTGAGATCGGCGTCGTCGTACACACCCCAGCCGAGGCCCTGATGATGAAAGCTTGGGCCAAGGAACAAGCCGCGAGCTGTCGGGAATTCGTCAATCGGAAGCGCCCCCATCGGTTGTGGACAAGCATGCTGGAGGATTTCAGCCGCCTGCTCGCGCCTCTGCTGTGAGTTTGAAATCCCAAAGGTAGCACGTGACCGGCCGGGCGCGCCGGAAGAATCGGTCAAGCGGGCCCAGCGGTCCTGCCCTACCAGCAATCCTCCGCCGATGACGCGGGAATCAAGCCGACGCGCTGGCCAGCTCGAGCAGGTCAAACGCATGGCTGACCTCGTGCCGGATTTCGGCGAGGGCGGCTTTGGCGTGTTCGACCTGGACGTCCTTCTTCTCGGCGTACTCGGCCTTGAGGGCCGTCCAGCGTTCGCCAAGGCGGTGGAGCTTCGCCCCGGAATTTTGCAAGAGCAGGCGCATGCGGCCCTGGAGCGGAGTCACCCGGCAAGCGAGGCGCTCGTCGAGGCGGCGGCGGGCCTCGGCCAGCTGCATGAGGAGAATCTTCTCCTCCGACACGCGGCGCAGGCCCGTGACGAGCCGGAGCTTGGCGAGGAGCCAGATGGACCACTTGGTCGGATCCCACTGCCACCACTTTACGCCATTGCGGTAGTCATGCTGAAACTCGTGGTGATAATTGTGATAGCCCTCGCCAAAGGTGAAAAGCGCCATGAACCAGCTGTCGCGGGCGCTGCATTGATCCGAATACGGCCGCTGGCCAACGGTGTGGCAAAGGGAGTTGATGAAAAACGTCATGTGCTGCACGACGGTCACGCGCGCCACGCCTGCGATCAGGAAACCGCCCAGGGCACCCGTCCAGCCGGCGTGCCAGTAACCAAGGGCCGCGGGAATCAGGAAGCCGATGAGGACCGCGATCGGCACATAGAAGCGGTCTTGGAACCGCACCAACGGATCCTTGCGGAGGTCGGCCACGTTATCCCACGGCGGCTCGGGATCCAATTTGAAGAGGATCCAGCCCATATGCGCATACCAAAAGCCCTGCGAAATATCGTAAGGGTCTTCTGCACCATCGACATGCTTGTGGTGCCGGCGGTGGTCAGAAACCCAGGCCAAGGCGCAATTTTCAAAGGCTGCGGCGCCAAACATCAGCGTGGCCAGCCGCACGGGCCAGCGCGCTTCAAAGGCCTTGTGCGCAAACAGCCGGTGGTAGCCGAGCGTGATGCTCAGGCCGGTGGCGAGGCAGAAAAACACAAACATCCACACCTGGAACGCGTCCACGTGGAAGCGCCACAGATACAGCGGCACCGCGGTGACGGTGATGACGGCGGTCCCAATCAGGAACGCACTGTTGGTCCAATTGATACGAGCGGCAGGTAGACGGAAGGGCACGACGCAAGGAACCTCAACCGGCCCGAACTCGCAATGGCAATCGCTGGTAAAAAAGTTGCGGAAACTACCCACCATCATCGCGGGCTACCCGCCGCGCGAACGGCCTGCAATCGCGTGAGGTTATTCCGCGCGGGCGTGTAGTCGGGCTTCAGCCGCAGCGTCTCCTCGTAATGCGCCTGCGCCTCGTCAAGCCGCCCGAGGTGCATCAGGGCATTGGCGAAATTATTGTGCGCCTCCGCGAAATCCGGCCGCAACCGCACCACGGCGGCGTACTGCTCCGCCGCGCCCGGATAACGCCGCAAGGCAAAGAGCGCGTTCCCGAGGTTGTAGCGCGCCACGATGGAATCCGGATCCCGGCGCACCGCCG
>JADMIO010820030.1_pt1 | contig 21026 bp, 21 predicted proteins | sample 8958161 | NCBI WGS metagenome assembly JADMIO01 (sample SAMN16585339, study PRJNA669376) | soil metagenome | isolation source: Crop rotation soil | place: USA: Cullars Rotation, Alabama | collected 2011 | reverse complement strand
CGCGACAACTTGTCCACGTGGAATTCTAAGCTTAGGATCCCAATGTGCTGGAAAGACAACTCCTGGCCGGACGGCATCGTCGTCGGGCGGCAGCCAGGCCCGCGGGACCGCCGATCAACGAGGATTGACGGTTTGTGCAGAACGCCTGGTGGCGTGACCTGCGGTGATTTGACCCTCGCGGCGCCGCTCAAGTAATCTTGAGCAGTTGTCGCCAGGCCCGAGGCCGGCGGCCGGTAAACCCAGACATGCGCAGCGACCAGTAGCGCGCGCCCAGAACGAGAAGAAGGACCCGATGGCAGCCGAGAAAGCCACGTACGCGATCGTCAAGACCGGTGGCAAGCAGTACAAGGTTGCGGTCGGCGACGTGGTCAAGGTCGAGAAGCTCGATGCCGAGGCCGGCGCCAATGTGTCGCTGCCCGTCGCCCTGGTGGTCGACGGTGCGAACGTCACCAGCGCGGCCAAGGATCTGGAAAAGGTCGCCGTCACCGGTGAGGTGCTCGAGCACACCAAGGGCCCCAAGATCCGCATCCACAAGTTCAAGAACAAGACCGGCTATCACAAGCGGCAGGGTCACCGTCAGCAGCTGACGGTCCTCAAGGTCACCGGAATCAAGTAGTAGGAGGCGACACATGGCACACAAGAAGGGCGCTTCCAGCTCACGCAACGGACGCGACTCAGCCGCCCAGCGGCTCGGCGTCAAGCGTTTCGGCGGTCAGATCGTCAAGGCTGGCGAGATCATCGTCCGCCAGCGCGGCACCCACTTCCACCCCGGCGTGAACGTCGGGCGCGGCGGCGACGACACGTTGTTCGCTACGGCTCCCGGTGCCGTCACGTTCGGCACCAAGCGTGGCCGCAAGACGGTCAGCGTTCTGCGACCGGTCGCTTCGGAGGCCTAACTTCCTGCCGCGAATGTGAAGCTACTGCGAATTCTCGGCTGAATTCTGGCAGTAGCTTCACACTCGTCATGGAAAGGAAGTCCGATGCCCCGGTTCGTCGACCGCGTACTCATTCACGCGAAGGCGGGCAACGGCGGTAACGGCTGCGCCTCGGTCCATCGCGAGAAGTTCAAACCCCTCGGCGGACCCGACGGCGGCAACGGCGGGCGCGGTGGCAGCGTGGTACTGGTCGTCGACCCGCAGGTACACACCCTGCTCGATTTCCACTTCCACCCCCATGTCGTCGCGCCCTCGGGCAAGCAGGGCATGGGAGGTAACCGCGACGGTGCCGCAGGCGCCGATCTCGAGGTGATGGTGCCCGACGGCACCGTCGTGCTCGACGAGTCGGGCCGACTTCTCGCCGACCTGGTCGGGGCAGGCACGCGCTTCGACGCTGCAGCCGGTGGTCGCGGCGGGCTGGGCAACGCCGCACTGGCCTCGCGGGCGCGCAAGGCGCCGGGGTTCGCGTTGCTCGGTGAGAAGGGGCAGATCCGCGACCTCACCCTTGAGCTGAAGACGGTCGCCGACATCGGCCTGGTCGGATTCCCCTCCGCCGGCAAGTCGTCGCTCGTCTCGGCGATCTCGGCCGCCAAACCCAAGGTCGCCGACTACCCGTTCACCACACTGACGCCGAACCTCGGTGTCGTGTCGGCGGGGGAGCACACCTTCACGGTCGCCGATGTCCCCGGCCTGATCCCCGGCGCCTCGCAGGGGCGTGGTCTCGGGCTGGAATTCCTGCGGCATATCGAGCGGTGCGCGGTGCTGGTGCACGTCGTCGACTGCGCGACGCTGGAACCCGGCCGCGATCCAGTCTCCGATATCGAGGCGCTCGAAGCCGAGCTGGCCGCGTACACCCCGACGCTGCAGGGCGATTCGACACTGGGCGACCTGGCCACGCGACCGCGTGCGGTCGTCCTCAACAAGATCGACGTGCCGGAAGCGCGTGAACTCGCCGACTTCGTCCGCGAGGAGGTCGACGATCGATTCGGTTGGCCGGTGTTCGAGGTGTCGACGGTCTCACGAGAAGGTCTGCGGCCGTTGACGTTTGCTCTTTGGGACATGGTGTCTGCGTATCGTGAGTCCCAGCCGGTTGCTGTGCCCCGCAGGCCGGTGATCCGGCCGATCCCGGTGAACGAGACGGGATTCTCCGTCGAATCCGATGGTGAGGGCGGCTTCGTCGTGCGCGGCACGCGGCCCGAACGGTGGATCGCGCAAACGGATTTCACCAACGACGAGGCCGTCGGATACCTCGGTGACCGGCTGGCGCGCCTCGGTGTCGAGGACGAACTGCTGCGACTGGGCGCCAAACCCGGGTGCGCTGTCACGATCGGCGACATGACGTTCGACTGGGAACCGCAGACCCCGGCGGGGGTCGATGTGCATTTGTCCGGCCGCGGGACCGACGTCCGACTCGAGCAGACGGATCGGCCCCGGGCCGACGAGCGGAAGGCCGCGCGTCGGGAGCGACGCAGGCCTGGCAGCGAGTCATGAGCCATCGCGAAGCGATCCGCCGGGCGCGAAGCATCGTCGTCAAGATCGGCACCACCGCGCTGACCACACCGTCCGGTGTATTCGACGTCGGAAGGCTGGCCACGCTGGCCGATGCGATCGAGGCCCGCATGAAGGCCGGATCGGATGTGGTGATTGTGTCGTCCGGCGCGATCGCCGCCGGTATCGAACCACTGAAGCTGTCCAAGCGCCCCGCCGATCTCGCCACCAAACAGGCCGCGGCCAGCGTCGGACAGGTCGCGCTCATCAACGCGTGGAACACCGCGTTCGCCCGCTACGACCGGACCGTCGGTCAGGTGCTGCTGACCGCGCACGACATCTCGATGCGGGTGCAGCACACCAACGCTCAGCGCACGCTCGACCGCCTGCGCGCGCTGCACGCGGTCGCGATCGTCAACGAGAACGACACCGTCGCCACCAACGAGATCCGTTTCGGTGACAACGACCGGCTCTCGGCACTGGTGGCTCACCTCATCGGTGCCGACGCGCTTGTGCTGCTGTCCGACATCGACGGCCTGTACGACTCCGATCCCCGTAAAGGCAACGCGCGCTTCATCTCCGAGGTGACCAGCCCGGCCGATCTCGACGGTGTGGTGGCGGGACGCAGCAGCCACCTGGGCACCGGCGGGATGGCATCGAAGCTGTCGTCGGCGCTGCTGGCGGCCGACGCGGGAGTGCCGGTGCTGCTGGCCGCGGCCAGCGACGCCGCGACCGCGCTCGTGGACGCATCGGTGGGCACGGTGTTCGCGCCGCGTTCCGAGCGCATGTCGGCGCGCAGGTTCTGGGTTCGCTACGCCGCTGAGGCGGCCGGGGCGCTCACCCTCGACGACGGTGCGGTGCGGGCCGTCGTCACGCAGCGCCGCTCGCTGCTGCCCGCGGGCATCACCGCGGTGTCGGGCCGGTTCTTCGGCGGCGATGTCGTCGAGCTGCGCTCACAGGACGCGGCCATGGTCGCGCGCGGGGTGGTGGCCTACGACCATGCCGAACTGGCGACGATGCTCGGCCGTTCGACATCGGATCTGCCGGCCGAGATGCGCCGACCCGCCGTGCATGCCGACGACCTGGTCGCCGTCTAGACCAGACCGCCGATCAGTGACGTGATCTTGGCGGCGCGCCTGCGGGCGATTGCCATCGCGTCGTCGTCGGACGGGCGAACTGCGACACCATGCTCCCGCGCAGTGGCCAGTAGCGATTCCTTGACGGCTGGATCGGCGAGCAGCAATGCGGCGAGTACGCCCGGGGTCAGAGTTCGGTGGCGCAATCGGCCTCGGTAATTCACCTCGGCCGGGATCTGGACGTCGAGCACCTTGGTGAGGACTCCACCCGTTGCCGCGACGGCAACCGTCAACGCGGCCTGCGATGCGACGTCGAGCACGAAGCCGCGAAACGGAAACCACGGCAGCGGCAGCCTGTCGACCTGCTTGTCGAGGGCACCGGACAGCAGATAGCCGAGCAGTTGATGCGTTTCGATGTCGTCGATTTCCGACCATTCGACTGCGTCACCGTCGAATTCGACGCTGTCCTCGCTGATCGCCACGCCGCCGAAGCGGTTCAGCAGCCGCAGCAGGTGGCGGATGACATCGGGGCCCGGTGCCAGCCGCGCGAGCACGTCGCCCACGCCCAGCGCCCAGCGGTCGGACGCGGGCCCGGGTGCGGGTCGGATCGGCGCGGGTAGTACCGAGACGTCAGTCACGGGTGCAGCCTATGCGGCCGGTCTAAACCGAGTTCGCGACGGCGGGCAGTTCGTCGGCCAGCAGTGCAAGCATTTCCGAGCATCCGTCGTCGATTTTGACCGCTGCGTAGTCGTCGCCGCGGGTGCGGCCCCGGTTGATGATCGCGATGGGGATACCGCGCGCCGAAGCATGCCGCACGAAACGGAACCCCGAATAGACGGTCAGCGATGAGCCTGCGACCAGCAGTGCATCCGCCTCGTCGACTAGTGAATAGGCTTGTTGGACACGTTCTTTGGGCACGTTCTCGCCGAAGTAGACGATGTCGGGCTTGAGCATGCCCGTGCAACGTGGGCAGTCGACGATCGTGAACGCCGCGGTGTCGTCGATGATCGCGTCGGCGTCCGGGGCCACCGCGATGCCTCCGACCGCCTCGGCGCGCTCGAGGAAACCCGGGTTGGCGGCTTCCAGCAGATCGGCGAGCTCGGCGCGCGGCATGGTGAATCCGCAGTCCAGGCAGATCACTTGGGCGTACGTGCCGTGCAGGTTGACGACCTCGGTGCTGCCGGCCTTGGTGTGTAGCAGGTCGACGTTCTGGGTGATCAATCCAGACACCACACCTGCGCGTTCGAGGGCCGCGAGCGCGCGATGTCCGGCGTTGGGCATCGTGTCGTGCATGTGCCGCCAGCCGACGTGGTTGCGCGCCCAGTACCGCTGGCGGAACGCCCGGTCGGAGGTGAACTGCCGAATCGTCATCGGATTGCTGGGCGGCGAGTCGGGTCCGCGGTAGTCGGGGATGCCCGAGTCGGTGGACATCCCAGCGCCGGTGAGCACCGCGATCCGTCGTCCCCTCAGCAGGGCGACGAGCTCAGGAGCATCCACCCCGTCCAGGGTAGCGGTCGTCTTCGGGCTTCAGCGCAGGCACTTCTCAGCGGGTGTGAGTTCGGCATGCATGTTCTTGTTCATCATGGTCAGCGCCGCGTCGCCGAGTTCGGCGTCGATGTTGGCCACACAATCCGGGGGAACGACGAAGGAGAAATGGCGCACGTAGGCGTCGAGTGCGCTGTAGAGGATGCACTGCTCGGTGACCTGGCCGGTGATGATCAACTGCTGGGTCTTCAGACGGCCGAGCAGATAGTCCAGCGAGCTGGAATAGAACGCGCTGTGGCGCACCTTGAGCACCCGCAGGCTGTCCTTGCCGGGAGCGATGGGTTTGACGAGATCAGGCCGCTCACCTTCGCGTGCCGCGTTGACGATGTCCTCGAAGTCCGCGCTGAAGTCACCGTAGTTGTCGTTGACGAAGATGACGTCGATGTCGTCGCGGTCGCGGGCCCGGGAGATCAGATCCGCCAGCGGATCGACGATCTTGGCGACGTTGGCGGCCAGGGGCTCGGCGTCCTCATGTTGATAGGTGTTCATCATGTCGATGACCAACAGTGCAGTCTCACTCATGGCGAGTTGCATACCCGGATCTGATTCGGGGCAACAATGAGGTATGGATTTTTACTCGGCCTATGGTCAGGGCTTCGTCCGTGTGGCCGCCTGCACCCACAAGACGACCCTCGCCGACCCCGCGGCCAACGCGGAGTCGGTGCTGCGGATCGCGCGGGCGTGCCATGACGACAGCGTCGGGTTGGCGGTATTCCCCGAGCTGACGTTGTCGGGATATTCGATCGAGGACATCCTGTTGCAGGACACGCTGCTGGACTCCGTCGAGGATGCGGTGGCCGACGTCGCGACGGCATCGGCCGATCTCCTGCCCGTCCTGGTCATCGGTGCGCCGCTGCGGTACGCGCACCGGATCTACAACACCGCCGTGGTCATCCATCGCGGACGAGTGCTCGGGATCGTGCCCAAGTCGTACCTGCCGACCTACCGCGAGTTCTATGAGAAGCGGCAGATCGCGGCGGGCGATCTGGCGCGCGGGGTGATCCGGGTCGGCGAATCCGATGTGCCGTTCGGTCCGGACCTGTTGTTCACCGCGACCGATCTCCCCGGCTTCGTGCTGCATGTCGAGATCTGTGAGGACATGTTCGTGCCCGTTCCGCCGAGTGCGGAGGCTGCGCTGGCAGGTGCGACGGTGCTGGCCAACCTGTCCGGTAGCCCCATCACCATCGGTCGCGCCGACGATCGCAGCCTGTTGGCCCGTTCCGCGTCGGCGCGCTGTCTCGCGGCCTATGTCTACGCCGCGGCAGGCGAAGGTGAATCCACGACCGACCTGGCCTGGGACGGCCAGACGATGGTGTGGGAGAACGGCGTCTGCCTCGCGCAGTCCGAGCGATTCCCCAAGGGCGAGCGACGGTCGGTCGCCGACGTCGACCTCGAACTGATCCGCTCCGAGCGGCTGCGGATGGGCACCTTCGATGACAACCGCATTCACCATGGCATCACAGCGGATTCGTTCCGGCGGGTCGAGTTCGCGCTCGACCCGCCCGGCGGCGACATCGGCCTGCTGCGCGAGGTGGAGCGGTTTCCGTTCGTACCCGCGGATCCGTCGCGGCTGCAACAGGATTGCTATGAGGCCTACAACATTCAGGTGTCCGGCCTGGAGCAGCGTCTGCGTGCCCTCGACTACCCGAAGGTGGTGCTGGGAATCTCCGGCGGACTCGACTCCACCCACGCGCTGATCGTTGCGGCGCGCGCGATGGATCGAGAAGAGCGCCCGCGCAGCGACATTCTGGCTTTCACCCTGCCCGGCTTCGCGACCGGCGAGCACACCAAGAACAACGCGACCCGGCTCTGCGAGGCGCTCGGGGTCACATTCGCCGAGATCGACATCAAGTCGACGGCCGAGCTGATGCTCAAGGAGATGGACCACCCGTTCTCCCGCGGCGAGAAGGTCTATGACGTCACCTTCGAGAACGTTCAGGCGGGCCTTCGCACCGATTACCTCTTTCGCCTGGCCAACCAGCGCGGCGGAATCGTCCTCGGCACAGGCGATCTCTCCGAGCTGGCACTCGGCTGGTCCACGTACGGTGTCGGCGACCAGATGTCGCACTACAACGTCAACGGCGGCGTGCCCAAGACGCTGATCCAGCACCTGATCCGCTGGGTCATCTCGTCGAACCAGTTCGAGGACACCGTCAACGAGGTGTTGCAGTCGGTCCTCGACACAGAGATCACCCCAGAACTCGTGCCCACCGGTGAGGACGAGGAGATCCAGAGCAGCGAGGCGAAGGTCGGGCCGTATGTGCTGCAGGACTTCTCACTGTTCAACGTGCTGCGCTACGGGTTCCGCCCGTCGAAGATCGCGTTCCTTGCCTGGCATGTCTGGAGCGACCCCGACCGCGGGGACTGGCCCGCGGGCTTTCCGGAGGACAAGCGACCAATTTACTCGCTCAAAGAGATTCGTCACTGGCTGCAGGTGTTTGCCCAGCGGTACTACTCGTTCTCTCAGTTCAAGCGGTCGGCGCTGCCCAATGGTCCGAAGGTCTCACACGGCGGATCCCTGTCACCCCGCGGTGATTGGCGCGCGCCGTCGGACATGTCGGCACGGATCTGGCTCGACGAGATCGAACGCGACATCCCCGAGGACTAAGCGCGTCCCACTCCGGGGAAGAAGCGGCCAACCCCCGCGCGGTAATCGCGGTAGACGTCGCCGTGTGTGCCCAGCAGGTAGGGTTCCTCGACGGCGCGGACCTGAAGCTCGATCGTGACGATGAGGAGCACGAAACCGATCAGGGCCACCGGATTCGGTGTCAGCAGCGCGAATCCGAAGCCGAAAACCATCATGGCGGTGAAGATCGGGTTGCGCACCCATCCGAAGACGCCGGTGCGCACCAATGTGGTGGTCTCGTTCTTGTCGACGCCGATGCGCCATGAGTCACCCATGTCGAGCTGGGCGTAGACGGTGGCGGCGATGCCGATCACCGCGACGACTATGCCGATGAACTGGATCCACGGCGCGTGCAGGGCGCCCAGCGGCGCCACGACACCGAGCAACTGCAGGATCGGCGCGAAGATCGCCACCCCCATCGAGACGATGAAGCCCACACCTGCCAACCACTCGATCGAACCCGGACGTCCGCTGATTCCGTGGAAGCCGGTGGAGCCGGTGCGACGTCGCTGTTCCCAACTGCGCCAACCGAATCCGAGTAGTGCGAATACAGCGAACAAGACGATGGCGATTATCGGCATGATGCCCCCTCCGAATTGCAGCATGGGTCTCCGCGCCAGGCGTTGACGCCTTCGCGGACCGCGATCGCGGCGATTCCGAGCGCCGCGACAGGATCTGCCCACGACCAGCCGAACAGGCTGTTGAGCACCAGGCCGGCGAGCAGGATCGCCGACAGGTAGGTGCACAGCAGCGTCTGTTTCGAATCAGCAACGGCCGACAGCGATCCGAGTTCGCGGCCCGCGGCCCGCTGGGTCAGTGAGAGCACCGGCATGATCGCCAGGCTGAGCGCGGCGAGCACGATGCCGATGGTCGACGGGCGCGCCTCACCCACACCGGCCAGCGCGCATACCGCGTCGATCGTGACGTACGCGGCGAGCGCGAAAAACGAGAACGCGATGAAGCGCAGCGCCGTCTTCTCCCGGGTTTCGGGATCCTTGGCCGAGAACTGCCACGCGACGGCCGCCGCGGACGAGATCTCGACGACGGAGTCCAGCCCGAAGCCGATCAAAGCCGACGACGACACCCTGGTGCCTTCGGCGAGCGCGACGACCGCTTCGACGACGTTGTAAGTGATGGTCGCGGCCACCAGCAGCCGGATGCGGCGGGTCAGGGTCGTGCGACGCGCCCCGGAGAGGGTGGGCATCAACAGCAGGCCGGATCGACCTCGAGCACCAGCCCGATCAGGTCGTCGAGGGCGTGGGCGATCCGTTGGTCGGCCAGTTCGTAGCGGCTGCGTCGGCCCTCGGGCCGGGCGATCACCAGGCCGCAGCCACGCAGGCATGCGAGGTGGTTGGACAGGATCTGCCGAGACACCCCGATCCTGTCGGCCAGGTCGGATGGATAGTCGGGGCCGTCGCGCAGCATCAGCAGGATCTCGGCACGGGTCGGGTCGGACAGGGCGCAGCCGAACCGCGAGAGCGCATCGCTGTGGGTCACCGTCTGCATGCCGTGACGGTACATCCGATTCTGTATTCAGACAAGGCTGAACTATCAACAAGTGATTTCGGTGCGCGTGCAACCGCTGAGCGACCGTGAGCGCACCGAAATCACTCCTCAGAGGCGGCCGTCGATGCGGAGATCCGGATGTACCCAGCTCGGCGAGCGCCGCTCCTTGAACGACAGGAAGCCCTCGAGTGCCTCCGGTGAGGAGTAACTGGCCTGCATGCCGATGCGGTCGAACAGCCCCAGATAGTTGTCGAGGCTGGACTTCACCATGCTCCTGGCCGCAGGAGCCGTGCGGCAGCACTGACCCAGCACCTCGCGCGCCGCGCCGAGCAACTCGTCGTGCGGGACGACCCGCGCGACCATGCCCCACTCCTGTGCCTCCTCCGCGGTCAGGGTGCGACCGGTGAACATGAGGTCGCGGGTGCGCACCGGTCCGATCAGGCGCGCCAGCATCTGGCTGTAGTAGGTGTCGGCGATGCCCCGCAGCAGTTCGGGCACCCGGAACGTCGCCCGGTCGCTGACCACCGTCATGTCACTGCACAGCGCGATCTGCAACCCGCCGCCCTGGCACAGGCCGTTGACCGCCGACACCACCGGCTTCACGGACTGGCGCAACGTCTCGAACGGCGTCACATCCATGCCCAGCGCCGAGCCGAACGTCAGCCAGTTGTCGCTTCCGTCTCCGCCGCCCATGTCGCCGCCCGGGGCGAAGACGTCACCGGTGCCGGTGATCAGCAGACCCGCCAGATCGCGATCGGCGTCGACGTGGCGGACCGCGTAGCGGATGCCGAAGTACATCGCCGGGGTCATCGCATTCCGCGCCGCGGGCCGGTCCAGGGTGCAGACGCCGAAGGCGCCCTCCCTGGTGAATTTCAGGTACGGCGTGCCCAGCCAGTCGCCCTCGGGTGGACGCGGTGTGGTCGACGCTTCGGTGGTCGTCATAGATGCCCTTCGCTCGCTTTGTGGTTGGACACTGCATCGTTGATGGCTTCGGCATACGGGGCGCAGTCACCTGCGCCGGGGACCAGCGTCGCCAGGGCGCCCGCCGCGCATGCCTTGCGCAGTGCGACCTCATGACCGCCGCTCCAAGTCGCGGCCAGCACGCCGGCGAACACGTCGCCCGCACCCGTGGTGTCGACGGGAGTGACGTGGGGAGCGGGCACGTCGAAGCGCTCGTCCTCGCCCAGGTAACTCGCGCCGCGCCTACCGCGGGTGATCACGAGATGAGCGATGGGCCAGTGCCATTCAGCCGCCTCGGCTTCGTTGACCACGACAACGTCGGCCAGTTCGGACAGCGCGAGCAGATCGTGGGGGCGTGCGCCGGCAGGAGACGCATTCACGATGACGGTCGCACCCGCGGTCCGTCCCGCCTGCGCGGCGGCGATCGCGGTCGCGATCGGGATCTCCAGTTGCAGCAGGACGACATCGCTGTCGGCGATCACGGTGCGAATACCTTCGGAGCCGACCTTCAGTTGTGCGTTGGCGCCCGGTGCGACCACGATGTTGTTCTCGGCCGCGGCGTCCACCACGATCACCGCCGTGCCGCTGGGTCCGGACACGGTGACGACGCCGTCGAGCCCGACGTCGTTGGCTGACAGGTGGGCGCGCAACTGGTCGGCGGCGGAGTCGCTGCCCAGCGCCGCGACCAGCTGCACAGAGGCGCCCGCGCGGGCAGCCGCCACGGCCTGGTTGCCGCCTTTACCCCCCGGTGCGGACAGCAACGACGACGCCAGAACCGTTTGGCCGGCGCGCGGTAACGCGTTCACGGTGAACGTCAGATCGGCGTTGACACTGCCCACAACACAGACCCGCGTGGCCATAACAGCCAAGTTAGCCCAGCCCTGCTACCTGACACGTGTCGAACGTCGCAGACAGGTTCGATACGCTGGCTCAATGAGTGTGCAGGCACCGGTGCTGTCCGACTTGCGCTCGCAGGTCCACGACGCTGCGCGGCGAGCTCGTGTCGCGGCGCGCACACTGGCGACGCTGAGCACCGAAACCAAGAACCGCGCGCTGCATGCCGGCGCCGACGCCGTGCTCGCCCGGGTGCACGAAATCCTTGCGGCCAACGAGCGCGATCTCGACGCCGCGAGGGCGGCGGGTACACCGGACGCCATGCTCGACCGGCTCGCGCTGAATCCGCAACGGGTCGACGGCATCGCATCGGGACTGCGTCAGGTCGCCGGCCTACCCGATCCGATCGGCGAGGTGCTGCGCGGACGCACGTTGCCCAATGGTCTGCAACTACGTCAACAGCGCGTGCCGCTCGGTGTCGTCGGGATCGTCTACGAAGGCCGGCCGAACGTCACCGTGGACGCATTCGGACTGACGCTTAAATCCGGCAACTCGGTGCTGCTGCGCGGGAGCTCGTCGGCGGCACACTCGAACGACGCTCTCGTCACCGCACTGCGCGGCGCCATGGCCGGTGAGGGGCTCGAGCCCGACGTCGTGCAGTTGCTTCCCAGCGCCGACCGCGCCAGCGTCACCCACCTGATCCAGGCCCGCGGTCTCGTCGACGTCGTGATTCCACGCGGGGGAGCGGGCCTGATCGACGCGGTGGTTCGCGATGCGCTGGTCCCGACCATCGAGACCGGCGTCGGCAACTGTCATGTCTACGTTCACGAAGCGGCCGATCTCGATGTGGCCGAACGCATTCTGCTCAACGCCAAGACGCGCAGGCCCAGTGTGTGCAACGCCGCGGAGTCGCTGCTGATCGACGCCGCGATCGCCGACACCGCCCTGCCCCGCCTTGAGCAGGCGCTACAGAGCGCGGGCGTGAAGTTGCACGAGGACCCGTCAGAGGAGGAACTGCGCGCCGAGTTCCTGTCGATGGACATCGCCATCGCGGTGGTCGACGGTCTCGATGCCGCGATCGACCACATCAACGAATACGGCACCGGTCATACCGAGGCCATCGTGACGACGAATCTTGCTGCTGCACAGCGGTTCACCGAACGGGTGGACGCGGCGGCGGTGATGGTGAACGCATCGACGGCGTTCACCGACGGCGAGCAGTTCGGTTTCGGCGCCGAAATCGGTATCTCCACCCAGAAGCTGCATGCCCGCGGGCCCATGGGTCTGCCCGAGTTGACATCGACGAAATGGATTGTGTGGGGCGACGGTCAGACCCGCCCCGCCTGACAGGAGAAACCAGACTGATGAGCGTCCCCGCACGCCCGGCTCCGCTGTTCGCCGACATCGACGATGTCGCGAACAAGCTCGCGCAGACCGGTTATCTGCCCGACACCGCCACCGCCACCGCGGTTTTTCTCGCCGACCGGCTGGGCAAGCCGCTGCTGGTCGAGGGCCCCGCGGGTGTCGGTAAGACCGAACTCGCCCGTGCCGTCGCGCAGGCGACCGGCTCTGGTCTGGTGCGGCTGCAGTGCTATGAGGGCGTCGACGAGGCCCGCGCCCTCTATGAGTGGAACCACGCCAAGCAGATCCTGCGCATCCAGGCCGGCTCCGGGGACTGGGACCAGACGAAGACCGATGTGTTCAGCGAAGAGTTCCTGCTGACGCGTCCATTGCTGACCGCGATCCGTCGCACCGATCCGACGGTGCTGCTGATCGACGAGACCGATAAGGCCGACATCGAGATCGAGGGCCTGCTGCTCGAGGTGCTCAGCGACTTCGCGGTGACCGTGCCGGAATTGGGCACGATCGTCGCCGAGCGCAAGCCGTTCGTCGTGCTCACCTCGAACGCGACCCGCGAACTGTCAGAGGCGCTCAAGCGCCGGTGTCTGTTCCTGCACATCGATTTCCCCGATGCCGAACTGGAGCGGCGCATCCTGTTGTCCCGCGTGCCCGAGCTGCCCGAGCACCTCGCCGAAGAGCTGGTTCGCATCATCGGTGTGCTGCGCGGCATGGCGCTCAAGAAGCTGCCGTCGGTGGCGGAGACCATCGACTGGGCGCGCACGCTACTGGCGCTGGGGCTGGACACAATCAGCGACGCGACCATCGCGGCCACCCTGGGTGTGGTGCTCAAACACCAGTCCGATCAGATCAAGGCAAGCGGCGAGCTACGCCTGAACTAGGAGAGCACTGATGGCAGTCCGACGCACCCGCCCGCCCCAACCGTTGGCGCCGCACGGAATTCCCGGTCATCTGGTCGAGTTCGTCGAAGCGCTGCGCGGACGCGGGATCTCGGTGGGGCCGTCGGAGACCGTCGACGCAGGGCGGGTGATGTCGGTGCTCGGCCTCCAGAGCCGCGAACAGCTGCGCGAGGGCATCGCATGCGCGGTGCTACGTCGCCCCGACCACCGCGAGACGTACGACGCGATGTTCGACCTCTGGTTTCCCGCGGCGCTGGGCGCGAAGACGGTCCTCGTCGACGACGACGATGAATCGGACGGTGAACCCGAGGGATTGCCGCCCGAGGATGTCGACGCCATGCGGCAGGCACTGCTGCAATTGCTGGAAGACAACGTCGAGCTGGCCAGTCTGGACGAACGCCTTCAACGGTTGATCGCCCAGATCGTCGAGGCGCATGGACGGTACAACTCCAGCCGCGGCCCGTCATATTCGTCGTATCAGGCGCTCAAGGCGATGAATCTCGACGACCTCGAAGGCCGGCTGCTGGCCGGCCTGCTGGCCCCGTACGGCGACGAACCGACCCCGACACAGGAACAGATCGCGAAAGCGATGGCGGCGCAACGCATCAACCAGCTGCGTCGCATGGTCGAGGCGGAGACGAAACGGCGCACCGCCGAACAGTTGGGCCGTGACCACGTCCAGATGTACGGCGTGCCACAGCTAGCCGAGAACGTCGAGTTCCTGCGCGCCTCCGGTGAGCAGCTGCGCCAGATGCAGCGCGTGGTGAAGCCCCTGGCGCGCACGTTGGCGACCCGGTTGGCCGCACGGCGGCGACGGTCGCGGCGCGGCGAGATCGACCTTCGCAAGACGCTGCGCAAATCGATGTCCACCGGCGGCGTGCCGATCGACGTGGTGCTCAAGAAGCCGCATCCCGCGCGACCCGAACTGGTGGTGCTGTGCGACGTGTCCGGTTCGGTGGCGGGTTTCAGCCACTTCACGCTGATGCTCGTACATGCGCTGCGTCAGCAGTTCTCGCGCGTCCGGGTTTTCGCCTTCATCGACACCACCGACGAGGTCACCGAACTGTTCGGGCCCGACGCCGATCTGGCGGTCGCGGTGCAGCGGATCACGCGCGAGGCGGGTGTGTACACCCGCGACGGCCACTCCGACTACGGGCACGCTTTCGTCTCGTTCATGAACGCGTGGCCGAACGTGCTGTCGCCCCGCAGCTCCCTGCTGGTGCTCGGCGACGGACGCAACAACTATCGCAATCCGGAAACGGAGCTGCTGGCCCACATGGTCAACTCCAGCAGGCATGCGCACTGGCTCAATCCCGAGCCGAAACACCTCTGGGGCAGCGGTGATTCGGCGGTGCCGCGCTATCAGGGCATCATCACTATGCACGAATGCCGCTCCGCCAAGCAGCTGGCCTCGGTCATCGATGCGCTGCTACCGGTCTGAGTTCAGGCCAGCGACACGGTGACCTCACCGCCGTTCGGGTCGGCGTCGGCCACCAGCGCCCACGGCGCGCGGTAGACCCGCCCGGGTGCGGCGGGCCACGGCGTGCGTCTGGTCGCCAGCGTCCGACCGTCCTGTACCGCACGCAGTCTCGGAAATCGCCGGTATTCGTCGACCCAGAACACCATGTCGCCGCGCGGCGCCCCGCCGGCATCGGGGGAGATGAGCTGTGGGGCAACCCATCTGAGGGGTTTGACGGGACGGATGCGAACGGACTTTGCAGTTTCGTCCGGCTGTCGCAACCACCTGCTGACCGCACCTGCGACGTGGCGACCGTCGAGTGCTGCCCCGTCGGCGGTGTCGACCGGATGCAACAGATTTCCGACCGCGAACACGCCGGCACGGCTGGTGCGCAGCGAGGCGTCGACGAGCGGACCGCGGGTGTCAGGGTCCATGTCGAGCCCCCCGGCGCGGGCCAGTTCGTGGTCGGGGATCCAGTCGCCGGTGAACACCACGGTGTCGCAGTCGATGGTGTCCCGGGCGCCGGTATCGATGTGTTCCACCACCACGGCACGCACCCGGCCCTTGCCGCGGATCTCGACGACCCGGCTTCGGGTGAGTACCGGACCGTCCATCAGGAACCGGCCGGGGAGCCGGAACGCCGCATACGCCTCCGCGTGCGGATAGGAGCTGACCATTGCGGCTGTGCGACAGCCGGATTCACGTAGCGTCAGCACCGCTGACCAGCTGACCAGTTCGGCGCCGACGATCACGGCGCGGCGACCCACCTTCGCGTGATGCAGATGCACGAGGTTCTGCAATTGCCCGGTGGTGTACACCCCGTCCGGCCGGTCGCCGGGCACCAGACGCGCGGGCCTGGGCCGCTCTCGCGCCCCGGTGGCCAACACGATCGCGTCGGCGGTCACGGTGCGGATGCCGCGCGGCGAGGTGATCTTCAGTGCTAGGTCACCGGCCCAGCCGGTGACCATCGCCTCGGTTTCCAGGGTCGCGCCCGCCTCTCGCGCTGTTGCGGTCAGGCGCTCGGCGTACGCGGGCCCCGAGATGAACCGTTTCAGATCGCGCATGCCGTAGCCGAGATGGTCGCTGTGGCGCGGTATCCCACCGGTTTCGGCTTCGCGCTCGATGACCAGTACGTCGCCGTCGATATGTTTGGCGACGGCGGCGGCAGCCGTGAGACCCGAGGGTCCACCACCGACGATCGCCACGGCGACATGCTGTTCAGTCATTGCCGAGGAACCCGCGCGTCGAGGAGAGCGCGGGTGTGCGCGCCGCAATAGAACCCCTGACAGCGGCCGTTCATCACCCGGGTTCGCCTGCGCAACCCGTCGAGGTCGGCGGGCGGCAGCGGTGAGGCGAACGCGTCGCGGATCTCGCCGGCGGTCACCCGTTCGCAGAAACAGACGATGCGCCCGTACTCGGGATCGGCGGTGATGCGACCTGCGTCCTGATACGGCCGGATACCGACGTGCTCGCCGAGATTCGGCATCGTCGGCGGCGCGGGCAATTCCGCGCGCGGCGTCACGTCGACACCCTCGTCCTCGAGCAGTCCGGTCACGTATTCTCCGATGGCCATCCCGGAGGTCAACCCCGTGGACCGGATACTGCCGACCAGCACGTAGCGAGTCGCCGCGTCGACGTCGATCAGATAGTCGCTGTGCTCGGTCGCGGCACGCAACCCGGCATAGGTGGCCGTGACCTCGTCGTCGAACAGGGTTGGCATCAGCGCCCGGCCCTTGGACACCAAAAAGTCGAAGCCGCCTTCCGACGTTCCGGTGGCGGTGCGGTCTTCGAGGTTCTCAGAGGTCGGCCCGACCATCACATTGCCGTAGATGGTCGGACTGACCAGCACGCCCTTGCCCCGCGATGACGGGACGGCCAGCACGATGACGGGGACCATCGGTCGTGTCAGCTTGTCGAACACCAGCAGTTCGCCGCGCCGCGGAGTCACGGTGAAGCGGTGATGGCCGAATGCGCTGTCCAGATGGTCGGAACCGAGGCCGGCCGCGTTGACGACCCATCGACCGTGCACGTCGCCGCGGGCGGTGTGCAGCGTGGTGTGCTCCTCGCCGACGACGACTCCCGTCACGCGGGCGCCGCAGAGCAGACGTGCGCCGCGCGCCACGGCATCGGTGGCCAGGGCCAGGTTCGTCGTCCAGGTGCAGATGATCGACTCGTCCGGCACGGTCAGCCCGGCAAGCACACCGGGGCCGAGGTCGGGGACCCGGCGATACACCTCGTCGGCGGTGACGACCTCGCACGCGTGGTACCCGTTCTTCTCGGCCTTCGCCTTGAGTCCGGGCAGCGCGTCCACCTCTTCGTCGGTCCATGCCACCAGCAGTGCGCCGGTGCGCTCGACGGGGATGCCGGTCTGCGCGGCGTACTCGCCGAGCAAGTCGTAACCGCGGGCAACCAGGCGAGACTCGAGCGTTTCGGGTGTCGCATCGAAGCCGGTGTGCAGGATCGCGGTGTTGGCCTTGCTGGTGCCGTCGCCGATGTCGTCGCGCGCTTCGGTGAGCGTCACCGACAGGTGGGTACCCGCCAGTGCGCGGGCGATGGCGGAGCCCACGATGCCGCCGCCGACGACGATCACGTCGGCTACGTCGGGTACAGCACTCATGGTGACGTCGTCTCTCTCTGTGCCAGAACAGATTCCGCTGCGGTCTTCCATCGCGACAGGAACTCGGCCGCGCGGTCGTCGGCCCACTGCGGTTCGTAGGTGTGCTGCGGTGTCCAGTCGCCGATCGCCGCTGCGACGTCGGCATCCGGGTCGATCGCCAGCCGTGCGCACGCCGCGGCGCCCAGGGCGGTGGCGTGAAGCGAGGGGTAGACGTCGACGGGGATGCGGGCCAGGTCTGCCTGTGCCTGCATCAGTGCTGCCGATTGGGTGAGACCGCCGTCCACCCGCAGTCGGGTCAGCGGTTGTCCCAGATCTGTCGCGACGAGGTCGGTGAGCGCGGCGACCTGAGCGGCGATGCCCTCCAGCAGTGCGCGAACCAAGTGCCCGCGGCCGCTCGACAAGGTCATCCCGATGAACGACGCGGTCGCCGCGGAGTCCCACCACGGTGCGGCCAGGCCGGCCAATGCGGGCACGCACAGCACACCTTCACTGGAATCGGCTGCCACCGTGTCGATCTGGTCGGCCGCGGGGACGAGCCCCAAATCCACCGCCCACCGCACCGCGGACGCCGCCGTGTACACCTGTCCGTCGACGCAGTACGACGTGTCTCCCCGAAGCTGCCAGGCGACCGAGGTGGTCAAACCGGAGGTCGACCGCGCGGGGTTGCCGCCGAGTTGGGCCAGCAGAAAAGCGCCCGTGCCGAAGGTGCACTTGGCGTCGCCGGGGGACAGGCAGCCTTCGGCGAGCAGTGCGGCCTGCTGGTCAACGACGAGGCCGGCGACCGGAATCGTCGGCCCGAACACATCTGTGCTGCCGACGATCTGGTCGCTTCCGACGATCTCGGGGAGCGCTTCGTCTCCGAGGCCGAAGAGTCCGAGGAGTTCGTCGTTCCAGGTGGCGGAGTCGAGGTCGAGCAACAGAGAACGACTGGCGGTCGAGGTGTCGGTGACGAACGCACCACACAGCCGGTGCACGAGCCAGGTGTCGGTCGTGGTGACCACGCCCGCCGTGGTCAGGTTCGCCCGGATCCACGCCATCTTCGGCGCGGAGAAATAGGGATCGAGCACAAGGCCCGTGCGTTGCGCGACATCATTCCCGGAGTCGGACAGTGCCGTACAGATCGTCTCGGCCCGGCGGTCCTGCCAGACAATCGCCGGCGTCAGCGGACGACCGGTGCCGCGGTCCCACGCGAGCACCGTCTCGCCCTGGTTGGCCAGCGCGACCGCGGCCACCTGAACGTCCGCCTCCGCCAGGGCTTGTCGCCCCGCGGACACCACCGAGTCGAACAGCGCCTCGGGGTCCTGTTCGACGCCGCCGCCCGGAAGGTACTCCGGCCGCACGGCGACCTCCGCGATGGATACGACGTGACCGGTGTCATCGACCACGATGGCCTTCGTGCCCGACGTGCCCTGGTCGATCGCAAGAAAGTGCTGCATCAGTCGATCCCGGTCAATGTTTGGTGGCCCGCGCGTCGATCTCGGCGTCGATCGAACCCATACCCGGCATTGTCAGCCCGCTCTTGCCGCGCGTCACTAGCAGGTAGCCGAGGTAACAGGCGCCGATCAACAACATCACGATGACGTACGCCCACGCTTCTTTGAAACTCGAGTCCCGGAACAGCGCCAGCTCGAACGCCAGCCACACGACCGCAACCACGAGGATCGGGATCTCCCAGGCGCCGAGGCTGAACTTGTCGCTCTCGGGCAGCGACTTGCGCTTGATCAGGTACAACACCACCGTGGACGCATACATCACCGCGGGCAGCAGCGTTGCGGCCCCGAAAAGGGTGAACAGTGCGGTTTCCGAATGCGAGAAGATCGCCAGGATCAGTTCGGCGAGAACGACATACAGCAGCGTCGCCTTCAGTGGCGTGTGAAACCGCGGTGAGATCCGGCTCCATTGCTGCCACCCGGGAAACCGCTCGTCGCGCGACATGGCCCAGGTCAGCCGTACGCCCGTGATCATGATGACCAGTCCGCAGGCGAAGATCGCCAGCACCACCATCAGCAACAGAAGCGTTGCGACGGCCGATCCAAGCGTCTTGTCGATGACATCGGCGATCGGTGTCCCGGACTCAGCCAGGGCCACCGGATCCCCCGCGGCCAGGGTCACCGCGACGATGAAGATGAAGCCGAGCACACCGGAGGCCAGCACGGCCTGCCACATCGCGCGCGGCACAACACGTTCGGGGTCGTTGGTCTCCTCGGCAAGATTGGCCGCCGATTCGAAGCCGACGATGGTGAAGGCGCCGAGCAGGAAGCCGAGCATCCAGGGACCGGCCGATGTGAGATCGCCGAAACTCCAGTAACTCACTGGACCATCCGCACGGCGCCCTTGCTCCACAGATTCGAGAAGTCCATGTCGCCGCGGACGGCGGCGACGAGCAGCAGCAGCACGGTCAGCGCGACCATGCCGATCAGTTCGAGCGAGACGAAGGTGTTGTTCACCCGCTCGGCCCAGGGCGTCGACAACCCGACCAGCAGCGCCTGAAGCAGCAGCACAAGGGCGGTCACTATCCAGGCGATGGTCGGCGTGCCCTCGTAGTTCAGCAATACCGGGAAGATCGTCGACGCGATGGTGTAGTCCACCGCGACGACCACGATGGCCAGGAACGTGAACGAGATCCAGCCGAGGATCCACCCGAGGATCGGATTGGCCAGCCGCGACATCCATTGATAGTGGTATCCGGTCACCGGGATGCGAGCGGCCAGCGCGCCGAGGACGAACGCCACTGCGAGCTGTCCGACGACGGCGATCGGCCACGTCCAGATGCCGACCGGGCCCGACGAGTTCAGCACCGCGCCGTAGGTGGTGAAGATCCCGGTGGCGATCGAGACGAACGCGAAGGCGACCGCGAACGACGCGAACTTGCCGGTGCGTCGCTCCAGTGCCTGCGTGTAACCGAATTTCTCCAGGTCAGCGGCATCACTACCGGGTGGAAGCTGCGGGCTCGTCATCGTTCCTCCAGTGGTATAGACCATGTGGTCGAACCGAGTATGGGTGTGACGTGGACCATCGTCAAGCGCGATCACGAAGTGTTTACACAAAGCGATGGCCTAGACCACGTGGTTGGCATGGGCGGCTACTCTGCAGGCATGCCTCCCGCACCTCGGAACGGCTCCTCGGCCACGCCGAGATACATCGCGATCGCGGCGCTGTTGCGTGACCGCATCGCCACTGAACAGCTGGGACCGCACACGTTGCTGCCGTCTGAGCGGGAGCTGGCCGAGCAGCATGGCGTCAGCCGGATGACCGCCCGCCAGGCACTGTCGCTACTCGAGAGCGAGGGCGTGGTCTACCGCAAGCCGCCGCGCGGAACCTTCGTCGCAGAGCCTCGGGTGCGGTTTCACATCGGCAGCTTCTCCGAGGAGGTCTCCCGGCTGGGCCGTCGGCCGGCCGCGCGTCTGCTGTGGGCCGAACACCAGCACCCGACCCCCGCGGTACGTCTCGCGCTCGGGCTCGACGACGAGGCGATGGTGAACGTCTTTCACCGACTCCGCACGGTTGACGACGTCCCCTTTGCGCTGGAAACGACGTTTCTGCCGGCCGACCTGACTCCGGGCATTCTCGACCTGTCCGACAACGGCTCGCTGTGGGCCGTGCTGCGCGACCGCTACGGCGTCGACCTGGCCAGATCCACGGCGGTGCTGGAGTCGATCGTGCTCGACGACGCATCCAGCACGCAGTTGGGCGTGCGCGCCGGATCGGCGGGCACCCTGCTC
>JADMIO010965043.1_pt1 | contig 21029 bp, 16 predicted proteins | sample 8958161 | NCBI WGS metagenome assembly JADMIO01 (sample SAMN16585339, study PRJNA669376) | soil metagenome | isolation source: Crop rotation soil | place: USA: Cullars Rotation, Alabama | collected 2011 | reverse complement strand
GACTTCAAGTCACGTGAATTCCAAGCTTCGGATCCCACTGTGCTGGAAAGAAGGCCTACCTGATCCCGGACGAGGAAGCCGTACCCTACCTCTACGACCTCCTCGAACACGAAGGCTTGTGCCTCGGCGGCTCGTCCGGGATCAATGTTGCCGGTGCGGTCCGTCTGGCCAAGGACCTCGGGCCCGGCCGAACCATTGTCACGGTGCTCGCCGATTACGGCACGCGCTACCAGTCCAAGCTGTTCAACCCGGAGCTCATGCGGTCTAAACAACTCCCCGTCCCGGAATGGCTGGAGCGCCGGCCGGACATCGCCGTACCTTTCGTGTGACCGCCATGCCCACGCACCTCCTGTTCCGCGATGACGCTTACCTCCGCGATACGGCGGCCGCGGTTGTCGCCCTGACGGACCAAGGCGGGATCGTGCTCGACCGCTCGGTCTTCTACGCCACCTCCGGCGGCCAGCCGGGCGACCGCGGCATCCTCGTGACGGCTTCCGGAGCTGCGGTGCCGATCGCAACGGCGGTCTACACCGACGCGGCCAAGAGCGAGATCGCCCTGGTGCCGGCCGACGTCACGGCGGCGCGGCCGCTACTCGGCGAAGGCGTCCAGACCGAGATCGACTGGGATCTCCGCTATGCGCGCATGCGCATGCATACGGCGCTGCATCTGCTCTCAGCGGTGCTGCCCTACCCGGTGACCGGCGGATCGGTTGGTGACGGCGAAGGCCGCCTCGACTTCGACATCCCGGATGCTGGCATCGACAAGGACGCGATCACGGCTCGCCTGGCCGAGATGATCGCGGCGGATGCCGCCGTGACGACCCGGTGGATTACCGACGCGGAGCTCGAAGCAAACCCCGCCCTGGTCAAGACCATGGCGGTCAAGCCGCCGATGGGGACCGGCCGGGTCCGGCTGGTCGAGATCGTCGGCTACGACCTGCAGCCCTGCGGCGGCACCCACGTGCGCCGCACCGGGGAGATCGGCGCGGTCCGGGTCACGCAGATCGAGAAGAAGGGCAAGCAGAACCGGCGCGTCCGCATCGCGTTTGGCTAAGCGGGTCGGCGGACGCGCGGCCATTGCGCCGCCCCGGTCGAGCCGATACCTGTGCTCAAGCCTTCCAATGAAAGGATCGTCATGGCCCTGCCCTCCCGCTGGCTCGTCTCCACCGAATGGCTCGCAGAGCGGGCGAATGATCCGCGCGTCGTCGTGGTGGACGGCTCATTCTATCTCCCGGCGCAGAAGCGCGACGCGCATGCGGAGTACCTGGCCAAGCACATCCCGGGTGCGGTGTTCTTCGACATCGATGCGGTGGCGGACAAGTCCACCGAGCTTCCGCACATGCTGCCGGGGCCGAAAATCTTCGGCGATGCGGTCGGCGCGCTCGGGATCGGCGACGGCGATACGGTCGTGATCTACGACGGCGGCGGGTTCTCGGGCGCGGCTCGCGTGTGGTGGACCTTCCGCATCTTCGGCGTCGAGAAGGCCTTCATCCTCGACGGCGGGCTGCCGAAATGGGTCGCCGAGAACCGGCCGACCGAAGCGGGTGCGGTCAAGCGCGCGCCGCGCGTCTTCACGGCGGAGATGAATACAGCGGCGGTCGCCAACACCGACGAGGTGCAGATGGCGCTGACCTCCCGCGAGACGCAGGTGGTCGATGCGCGTCCGGCCGACCGTTTCCGCGGCGAGGCGCCCGAGCCGCGCCCCGGCCTGCGGTCCGGGCACATGCCGGGCGCCCTCAACGTGCCGACGTCGACCGTGGTCAAGGACGGCCGCCTCGCCTCGACCGAGGACCTGGCCAAGGCCTTCGCGGCGGGTGGCGTCGACCTCGACAAGCCAACGATCACGACCTGCGGCTCCGGTGTGACGGCGGCGGTGCTCTGGCTGGCGCTCGATGCGCTCGGCAAGCCGCCGGTCGCGCTCTACGACGGCTCCTGGAGCGAATGGGGCGGCCGGCCCGACCTGGCCGTCGAGACGGGGCCGGCGAAGAAAGCCTGAGCATGGCGCGCGCCTCGGCGAGCGCGCAGGTCGCGCTGGTGACCGGAGCCGCCCAGGGCATCGGGCGAGCCATCGCGCGCAGGCTGCTGGACGAGGGCTGGCGCCTGGGCCTCGTGGATGTCGAGCAAGCCGCCCTCGCCCGCAGCCACGGCCGTCAGGCGAAGCGCGTCGTCCTGGTCGCGGGCGATGTCGGCGATGCCGGCACTGCCGACCGTGCCGTCAGGCAGACGGTCGAGCGGTTCGGACGCCTCGACGCGCTCGTCTCCAATGCCGGCATCATGATCCGCAAGCCGATTGCCAAGCTGTCTCTTGAGGAGTGGCGGCGCGTCATCGACACGAACCTCACGGCCGCCTTCCTCTTCGCCCGCGCGGCGGAGAAGCGGCTGCGCGCCGCCAAGGGTGCGATCGTGACCATCGCCTCCACTCGCGCCCTGATGTCGGAGGCGGATACCGAGTCCTACTCCGCCTCGAAAGGCGGCCTCGTCGCCCTGACGCACGCGCTGGCGGTCAGCCTCGGCCCCGACGTGCGGGTCAACTGCGTCAGCCCCGGCTGGATCGAGACCGAGGACTACGCCGCGCTGCGGCGAAAGGATCACCTCCAGCATCCGGCCGGCCGGGTCGGCCGCGTCGAAGACATTGCCGAGATCGTCGCCTTCCTGCTCGACGGCAAGCGCGCCGGCTTCGTCACGGGCGCGAACTTCGTCGTCGACGGCGGCATGACGCGGAAGATGATCTACGTGGAATAGCAGCGCTCCATCTGCGCCCGTATCTGCCGCTTCCTGCCTGACGCTTAAGGCGCTTTAGGGATCCGTATAAAGGTGGAAATACCGAATATCTTTGTCGTGCTCGTTGAAGATGCGAAGGCACAGATAAATAGGTCGTTCAGGATGAACCGGGTCCTTCTTGGTAAAAAAGAATGCGTGTCTTGCAAACCAGCTTATAGCCCCGCAAGAGCTTTGCCCCATTCCCGGACAAAATCCGCTCCGGCCATACTCATCGAATACATAGCACCACGTCTTATATGCTGGTGCAGGAGGATCGGCTTCGATGCACGCATCTCTCTGGTGCTGCCCCGCAGGAACATCGACTTGTTGCGTCCGCCTCGCGCTTGGCGGCACTGGGTCTGTTGAGCACTCGATAATCTGACCGTACGCTGCGGCGTCGGCGCCGACCAGAATCATCACGCCGAATAGAAATCCGAGCTTGCCCATTGTGAATTCTCCGAGGCCCGTCTCTGGAGGCGAAAGATTCGCTCACGATGTGCTGCAACCGTAAGGTCAGACTACTCCCTCGGGTTGTGGATGCAAATGATTTGTTGTCAGGGCTCTTTTTTGGGGGGCAGTGCACCTAAAACATGGGTGCCCAATCACCGGCCCGATGGGATAATCCAAGCGTTGCAAGGTTTTCTGCTCAAGGTCGAAGGATCCGAGATCGTCGGGCATACAGCAGTGAACCAAAAGCCTTTCGACTTCCGTGATGCCAGCCTTTGACCCGCCAGCACTGTTGATACCTCGATTTTTGTTACGGTCCAGGCAGAGAGATCCGCATACCGTGACGAGCACGTCGCGTGCAGGGCCGCGTCGAAACTTCGGCGAAGCGGCGTCGACGGTGCGCGCAGCTGGATCAGCCGCGGTAGGCCTCCGCGAACTGCGCGGTGTCGGTGAACTCGTGGAAGCTCACGACCTTGCCGTCACGAATGGTGAAAATATGAATCCAGTCGCTCTCAGCCTTGCGCCCGGTCTTGCGCACCGTCCAGACGTAATGGCCGAGCACGAAGACCTTGTCGCCGGAGGCATGGAATTCCTTCGGCGAGAACTCCGAGGCGTCCTGGATCTCGGCGATGACCTTGAAGAATTCCTGCACGCCCGGGCGCCCGTGCCGCACCCCCATCGCGGGATAATCAGCCTGCCGGCCCGCCACCTCCCAACGGATGTCGGGCGCTGCCGCGCTGACGATCGTTGCGATGTCACCGCGGCCGAATGCGGCATACAGGCTCTGCACCAGCGCAATGTTGTCTTGGGCCATACCCTACCTCCCATCGTTGCTTTCGCAGGCATCTACGGGGAAAACGGCCGGCGAGTTTCGAGGCAGGCGGCCGCTCGCGAGGGCGTGATCAGCTCTTGACCGCGCCGGCCGTCAGCCCCGCCACCATGTAGCGCCGGAACGCGTAGTAGATCGCGGCCGGCGGCAGCGCATAGATCAGGCCCGTGGTCATCAGCAGTTCCCAGGGCGAATCGTCGGCGGCCAGGAAGTTGCCGAGTGCGACCGGCAGCGTGATCTCGGTATCCTTCGACAGCAGCAGGAACGCGTAGAGGTATTCGTTCCAGGCAAGCAGCAGCGCATAGGTCCCGATGGCCACCAGCGACGGCATCATCAGCGGCAGATAGACGAGCCGAAACAACTGCGGCATCGTCGCCCCGTCCATGATGGCGGCCTCGTCGAGCTCGACCGGCAGCTTGTCTGACGCCTGCTTCAGCACCCAGATCGCGTACGGCGAGGCGATCGTCACCATCGCCAGGATCAAAGCCCACTGGCTGTTGAGCAGGCCGTAGATCCCCATCGTGCGGTACATCGGCACGGCGAGGAACGCCGCTGGAATGAAATAGGTGAGCAGCGCGAGGTTCATGACCACCCGCCCGCCCTTGACCTGCAGACGGCTGATCGCGAAGGCCGCGGCGGTCGCGACGAAGAGCGTCAAGCCGCCCGCCATGACCGCGATGAACAGCGAATTCCACAGCTGGCGCCAGAAGTGGGCCAGGAAATAGTGCTGCTGGTTGAAGACGATGCTGAAGTTCTGCAGCGTCGGATGGGTCGGCCAGAGATTGCCGGAGAAGGCCGACTCCTTGGTCGAGAAGGCGAACAACGCCAAATGATAGATCGGCAGCAGCGTCCAGATCAGCAGCGGTATGCCGATCAGGAGAAGCTTGGCCTCCGTGGTGATTTCTTGGCGCGACGGGAATGTCATTTCGACAGCCGCCGCATCAAGAAATAGACGAACGGCAGCATGAAGGGCAGCGCGCAGACGATCGCCGCCATCGCCATGTCGACCTCGTCGAGGCGCAGATAGCGGATCCCGAGCGTCGCCAGCACATGGGTAAGGTCAGCGGGACCGCCGCCGGTCAACAGGTAGACGCTGTTGAAGTCCCCCAGCGTAAAGATCATCGAGAGGATCGTGCAGGTGAGGTACAGCGTCTGCATCGACGGCCAGGTGACGAACTTGAACTTCTGCCACTGGCTGGCGCCGTCAACGGACGCCGCCTCGTAGAGATCGTGGGAGATGGCAAGCCTGCCCGACAGCAGGATCAGGGTCCAGAACGGCAACGATTTCCAGATGTGCACCAAGATTGCCAGCGACAGCGCAAGCGCGGGATCGTTAAGCCAGTTCGGCCCGTCGTCGCTCGTGAGCTTGAAGATCAGCTGGTTGATGACACCCCATTCCGGATTGAGCATGAAGCGCAGCGACAGGATGGTCGGGATCGAGGGCACCGCCCAGGGCAGGATGAAGAGGACCGAGAGCCAGCGGATCCAGGGCCGGGTGTGCGCGAAGAAGCCCGAGAGGAACAGCGCAATGATCATCTTCAGGTTGATGCCGACCACGAGGAAGATCAGCGTATTGACGGCCGACCGGGCGAAGATCGGATCCTCGACGAGCTTCTGGTAGCTCACCGGATGCCGGGCGAGCCAGAGCCCATAGCCGACTGGATAGAGCACGAAGGCGAGGAAGACGAGGATGTAGGGTGTCAGCAGGATCAGGCCCCAGGCCTGCGCCGGCGTGAGCCAGGGTTCCCCGCTGCGCACCGGCAGCCCCGTCGTCTTGCCGCCGAGGGCGATCGTGGACATCGGTGGCTCCTCGCCGGAGGCCCCCTGCCCGGTGGGCCCCTCGTCGTAGCCGGATCCGCCGGCAAGTATGGACGGAGTCTTTTACCGAAGGGTGCCCGGGTCAAGCCCGGGCATCCTGTTTCGCATCACGGCGACCGCATCCGCGAGCCTCCGTTCCGGCGGGGCCGCTCCCCGCCGTCGAGACTATGAGCCGGCCACCTGCTTGATCCGCGCGATCATCTCGTCGACGGCCTTGTCGACCGGGACCTTCTCGCTGACCACGCGGTTCATCGCCTTGGCCCAGATGTTCTCGTTGTTGAGGACCGTGAACTTGTAGTTCTTGGTGAACTCGAACGGCAGCGTGCCGTCCATGAACTGGTTGTACACGGCCTTGCGATGCCGATCGGCCTGCCAGAAGGCGCTCTTCTGCCCTTCCGTGGTCACTGGGAACCAGCGGCCGAGTGCACCCTCGACATACGGCTGGAGGTTCTCCTCCTGCAGCAGGAACTTGATGAACTCCTTGCCGCGCGCCTTGTTCTTGGCGTCCGCGAACACGACACCGACCTTGATCGAGGCCCGGTACTTCATCGTCGAACCGTCGGGCTTCTTCGGGAAGCCTGTCGTCAAGATGAGCTCCTCGTAGGCCTTCTTGCCGGCCGCGCGCTGCTCCGGCGTCAGGTTCGGATTAGTCGAGTCCTCGAACCACTTCGCCGCGATCGAGATCGTGAAGTTGTGCGTCATGACGGTCGTCTTGTTGTGGAAGGCGACGTTATTGTCGGGATCCTTCCACGTCGTGGACGACGGCGGCGTACAGCCTTTCACGTAGGTGTCCGTATAGTCCTTCAACGCCCCAACGAGACCTTCCTTCACCTTGGGATCGTCGACCAGGAGCTTGCCGTTGTCGTCGACCAGCTTGACGTTGTAGGCGTCCGCGAAGGTCAGGAAGGACTGAAACGAGTCCGTCGACTCCACGCCCATCGGCTGGCCGATGCCGAAGCCGCGCGTGCCGGATGCCTTGCGGTAGGCCGGCTGCACCTTGTCGCACCAGAACGACCAGTATTCCTTCCAGGTGGCCGGGATATCCTCGACTTTGAACCCCGCGGTCTCCAGCATGTCCTTCCAGATCTGGACGTGCATCGTCTGCTGCTTCAGCGGGAAGGCGTAGTACGACTTCTTCTTCGCCTTGTCGCTGTAGAGATAGGCCGTCTCGATCGTGTTCGGCGCAAACGCGGCCTTCATCGGCTCGAGGATGTCCGAGAGGTCTTCGAGCTTGCCTTCGAAGGCCCATTTGCCGGCGACCTGCACGTCGTACGAATCCGCGTAGGCGACGTCGGGCGGCGTCCCAGCGTCGAGCGCCGAGACGGTCTTCGGGATCATGTCCTGGATCGCGTATTGCGAAATGTCGACCTGTACGCCGGTCTTCGCCTGGAACTTCTTCACCGCTTCGTTGAGCGCGTCGTCTTCGGACTTGTAGAAGCCCTTGACCCACCAGACGGTGATCTTCTCCTGTGCGCTCGCCATCCCGGCCGGAATGAGAAAACTCGCCGCCAGCAGCGGGACAATCCACCTTTTCATAAACGCCTCCCTGAACACGATCTCGTTGTGGGCTCCCTGGTCCGCCCCTTATGGCGGCCCGCCATGCCCCTTGGCCGAGCCCTCTTGTACGATGACATGACGACCCTGCCAAGTCGCCTTTGGACGCAGGCGCCGTGGGCGATCCGTAACTTCTACGGCCGTGCGGCAACGCGGCATCAATGCAGGATCTGGCTGAGGAACAGCTTGGTCCGTTCGTGCTGCGGGTGGGCGAAGAATTCGTTCGGCTCGTTGACCTCGACGATCTGGCCGAAGTCCATGAAAACGACCCGGTGCGCCACCTGGCGGGCGAAGCCCATCTCGTGCGTGACGCACAGCATCGTCATGCCGTCCTCGGCGAGCTGCACCATGGTCTCCAGCACCTCCTTGACCATTTCCGGATCAAGCGCCGAAGTCGGCTCGTCAAACAGCATGATCTTCGGATTCATGCATAGCGCGCGCGCGATCGCCACCCGCTGCTGCTGGCCGCCGGACAGCTGTCCCGGATACTTGTGCGCCTGCTCGGGGATCTTCACTCGCTGCAGATACCTGTGCGCCACTTCCTCGGCGTCCTTCTTCGGCATCTTGCGCACCCAGATCGGCGCCAGGGTGCAGTTTTCCAGCACCGTCAGGTGCGGGAACAGGTTGAAGTGCTGGAACACCATGCCGACCTCGCGGCGGATCTCGTCGACCTTCTTGAGATCGCCCGTGAGCTCGATGCCGTCGACCACGATACGGCCCTGCTGGTGCTCCTCGAGACGGTTGATGCAGCGGATCATCGTCGACTTGCCGGAGCCCGACGGCCCGCAGATCACGATGCGCTCGCCCCGCATGACACGCAGGTTGATATCGCGCAGGACGTGAAAGTCCCCGTACCATTTATGCATGCCGACGAGGTCGACGGCGACCGGGTCTCCGTCGCGCCGCACGGACGTTGCCTTCCCGGCGGTGACGATCTGATCCATGCTCGTTCCCTTCAACTCAGCGCTGTTCGGCGCGCGCGAGGCGCACTTCCATGTTCTTGGCGTAGCGCGACATGGCGTAGCAGCAGATGAAATAGAAGATGGCCGCGAACGCGTAGCCGGTCGAACTCGTCACCGGGGTTGCCCACTTCGGATCGACCCGCGAAGCTTCGATCGTGTGCAGGAAGTCGAAGATGCCGACGATGAAGACGAGCGTCGTGTCCTTGAACAGGCCGATATAGGTGTTGACGATGTTGGGAATCGTCACCTTCAGCGCCTGCGGCAGGACGATCAGTCGCATCATCTGCCAGTAGCCGAGGCCGACCGCCATCGCGCCTTCGTATTGTCCCTTCGGGATCGCCTGCAGGCCGGCGCGCACGACCTCGGCCATGTAGGCGGAAGCGAACATCGCGATGCCGACCAGCGCGCGCAGGAGCTTGTCGGGCGACCAGCTGGGAGGAACGAACAGCGGCAGCATGACGCTCGCCATGAACAGCACCGTGACCAGCGGGACCCCGCGCACGAACTCGATGTAGATGACGGAGAACAGTTTCACCGCCGGCATGCGCGAGCGCCGCCCGAGCGCCAGCAGGATGCCGACCGGGAGCGAGACGACGATGCCGACCGAGGCGACGACGATCGTAACCAGGACCCCACCCCACAGGGCGGTGTCGACGCGCGGGAGCCCGATCGCCTCCCAGCCGGTGAGCAGCACATAGGACACGATCGGCACCACGACGAAGAAATAGAAGGCGCCGATGTCGCGCCGCGGTGCATTGAGCTTCAAGAGCCAGACGATGCCGATGGCCAGCATGGCGAAGAACACGTCCACCCGCCAACGCTCCGAGATCGGGTACGAGCCGTAGGTGAAGTAGGCCAGCCGTTCGCGCACGAACGCCCAGCAGGCGCCGACCACGGGATGCGCCGGCGTCGCGACGCAGGCTTCCCGGTCTGCGCCCGTCCACACCGCGTGAATGAGGAGGAAATCGATGACCGGCGGCACGATCCAGAGGAACAGCAGAATGCAGACGAGGGTAAGGACCATGTCGAGCGGCGTTGCGAAGAAATTCGCGCGCAGCCACCCGACGATGCCCCGGGTGGACACCGGAGGCGGCAGGTTGTCGACCGGAACTTCGCGCACGTAGGCGACCGCGTGTTCCGGATCCATGTCTGTGAGGGTTGCGACGGACATGCCCGGCTCCTCACCGTTCCACCAACGCCATGCGGGCGTTGAAGACATTCATCGCCGCGGACGTCACCAGGCTGATGGTGAGGTACACCGCCATGGTGATGACGACGACCTCGACCGCCTGTCCGGTCTGATTGAGCACGGTGCCGGTGAACACTTGCACCAGGTCCGGATAGCCGATCGCGACCGCAAGGCTCGAGTTCTTTGTCAGGTTGAGATACTGGCTGGTCAGCGGCGGGATGATGACGCGCATCGCCTGCGGGATGACGATCAGCCGCAGCGTCGGCCCGGCGCGCAGGCCGAGCGCGCCGGCCGCCTCGGTCTGCCCTTTCGACACCGCCAGGATGCCGGCCCGCACCACCTCGGCAATGAAGGCGGCCGTGTAGACCACAAGCCCGAACAGCAGCGCGGCGAATTCCGGCAGGATCTCTACGCCGCCGCGGATGTTGAAGCGTCCCATCTCGGGAAAGGTGACGGCGACCTGGACCTGGCCCGCCAGCACGACGAGGAGGGGAAAACCGATCAGGCAGGCAAGCGAGACCCACAAGATCGGGGCCTGCTGGCCGGTGCGCTCCTGCCGCCGGCGCGCCCAGATGCGGTACGCGATCGACACCGCGATCGCCAGCACCAGGGCGACGACGAGAGCCATGCCGCCGCGATGAAAGGTCAGTTCCGGAATGAACAGGCCGCGATTGCTCAGCAGCAGGCCGCCGGGGATGTTGAGGCTTTCCCGCACGTCGGGCAGCGCCTTGAGGACGGCGTTGTACCAGAACAGGAGCTGCAGCAGCAGCGGGAGATTGCGGATCAGCTCGACATAGCCCGACGCCATGCGTGCGACGAGAAAGTTTCGCGACAAGCGCGCGATGCCGACCAGAAATCCCAGGATGGTCGCAAAGACGATGCCGATTGCGGCGACCAGCAGCGTATTGAGGAGGCCGACCCAGAAGGCCTGGCCATAGGTCGATGCCGTGGAGGAATATTCGATCAGCGTCTGGCTGATGTCGAAGCCGGCGGTGACGTTCCAGAAGCCGAAGCCGGAGGCGATGCGAGCGCGCGCGAGGTTGTCGGCTGCATTCTTGACGGCGCTATAGGCGAGGAAGACGATCAGCCCGCACAGCAGAATCTGGTAGGCGATGCTGCGGACCTTCGGGTCGTAGAGCGGCGAGACTTTCGGCGGGCCGTGGTCCTGCGCCAGGCTCATGCGACACCCTCCCTGCCGCGCCGGTGGCCCGCTGTTGCGCGCCTCATCTCTCGTGCTCCTCCCGATCTTCCCGTCATCGTCGGCAGCCGGCCGGGGCCCCCCGCCCCGGCCGGCGCCGTCTTTGTCAGCGGATCGGCGGCGCGTACTGGAGGCCGCCCTTGGTCCACAGTGCGTTGATGCCGCGCGCGATCTTGAGCTGCGAGCCCTGGCCGAGGTGACGGTCGAACACCTCGCCGTAGTTCCCCACATGCTTGACGATGCGGGCGACCCAGTCCTTGGTCAGGCCGAGCTGCTCGCCATAGTTTCCTTCGGTGCCCAGCACCCGCTTGATCTCCGGGTGATCCGACTTCAGCATCTCGTCGAGATTGGCCTTCGTGATGCCGAACTCCTCCGCGATGATCATCGCGTATTGGGTCCACTTGACGATGTCGAACCACTGGTCATCGCCGTGTCGGACGGACGGCCCGAGCGGCTCCTTGGAGATGATCTCCGGCAGCACGATGTGATCGTCCGGCTTCGCCAGCCGCGGCCGCGAGGCGTACAGTCCCGACGCGTCGGTCGTGTAGGCGTCGCAACGGCCGGTATCATAGGCCTTCACGGCCTCGTCGATCGTCGCGAACGTGACGGTCTTCAGATTCATCTTGTTGGCGCGGAAATAATCGGCAAGGTTGAGCTCGGTCGTGGTGCCCTGCTGCACGCAGACCGCCGCGCCATTGAGCTCCAGCGCTGAGTTCACCTTCAGCGACTTGCGGACCATGAAGCCCTGGCCGTCGTAGTAGTTGACGCCGGTGAAATTCAGGCCGAGCGACGTATCGCGCGACGAGGTCCAGGTCGTGTTGCGCACCAGGATGTCCACGTCGCCCGACTGCAGGGCGGTGAAGCGGTCCTTCGGCGTCAGCGGCACGAACTTAACCTTGGTGGGATCGTCGAAGATCGCGGCTGCCACCGCCCGGCAATAATCGACGTCGAAGCCGGTCCAGGTGCCCTGCGCATCGGGCTGGCCAAATCCGGCGAGGCCCGTATTGCTTCCGCAATTGAGAACCCCGCGCTGCTTTATGGTGTTGAGCGTCTGCGCGGAGGCCGCCGAAGCGGCAAATCCGAGCGCGGTCGCAAGGGCGAGCGTGCTGACGACACGTTTCATGGTTTGAACCTCTCCCATCGTTCACTGATCCTTGGTCTCGTTTATTTCGATCAGGGCCAGGCGGACGCCCGAAACCGCGGCGTCCGGCAACCAGCCTGAGAGTAATGCCGGGATACGATCATGGCTGCGAGGCCACACTCCCTCCCCCCTCCCGGTTCTTCGCATCTGAGAACGATCACCCGTGCAGGTCAAGGGGTTGACCCGACCACATGGCGCCGCAGTAAATGCCGCGGACATTGCGGAGAGGCCCGATGGAAAAAGACGGTGGCGGGAACGGGGTGCGGCCCGCGCTGGCGCAGGAAACGCGCCTGGTGACGAGCGGCCGCGATCCCCGCGCGCAGCATGGCTTCGTGAATACGCCGGTCTATCGAGGATCGACCGTCCTCTATCCGACGGCCGACGACTTCATCCACCGGCGCGCCCGCTACACCTATGGCACCCGCGGCACACCGACCGTCGACGCCCTGGAAAGGGCCTGGAGCGAGCTGAGCGGGGCCGCCGGCACCGTCGTCGTGCCGTCCGGACTTGCCGCTATCGCGCTCGCCCTCATGTCGTGTCTCCGGGCCGGAGACCATCTCCTGGTGACCGACTCGGTCTACCGCCCGACCCGCAATTTCTGCGACACGGTGCTCAAGCGGTTCGGGGTCGAGACGAGTTATTATGATCCTCTTGTCGGCGCCGGCATCACCGCGCTGATGCGGCCGAACACGCGCGCCGTCTTCACCGAGTCTCCCGGGTCGCAGTCGTTCGAGATCCAGGACGTGCCGGCGATTGCCACGGCGGCACATGCGCGCGACGCCGTGGTGCTCATCGACAACACCTGGGCAACGCCCGTGTTCTTTCCGCCGCATGCGCGCGGCGCCGATATCGCCATCGAGGCCGGCACCAAGTATCTGGGCGGGCATTCGGATTTGCTCATGGGGCTCGTCACGGCGAACGAGCGCTGCTGGAAGCCGTTGCGCGACACGTTCGACGCCATGGCGATCTGCGCCGGCCCGGAGGATGTGTTCCTGGCGCTGCGCGGCCTGCGAACGCTCAGCGTGCGCCTTGCGCATCATCAGCAGTCCGGGCTGCGGGTCGCACGCTGGCTGGCCGACCGTCCGGAGGTCGCCCGTGTGCTTCATCCGGCGCTGGAGTCCCATCCGGGTCACGCGCTCTGGAAGCGCGACTTTCTCGGTGCGTCGTCGCTCTTCAGCATCATCCTCAAGCCGGTTCCGGAACGGGCCGCGCACGCTTTCGTCGATTCCCTGCAGCTGTTCGGCATCGGGGCGTCGTGGGGCGGGTTCGAGAGCCTGATGATCCCGTTCGACTGCACTCCCTATCGCACCGCAACACCCTGGGCGCCGGGCGGACCGGCGATGCGGCTGCACATCGGCCACGAGGACGTGGGGGACCTGATCGCCGACCTGGAACAGGGATTTGCCAGGCTTGCGGCAACCAGCTGAGCGGCGCGCCGCTCGAGACTATCCGCGCGACCAGACCTGCCGCGCCAGCCCCTTGAGCCGGCGGCAGGAAGGTCCCGGCAGCGGCCGGACGGTGCGGTCGGCTGCCACCACGAAAGCGAGGCGCCGCACCGCGAACCAGTTGCGCACCACCAGCGCGCCGAACACGCCGACCACTGCGCCGGCCAGGACGTCGCTCGGGTAGTGCGCCGAGACGGCGACGCGGCTGATCGCGATGAGGGCGGCGAAGGTCCAAAGCCAGATCCGCGCCCGCGGGTAGAGCGCGCCGATCGCGAAGGCGGCCGCAAAGGCCGTGGTGCCGTGGCCGGACGGCAGGCTCGCGAACTCGGCATTCCAGCGGAACGGATCGAAGGAGAACGGACCGGCCGTCTCCAGGAAGTACGGCCGCGCGCGCCCGATCAGCCGCTTCGCGATCGTCACGACCAGCCCGGGAAATCCGACCGCCAGGAAGACGTAGCCGAGACGTGCGGCCAGCGACGCGATCACCAGCTGGGACGTGCGGCCGAGCGCCGGCGACGAAATCGTCGCGAGCGCCACGAGCAAGGCCCCGATCGGCGCCAGGACCCAGCCGGAACGGCCGAAATCCGTAACGCTCTCGAAGCTTACGATGACCCAGCGCGGTAGGTTCCGCTGCTGCGCGATCGTCATCGCGTCGAGGAACACCATGGAAAAGGCGATCGCCGCGAGCGCCACCGCGGCGCCGGCCAGCAGCAGGTCCGCCCGGGTCCAGATCGGCGACCATTGCCGGCGGCGGACGCGCTTGAGCGAGATGAGCGACCACGCCCAGGCGACGAGATTGAGCACGGTCCGGCGCATCATCGCCGCGGCCGGCGACCGCACGGGCTCATCGATCCTGCCGGCTATGCTCATCGATTCCCCCTGGCGGCGTCGCGCTCGCGCGCGACCGTTCATAATCGAGAATAGCATCGGCCGATACAGGCGGAAGGCGTCTCTCCCGCGAACGCAACCCCAGCAACCGTTGCGAAGCACCGCGGCCGGGCCGGCTATATAGCGCTATTGCATCCGGACCACGATGCTTTCTGCCGCACCGGCAGCATCCGTGACGGTCACCCGGGCGAAACCCGGCCCGGCCGGGACCCAGGACAAGTTGCCGCGGCTCTGGCTCGACGCCAGGGGAATGCCGTCGACCAGGACGGTCCATGGCCCCACCCCGCCTGCGACCTTCAGGAAGACCGGCTCGGGACGCCCGCCGGCGCGCACCATTTCCAGGCGCGAGCCATTGGGCGGGAACAGGATCCGCAGGCCCGCCTTGCCCCGTTCGCCCGGAGCGGCGCCGTTGCGGAACTGCTGCAGCGGCGGAGGCAGCTTCGCGGTCGTCGCGATCAGCGTGCCTTTCGGCGCCGGAGGGAGTGGCGTGGGCAGGCGCCCCAGCCGCGCGAAGGCGTCGAACAGGATCGGGGCCGCGGTGCCGCGACCGACGATTCCCGGCACCGGCACGCCATCCGGACGGCCGACCCAGACGCCGATCGTGTAGCGGCCGTCGTAGCCGACCGACCAGGCGTCGCGGTAGCCGTAGCTCGTCCCGGTCTTGAATGCGATGCGGCCGCGCACGGCATTCTCCGGCGGCGGGGTGCCGATCAGCACATTGCCGATGTGCCACGCCGCCGACGCGTCGAGCAGTCGCCGCGGGATTGCGGGCGAAGCGCCCTCTTCCCGACGCTCGACCAGCGGCACCGTCGTGCCAAGCCGGGCGAGGCCGGCGTAAAGCATCGTAAGATCGGCAAGCCGGATACCGACGCCGCCAAGTCCCATCGCCAGCCCGGGCGCCTCGCCCTCCGGCAGCACCAGGGCGGCCCCCGCCTGCGCCACGCGCGCCGTGAGACGGTTGGCCCGGACCGCATCGAGCACCGCCACCGCCGGCACGTTGAGCGACAGTTGCAAAGCCTGCCGGATCGTGACCGTCCCCTGGAACGTGAGGTCGAAGTTCTCCGGGGCGTAGCTGCCGTAGCGGAACGGGCGGTCCTCGATCTGACTCTCCGGGTGGACGAGTCCGTCTTCGAAACCGAGGCCGTAGATGAATGGCTTCAGCGTCGATCCCGGCGAGCGCAGGGCCTGCGTCATGTCGACCTGTCCGGCGCGGCTCGCGTCGAAATAGTCGGACGCACCAACGTGCGCGAGGACTTCGCCGGAGGCGTGATCGACGACGAGGATCGCCGCCGAGACGTGCGGCCCGATGCTGCGCGCGCGCTCCTGCGCGAGATCCTCGAGGCCGTGCTGCAGCGGCGCATCCAGGGTCAGGCGGTGCACCCGGCGGTCCGGAGCCGCCGCGATTGCGGCATCGGCGGCCTGCGGCGCAAGCATCGGCATCGGCCGGCGCGCCGACGGCACTGGCTCGTTCTTGCCGCGATCGACCTCGTCCGACGGAACGACGCCGGCCGTGGCCAGCCGGTCCAGGACCCGGTCGCGCGCGTTGCCTGCCGCCGCCGCGCTGCGGTCCGGCCGCCGGGCCTCTGGCGACTGCGGCAGCGCGATCAGGACCGCCCGCTCGCCGAGCGTCAGCCGCTGCGGCTCCTTGCCGAAGTAGGCGAGCGCCGCGGCCCGGACGCCCTCAAGATTGCCGCCGTAGGGCGCGAGGTTGAGATAGAGCGCCAGGATGTCGTCCTTGCTCAGCGTTCGTTCGAGCTGGATCGCGCGGACCGCCTGGCGGAGCTTGGCGGCGAGCGACCGCTCGCTGCGGGGCTCCAGCAACCGCGCCACCTGCATCGTGATGGTCGAGCCGCCGGACACGATCCGGCCGGTGCGCACGAGCTGCAGCGCTGCCCGAGCGAGGGCCGCGGGATCGACGCCGGCATGCTGAAAGAACCGCTTGTCTTCGTAGGCGATCAGAGCCTCGACGTAACGCGGATCGACGCCTGACAGGGTGACGGGCAGGCGCCAGCGGCCGTCGCCGGTGGCATAGGCGCGTAAGAGCCGATCCTGCCGGTCGAGGACGACCGTCGAGAACTCCAGCGCATCGCCGCGCGGCGCCGGCCCCAATGCGACAACGAACGCCGCGGTCACCGCCGCGATCGCCAGCGCCGCGGCACCCGTGCAGGTCAACGCGAGCTTGAGCCGGCGGCGCATCGACCGTCACCGCGCGCCTTCGATCTCGATCGCGCCGGTGGCGGTGCGGCCGAACCGATCGGGACGGTACATGTCCTCCACATAGGCCTGCGGGAGCACGTAGCGGCCGGGCGAGACGGCGCGCACCACGTAGGCGACCGTGAACACCGCCGGATCGCCGCTCTTGCGATCGAAGGCCGCCGTGAAGCGGTCGTCGCGGAACTCGGTATGCACGGGCTCGGCGGCGTCCTCGATCCACGACAGCGTGCCGGTATCCCCGGACGAGACAAGCCGCGGATTGTCGATCTCGAACCCAGCCGGCAGGTAATCGGCGACGATCACCCGGGCGAACTGTGGCGCCGGCTCGGTCATCTTCAGCAACACGACGAAGCGCTGGTTCTGCTTCGCCTTCGACGGATCCGCGGCCTCGCCGGTCAGGGTCCGATACTGCCGCTCGATCTTGAAGCCACGGTCGGCGGCCGGCTCCGGCACGATCGGCGCGCCGCTGACCGACATCACGGCCCGCACCTCCACGTCGCCCGTATTGGCCACCCGGAACGGCGTCGTCGCGAGGTCTTCGGCGCGGATCCGGCGGTAGTAGGAGCCCTGCCGCGGCTGACCTGCCACGTCGAGCGTCGCCGTCGTGTCCTTGCCGAGGGCGCGGGCGGCGAGAACCATCCACGCCTGCTCCTGGGTAGACGTATAGTTTGACAGCGCGCGCGCCGCCTCGACCCGCTGCACCGCTCCGACGATCGTCGGTCGCGGCGCGCCACCCTCGGCGGCGAGGGTGACGAGCGCTGCGGAGTCCCGCAGCGCCGAACCGTAGTCGATGCGGCCGAGCTCCAGCTTCGGCTGCGGCGGAAGGGCCGCGAGCGCCGCCGCATAGACGCGCTCGGCGCGCCCGCGGTCGCCCAGCATGGCCAGCGCGGCCGCGATCTGCGCCTTGGCGGTCGGCGTCGCGATCTCGGAGAGTTTGGTATCGGCGATGTAGCGCAGGTCGCCGATCGGAGCCGCGCCGTTGCGCGCCAGTACATAGAGCGCATAGGCGAGGTTGCGGCCGCCATCCTTGATCGTCTCCGACGCATTGCCGACGTAATTCTTCAGTCGGTCGAGTGCGATCTTGAAGGGGAGATCCGGCACGACGAACGCCTTTTCGCGCGCTCGCGTAAGGAAGTCGCTGACGTAGGAGTCAAGCCAGACGTCGTCGCCGCCGACCGACCACAGGCCGAACGAGCCGTTGGATCCCTGACGCGCAAGCAAACGCTCGATGGCGTCGCGGATGCGCTGGTCGACGCCGGTGTCGAGCGCGAGCTGGGCCTCCGCCGCGACGTCGTTGACGTAGAGCAGCGGCAGCGCGCGGCTGGTGATCTGTTCCGAGCATCCGAACGGGTAGCGGTCGAGTGCCTGCAGCAGCGCCGCGACGTCGAGTGCCGTCGAGGGTCCGACCGACAGCGTCACGGATGCGCTCCCGGGAACGAAGTCGCCGAACAGGTCGTTCGACAGCGTCAGGCTCTCGCCCTTGGCCAGCGGCTTCACCGTGCGGCGGGCGAGGACCTGCGTGGCGGGCTTTGCCGCCAGCGTATAGTTGCGTTCCAGATCGAACCCGCCCGGCCCGGTGACGCGGACGATGACGGCGCCGAGGCCGACGCTCGCAGCGCTGATCGGCAGCGTCACGCCGGCCCGCTGCTTCGCGGCCAGGCGGAGCGACTGCGGGGCGCCCTGCCCGATCGCCAGCGGGCCGCGGGTCGAGATATCGATCCGGTAGTCGCCGGCTTGGCCTTCGACATTGTCGAGCTCCAGGCGCACGCCCCCCTGGTCGCCGGTGAGCAGGAAACGCGGCAGCGTCGCCGTGAGAACGACCGGATCGCGCACGATCACGTCACCCGAGGCGCGCCCGACCTTGTCATTGCTCCAGGCCACTGCCATGACGCGCACGGTGCCAGCGAACGCCGGAATGTCGAACGCGACCTCCGCCGTGCCGTCCGCGCCCACCGCGACGATGCCGGAATAGAGCGCGAGCGGCGGCTGGGTCGGCGGCGTGCCGGAAAGCGCCGCCCCGCCGCCGTCGCCCCCGGAGCGGATTTGGCCGCGCGTCCCCTGCATGCCATCGATGAGCTGGCCGTAGAGATCGCGGATCTCGGCCGACAGCCGCCGCTGGCCGAAATAGTAGTCGTCCGGTGCCGGCGGCTTGTAGTTGGTGAGGTTGAGGATGCCGACGTCAACGGCGGCAACAACCACCCGCGCCTCATCGCCGGCCCTCAGTCCGTTCACCTTCAGCGGCACGCGCAGCGTCGAGTTCGGCCGCAGCAAATCGGGCAGCTTCATGTCGAGCGCGAGCGTGCGCGCCTTGCGGTCGACCGAGAACCATTGCACCCCGATTGCGCGGCTGGGCATGCGCTGCGCGGCCTCGTCCATCGGCCGCCGGAGCGTCGCGATCACATAGGCGCCCGTCCCCCAGTCCGAGCCGATCGTCAGCGGAAGGCTGGCAGTGCCAGCCTGCACGTCGGTCGTCGTGGTCGTATAGAGCCGGTCGCCGACCACCGCGAGCGTGACCTTCCCGGCCGTCCGCGCCGTCACGGCAACCGTCATCGTCTCGCCGGCGCGATATTCGGCTTTGTCGAGGGCAATCTCGAGCCGGTCGGGGGTATCCGCCGCGGCGTCGGCGTAGAAGCCGGAATCGAATGCGACCGAGGTGATGGGTCCGGTCGGATCGTCGGTCCCGACCTCCAGCCGGTAGCGCCCCCAGCTCACCGGCACCGCGATGCGGCCCGGCTTGTCGACACCGGCATCGACCCGTCCGTCAGCGATCCGCCGCGTGATCTTCGTCGGCTCGTAATCCCATGAGCCGTTGCGCCGGTACCATTGGTAGCGCGTGTCGACCTTGACCAGCTCGTAGCGGAGATTGTTGCGGTCGATCGGTTTGCCGTCGGGCGAGACCATCAGGACGTCGAACGTCGCGACGTCGCCCTCGCCGAGCGACGAGCCCGAGAACAGCGGCTTGATGCCGATCATCGGCGCGGCCGGCGTCACCGGAAGCGTCAGGCTGCGCTCGACCGCGCGGCCCCCGGATTCCGCCATGCGCACCGTGATCTTGGCTTCGAGCGGACGGCTGGTCGCCGGTATCTTGTCAAGGTCGACGGTGAATGTCGCCCTCCCCTGCGGATCGGTCTCCGGAAGGTTTTCCAGCGGCTGGCGTTCGTTCGCGGCCTCGTCGTCGGCGAGACCGAACTGATAGCCGGCAAGCCCGGGCCGTTCCTTGACGGCGCTGACGATCACTTCCCCGTCGAGATCGAGGCCGGACGCCGGCGCGCCGTACAGATAGCGGCCGTCGACCGTGACTTCGGCGGGTTGCGCCTTGGCGATCTTGCCGGTCGGCGATGCGAGCGAGAATTCCAGCCGATCAGGGACGTAGTCCTCGACCATGAAGCTCGTCTGGCCGACCGCTGCGCTCTTCGGATCGACGAAGGCGCGCACCCGCCACGTGCCGGTCGGCGCCGAGCTGACGATCGGCACGCTCCACGAGCGGCCGCCAAGGCCCTGGTCTTGCACCACGGCGCGGCGATATTCGACACCGTCGGGGCGGTCGAAGACGAGCGTCAGCGGCACGCCTGCCGCCGCCGTGCCCTGCGGATCCCGCAGGAGCGCCGTGAGGTGCACGGTCTCGCCGGTGCGATAGACGCCGCGCTCCGCATAAACGAAGGCGTCGAGGCCGGTTGTCGCCGTCCGTCCCGCGACGCCGCGGTCGGAAAGGTCGAACGGCGTTCCCTTCAGGTTGAGAAATGCGTAGTCGCCCTTCGGCTCCGCCGCGATGATCATCGCCGGAGCATTGCCGCCCTCTCCGCGTGCCAGGCCGGCGTCGAAATCGGCACGGCCGTCTGCGTCGGTCGTCCGAACGGCCAGCACCTCGTTGCTGCGCGAGAGCAGCCGCACCTCGACGCCGGCCCTGGGCTGCGCCGTGGCCAGCGACTGGACGAACGCATGCACCCCGTCGCTGCCCGAGTAAGTCGCCAGCCCGAGGTCGGAGACGATGAACCACTGGGTGGCGAGGGATTCGTAGTCATCGGACTTCGGTCCCTTTGGCTCCGCCACCATGACGTACACGCCGGCTGCCAGATTCCCGAGGGCCTGATCGACCGGGAAGGCCGTCGTGACGTCGGCATTGAGTGTCGATTCAACCTTCAGATCCCCGTCCCACACCTTGGTGCCGCGCTCGTCGGCAAGCCGCTCCAGGTCGTAGCGGTCGAGGCTGCGCTGGAAGTCGCGGCCGAGTACCGTCGTGATGAGATTGCGGTCGCCGACGCGGTAGACCTTCACGCCCACGCCTTCGGTATTGACGCTGACCAGCGGAATGCCGCGCTGACCCGTCTTCGGCAGCACGTAGGCCTTGCCGGTGAAGCGCACGAACGGTTTCCGGTCGCGGACGTAGATGCTGTAGTCGGCCGACTTGTTGAGCACCTCTTTGACGGAGGACGGAAGGCCGGCGCGCAGCGTGACGCCATAACGCTCGCCGTGCTTCAGTCCCTCGACGCAGAGCTGCTTGTCCTCGGCCGAAATGGCGGGCCGGTCGGCTTTCCAGCACATTGGGATCCTAAGCTTAGAATTCCACGTGGACAAGTTGTCGCG
>JADMIO010852404.1_pt1 | contig 21029 bp, 17 predicted proteins | sample 8958161 | NCBI WGS metagenome assembly JADMIO01 (sample SAMN16585339, study PRJNA669376) | soil metagenome | isolation source: Crop rotation soil | place: USA: Cullars Rotation, Alabama | collected 2011 | reverse complement strand
CGCGACTTCAAGTCACGTGAATTCCAAGCTTCGGATCCCACTGTGCTGGAAAGTTATGGAGCAGCCCTATGGTCTTAGTGAGTTTATGCCTTTTTGCTCTGAAGTTAATAGCAAAGCGCCTAACGAAGTTGTTTTAGAAGACCTGCGTAGAGGTTTTTCCAAGCCATTGATTTACGATATTAAGCTTGGCCGCAAAACTGTATCGTCTAAGGAACTCAAAGTAGCAGGCACAGCAAAGCCACATCTCTTTAAAAAAGATATACGTCTTCACTTAGCCGACAATCTATCCAGTTCAGCTAAGCGAGGTTATCGCTTTGTCGGTTGTTCTGCTTCCAGTGAATCTCGTACGCATTTGGGCAAACATCCCGATGAGATGATCGAAGACTTACGCACACACCTTTCGCCACGAGATATTTTGTTTGTCATTAGAGAAATCGAGCGCATCCGCGGGTATTTTCGTACCAAAGAGGGCACCAGATTTGAAATTATTGGTGCTAGTTTATTAATCGTCGCCGAATCTGATCCGAAGCTCCCAGACGACAAAAGACCCTTGCCTAAAGTAAAACTCATCGATTTTGCTCATAGCCATATGCTTGATAAAAATGGCATATTTTTAAGCAACGGCATCCTGCATACACGCACGAGAAAAATAAGATATCAAAGAGGCCTAAGACACGGCCTTGTGCGGCTAGCTAAAGATTTGCGGCATTGAAAGAATTTAAGATGATAAATAATCGCTGATTATAGCACGGTTAAACATAATAACACTAGCTGCTAAGAAAGACAAACCATAGGCAAGCGGTGGTTCCAAACGTATACTATCTGCAAAACTTTGGGTGATATCATAAATAGGGCTCGTTGGCATAAGAGAGATTTTAAATAACACTAGCCTTTTGTCGACGTGGCTTGTGTGATTTTTTAAATTTACTTGCTGTTCTTGACAGACAGCCTTTCAGTTGTAGAAATTAGTGAAAGGCTCTTTTTTATCACTCAAGAGGAAAATCATGAAAGATAGCAAAAACTATAGTTTTCTTATGAAAAAGTTACGTAAATTTTTTCAAGAGGAACGTAAGTACGTTGAAATCCCCGTCCAATCGCGTTTATCACCTTTGCTTGCTTGTGAAGATCCACGAACCATATCGACTTTTACCTTTAGAGGGGAGGAGTGGCCCCTGCCGCAATCGGGTCAGCCGGAATTGGAAATAGAGCTTTTAAGCACCCCTTCTGTTGAAGGGGTTTTTTGTATCCTCACAAGCTTTAGAGATGAACCAAACTGTATAGAGGGAAGACATGAAACCGTATTTCCCCTTTTCGAATTCGAAGGACGTGGCGGCTTTGAAGAGCTTAAGCACACCGAAGCAGAGCTTTTGAAATATTTAGGTTTCGAAAAGCCGGTGACGGTTAACTATGAAGAAGCATGTAGGTTTTATAAAACCGATATATTAACTGCTGAACACGAAACACTTATGCAAAAAGACTTTGGCAATGTCATATTGCTGCAAAAATTCCCCACGCGCAGTCATCCTTTTTGGAATATGAAATATGCCGGTGATGGGCTCTTTAATAAAGTGGATGTTATTTTGTATGGCATGGAGTCGATGGGCTCAGCTGAGCGTTCCTGTGACGTTGAAGAAATGAGGCATTATTTTTATAACGTCGAAGGCGGTGAGTATGCTCAACACCTATTTAATGCCCTCGGTAAAGAGCGTGTGACCAAAGAGCTTGAAAATTATTTAAAACTTCCCATGACCACACGCTATGGGGCGGGCGTAGGCATACACAGAACCTTGCGCGCCATGAAACTTGCCGGCATTGATGCTGATGCGACTGATTATCTAGACCCTGTTCACGCCCATCATACAGCGCATAATGTCGATAGCAGTTATACTAACTAAAATTATTATTATTACTTAACCTGGCACTTTTAATGCCAGGTTTTTTATTTTTCACTTATAAATATTCGAGGATTGCCTACCAATTCTCGTCGGTATACTTATTTTTGCATAAGTAAAAACAATAGGAATTATATTACTATGCATTTAGCTTCACCCAAGATAATAACAATTCTATGGCTCTTTGTTAGCCCGAGTTTGTTTTGTATGAAAAGAGCACACGAAGATAGCTTATCATGCGATTCTATTAACCGTATCAAAATAGTAAGCATTGCTTCCACTGGTCGGGATCACTCCCCAAATGAGGACCGTTATTTTGTAAATATGCACGAAAGCACGGATGATTTTTCTTGTGTTGTTATCTGTGATGGTCATAACGGGTCAGGATGGGCAAATTATGCTCGCGATAATTTATACAAGTGCTTAAAAGACTCTTGTGTAGACAATAGAAACATAAAATTTAGTGACCATGTCATTAAGAGTGCTTTTAAAAAACTCTCTAACACTAAAAATCAAACCCCAGAAGATCAAAAATTATCCCTTAAACAACGTAATCCCAATAAACTTATTAATAAACATGATCAGTCCGGTACCACAGCAACTGCGGTATTTTTTGTTCAAGAAGACAAAGACTGGGTAATCTACATAGCTCATGTGGGCGACTCCCGCGCTGTATTGGGTTCTAGCAACCAAGAATGCCGTTATAAGGAGTTATGCCAAGATCATAGGCCTTCTAATACCAACGAAATCAAACGCCTGCAAAAATATGACTATTGGCAGGGAAAAGATCTTGCTGCAAAGTGGCAAGGCAAATCTGGAGTTGGGCTAACGCGCTGCTTTGGCCATAGTAAACAAAAATCTCTAGGTCTAATCTGCGAGCCGGAAGTATGCCGGCATCTAACTAAACCAGAAGATAAATTTATAATACTGGCAACTGACGGTCTTTGGGATCTTATTAGTAGTGAAGAGGCAGTTAATTTTGTTGGAAATAATATCCAAACCCCTGAAAAAATCGCGGATAGTTTACTTGTTTATGCTCTCAAGAAGCATGTTAAGCATAAGGAGGCTTCTGCTTGTCTTGATATAAAAAAAGAAGCACAAGAAAATCTTACTCAGCTAAGCAGACAAGCCCCCGATGATATTACGATAGCTATTATTGTATTAACCGACGAAGCCTAAGATATTTAGAAGCAATAAGTTTCTTACCGTTTCGACATAGAATTTATCTGATATTTATCGCTATTATTAATTATCGATAAACCGAAGGAAACAGACGAGTCGTATATCAGGCAAAAGCCTAGAGTATGTGATAAAAGCGTCTATTTTGCTTCACGCATAAAGATTCGCTATCTCTTTGGCATACAACTTAGCACAAGACTTGCGTTTGACTTTGAGGGTCGGAGTCAGTTGATTACCAACCGTAAATTCATCGTCTAAAATATGAAAGCGTTTAATTTGCTCAAAACTTGCGAGCGAACTGTTAGCAGCGCTTATAGCCGCTTTTACTTCTTGATATAAAGCCGGATGGCTGGCTAAAGAAGATACCGTGCTGTTATTAGTAAAAGCCTTAGCGTTGGTGGGCTCCAGGGCGATGAGTGCTGCTAAATAGGGCTTTCGTTCGCCAACAATTACCACATGAGCAATGACGCTGCTTTTGGATTTTATGAGATTTTCTACCCGTTGAGGGGCAATATTTTTGCCTTGGGAAGTAACTATTATATCTTTTTTGCGATCGATTATTTTGACGAAGCCTTCGTTATCGATCTCACCAATATCGCCAGTATGAAACCAACCGTCGTTACTTAGGACTTCTTTAGTTTGTTCAGGACGATGCCAAAAGCCCAAAAATACTCCACGACCACGCAAGAGAATTTCTTTGTCTTCGCCAAGGCGTATTTGCATTCCTGGCAACACTTTGCCCACACTGCCGGCTTTCCAAGACCACGGTAAATTTAAACAGGTTGCCGCTGTCGTTTCTGTTAAGCCATAGCCTTCACACAAAGTAATGCCACTCAACTGAAAAAAATTAGCCACTTCAGGGGCGAGCTGTGCTCCACCCGAAACCAAAAAGCGTAAACGTCCACCAAAGCGTTCGTTAAGCTTCTTGCCAATAGTACTAAAAACTAGCTTTTTAGCCACAGCTATACTCAAAGCACTCGGTGGCGTTGTGCTACTCATCTTATCCACCACCCCAAAAGCCCACTGGGCAATGGCTTTTTTTAGCCCCGAAGAGTTAAGTGCGTTTTCCATCACACGAGCGCGAACTTTTTCATAGACACGAGGTACCCCGGCCATAAAAGTGGGCTTAATGGTCGCCATGTTGTCCATGAGCTTATCGATGCTTTCAGCAAAGGCCAGCAAATGCCCGGTTCTAATCCATGCCGCTTCTAAGACGCGTGCAAAGATATGAGCCAAGGGCAAAAATATGAGCTGGACGTCGGTGTCTGATAAAATACCGATCTTATCGATTACTTCGGCTTCATAGAGCAAATTATCATGTGAGATCATGGCCCCTTTGGGCTCGCCTGTTGTGCCTGATGTGTAGACAAGCGACACGATCGCGCGTGAATCAACAGGGATGGTGGCTACTTGCTCAGCTTCATCGCGCACCAAATCAGACAAATATATCTCATTGTCAAAAAGTGGGCCGGTGATGCTATCAAATATTATAATAAGAGAAAGCTTGCGGTGATTTTTTTGCACCAGGCGAACTTTATTAAGCTGCTCTTCGTTTTCAACCAGTATGGTATGAGCATCAGCATCAGCAAGTATATAAGCAATCTGGTCACTAAGGCTTGAATGATAAATAGGCACCACTATGCAAGCGGCTTTGATAATCGCAATGTCGGCAATGACCCACTCGGGGCGAGTTTGGCTTAATAAAGCAATGCGACTCTCAGGTTTTAGGTCACGTTTTAGCAACGCATTTGCTAATTGAGCGACACTAACTGATAGCTCTTGCCAATTTTTGGTGACCCAAGTGCCTGAATTTTTACAAAAATACTGGATGGCGGGCCGTTGGTTATACCGCTTGACTGAAGCATCGAACAGCGAAGTCATGGACCCGCTCATAAGCCCTCCGGATAATGCTTTAAGGCATGGTTCGGCCTTAATAATGCGCGAGCAAAAATTGTAAAGGACGCTTGGCCATGAACACCCATGCCTCACCGCCTCATACTGCCCCTTATCGCCTTATCAAGAAAATAGGCCAAGGTGGCATGAGTGTTGTTTATGAGGCTTTTGATGAGCGTCTCAAAAGACCTGTCGCTCTTAAACTTCTTCATCCTTTCTTAGCTGAAGCTCCTGAATACAAAGCTAGATTCTTAAGAGAAGCTGAAGCAGTTGCTCGGCTTACGCATCCTAATATAGTACAAATATATGACGTATGCGACAATCAAGAGTTATATATAGTCACCGAGTTAATCAACGGCCAAACGCTCAAAGACAAAGCTGAACCTGCTCAATTTTTAGAAACACCCGAACTAAGCGCTATGATCATAAGTCAAATAGCCAAAGCGCTCGCGCATGCCCATAGCAAAGGCATTATTCATCGCGATATTAAACCAGAAAATATTATGGTGACCAATGAGGGCCAACTTAAACTCATGGACTTTGGTATTGCGAGCATTAGTAACGACGAAAATCTTACTCAAGCAGGAACCCTCTTAGGCTCGCTCGCGCATATAGCACCCGAAGTCATCCAAGGAAAAGCATCAACTCCTCAGTCGGATATCTATTCTTTAAACACCGTCTTTTTTTGGCTCGTCACCGGCGAGTTGCCCTTCAAGGCTGACACTCCTCATGCTTTACTCAAAGCCATCGTTGATCAACCTGTTGTAAAAATCCAACAACTTTCTGCTTATATAAGCGACAGCCTCGCACTTATTATCGAACGCGGCATGCATAAAGATCCGTCAAAACGCTTTGAAAGCGCAGAAGAATTTGCTGTCAAAATTGAAGAAGCCTTGCTTGAGATGTCGGTGGTTTTTGATCTCAACAAGCTTTCAGCCCTGCTTGCGCAACGACCCCTCAAGCTCGATAATTTTAAGCACACCATGTTTGAAAACATGAAAAGCCAGGCACTTATCTATGAGCAACAAGGGCATCTAGTACAAGCACTCGCTCTTCAATGTCGTCTGGAAGCAGCTTCAGCGCAAAACATAATAAAATTACCTGCAGCCAAAAACAAAATATATAAAAAATTATTCGTTGCCATAAGCGCTTTAAGCATCTGTGCCCTAGTTATATATTATTTATTACCCCCGCCAGCTACTCCTTCCACCAAAGTGCTTTTGGCGACTGAGCAGGCGATAGAAAGTTCAGAATTTATCCCCTCGCCGCCTCCCACTCCCGTCGCTCCCCCCCCTTCTCCTCCAGCACCTGTGCCAGCACCGACGCCTCCAGCGGCGCCCAAAAGCTCACCCGTCCAACTACAAGAGCTCAGCGTTACTATTTGGCCTTTTGCGACTATTAGCGTTGATGGAATTATTATTGCTCACGATGTTAAGCACAAAAAAATAAAACTCGAGCCGGGGATTCATCGCTTGAAGTTCATGCATACCTATGCTGCGACTGTAGAAAAAATAGTACACATTAAAAACACCAAAGAAACTCTTGAGCTTGCTATATCTATGCATAAAACCAAGCCTGCTTTTTTGACGGTCAAGGCTCATCCCGAAGCTGACGTTGCTATCGATGGTATTTTCAAAGGACCAAGTTCGAAGAGTTTAAGAGATCCTATTGTTGTACGCATGCCCGATAAGACTCATGCTATTCACAGTGAAGTAATAATTCAGCGCGATGGCTTTAAGCCCGTGGTAAAACGAGTACAATTTATTGCGGGGCAAAGCCAAGAAATTCATCTTAGCCTGATGCCCTTGGAGCATTTATGAAAAAAGTAGGCCTTGCCACTTGGCTCTTAGCTGCCCATCTGATGGCACAAACAAGCCCGCAGGAGCTCTTGCAACAAAGCCAGACTTATTTTGACCAAGGGAACTATACCAAAGCGCTGGCTCTACTCGCCCCTCTTAATATTCGTCAAGATTTTGATTCAAGCGAAGACATGATAGCTGCTTTTAAAATCCGTGCAGTGGCTTACGCACAAATCGGCGAGCAAGAGCGCACCAAAGAGATTATAAAAGAACTGCTCTTTATTGATCCCCACTATAAATTTGATCCCTTTGATACGCCTAAGAGCGTGGTTGATTTGGCAGAAGCTGAGGCCCAAGAAATTTTTGTCAAAAACCAACGAATAATAAACGCTAAAAGCCAAAATGCCCAACTAAAAAGCCCTCCTGACTTTAGTTACAAGCCGTCGTTTTCAACTGTGTTCCTGCCTTTTGGGCTTCATTATTATTACACAGGATCCCCCACCAAAGGCAGCGTTCATCTAGCATTGCAAACCATAGGGCTTGTGGGCAACATCGGCGCTTTTTGGTGGAAACAAAGCTATTTGGAAAAATTTGGCGTTTCGCGTTTACGTGCGCCTGAAGACAAAAGCCGTTTTTATGCCGCACAGATCACTCAATATGTCGCCCTTTCAATGTTGATTGGCTCATTAGGGGTATCTATAATTGATGGCATAATAAGCTTGCAAGAAGGAAAACGCTAATGGCTCATCTTGTACTCAGCAACGCAAATAAGAGTTTTGCGATTTTTAAACGCCTTACCAGCATTGGCTCAGGCTTAGAAGCTGACATCCAGGTTCATAATTTAAACCTGGCCCCCTTGGCTGCCTATATAAGCCTGTCGAGTCCCACCTGTACGCTCATCGTTCCTCCTGATCAGCCACCAGCGTTGGTGAATAAGAGCCCTACGCGCAAACAAGTCTTAAGCGATAATCTAAGCTTTACTGTGGGTGATGCTGTTTTTACTTATCACGATAAGCAAAAACAAGCTGAAATCCCCAACCCGTCACCCACCCAAGGTCCGGCAATTAGGCACTTACTTAATTTTTGTGAACGCATTGCGCAGGAAAAAGATATCGAGACTCTTTTAAAGCGCCTGCTTAAAGAAATTACACAGCTAACCAATGCTGAACATGGCTTTTTAGTGCTTATAGAAGACGGGCGTATTGAAGTTAAAGTTCATGAATCCAAAGATTCTGCTTCTATTTTTGAGCATATTGGACCTATGAGCGATTCGATAATCAAAAAAGTAATTGATCAAAAAGAAGCAGTAATTATAAGCGATGCGCTTCATGATCACGAGTTTGCCTCGTCACATTCGGTGATTAACTATCGCTTAACATCGGTGATGTGCGTGCCGCTTATCTATCAAGGACATAGTTTTGGGGCTATTTATGTGGGCAATAACTCGTTTGTTAACGCTTTTGATCAGGCTTGCCTGGAGCTCATGACTATTTATTCCAGCCAAGCAGCGCTGTTGGTACAAAATGCGCTTCACATCAATGCGCTCAAGAAAAGAACCAAGAGTTTACAAGAGAGCCTAGAGCTAACCAAATTCGGTGGGATTATTGGCAGTTGCCAAAGTATGCAACAAGTTTTTATGCAAGTAGAAAAAGTAGCTCAAACCGACGTAAGTGTGCTCATCACGGGCGAGACCGGCACTGGCAAAGAGCTCATCGCCCGCGAGCTTCACCTGCGCTCACAACGCAAAGAAGGTCCTTTTGTGGTCATAAATTGCGGCGCTATTCCTGAAAATCTTTTAGAAAGCGAACTCTTTGGGCATGTGCGCGGTGCTTTTACGGGCGCTACTCATAGTCGAGTTGGTAAATTTCAAGCGGCACACAATGGCACTTTGTTTTTAGACGAGATCGGCGAGATGCCAATGCATTTACAAGTTAAATTACTGCGCGCCCTGCAAGATCATAGCGTTACCAAAGTTGGTGATAATAAAAGCGAAAGCGTTAATATACGCATAATAGCCGCTACCAATAAAGACTTATTAGACTGCGTAAAAAATAATATATTTAGAGAAGATTTATATTATCGGCTGAATGTCATACAAATCACTGCACCGCCCCTTCGTGATCGAGGCAATGATGTCTTGGTCATCGCTAATTTTTTCTTACAAAAATATGCCAAAATCTATGGCAAAGAAATTATTGGCATGGATGAAGAAGCACAAAATAGCCTGCTTAATTATCACTGGCCCGGCAATGTTCGCCAATTAGAAAATCGTTTACGAAGAGCTATCGTGATGTGTGACCACAATCGCATTAAAGCCGAAGATTTAGATATCAAAGACGAGATCAATAGCGCCGGCGTTATGCCTCTGGCCCAGGCTTTAGATCGTTTTCGCGATAAATATATCAACGAGTCACTCGAAAGAAACGCTCATAATCGCACTAAAGCAGCCAATGAGCTAGGAGTCGATCCGCGTACAATATTTCGTCATTTGGAAGCTAAAAAGAAGGATGCGACTAATCTATGAAGCAAATGTTAATATTATATATTTTATCAAGCCTGTGTTGCTGCATAGATTATATAAAACTTGACGTTGATCAAACACAAGATTTTTTAGCCAACTCTCCACCAGTTATTAATCTAGAACACATAAGCCCTCAACCAGCACGCTTAATCGAAAGCATTCGCGTGGGGCCTGATTGCAAAGGCCAGGATTTTAAGATCCCTCCTATTGAAGATAATAATATCAACGATGTGCTCTACTATTATTGGTATTTGGACAATCGATTGGTAGGGCCTCAGCTAAGTATTGAGGCTTCTAATCGCGATAAAGCTATTATTACGCTTTCGATTGACCAGCAATTTTTGCTTTCGCATCTCAACGGCAAGTTCCCACCTGATTTTTTTAATCACCCTCATATTCTTGAATTTTATGTACTAAATCTCCCGTATACTATTCCTGAGAGTCGTTATATTGAAAATACTCTTACAAATAACAAAAGAAATTATGATCGTGCTTACTGGATTATTATGTTTAATAATGACACATGTTAAATTGGCATAGATCTTGCATAAAAACTTAAGAAGGTGGCCGACATGAAAATAATTTTCTCGCTCCTACTCTTAGGTACCATGGCTTGTAAACCTGCCGATTTGGATTTATCGCTCCCGGTAAATTATGCCGAAGATCTCATCAGCAGTGGTGCCCAGGAACAACGGGTTCATATTGAAATAGAGCCACCTTCTATGCCTACGCAAGTGTTCTATCAGGTAAAAGCGCGAGACTTAGCTATGGGACTTACTCTAAGACCAACTAACCGGCTTGGGGGATGGGCCAAGGGTGGAAAAAAATATTTAGAGCGCGACCAACAAAAAGATAGCCATGACAGCCAAGCCCGTTTCAGTGACATTGTTGCCTTGAGCCCAGCACATAGAAATCCTCTTTCTACTCCGCGCGTACAACCTCTTTCAACTCATTTGGCTTCTGACCAAAGTTTCAGCATTGATCTGCTCGCAGGAGTGGCGTATGTGCTGGTACTTAATCCCGGCGGTCTTTATGGGCGTGCTCCGGTATATTTTAAGTGGGATGAAAAATCACTTGAGCCCCCGTTGGCTTTTAATCTCGACGAATATGGCCAATTTGTCTCTGGGCAAATCAAGTATAGCGGTACACAGAAAGATTTATGGCAAGTTCGTATTACTCAGGCCAATCGTTTGGTTTCAAGCGTGGCACAGGTAAAAAGAAACGGGCATTTTTTAGTCGAGCTTTCTAAAGAGACTTTTTTGGGCAATGACGTCCCACTTTTGCTCACCATTGAGCCCAAAGATGCGGAATCGACACTTCCTCGCTTTAATAAAGAGCTGAGCTTGGATGAACTTCTAACTCGTCCCAACCTGGGCCCTATTGACCTAGGGCGTTTACCCAAGGCTCTCTTGCTGAACATACACATAGCGGGCCCAGGAACTATTTATCTTAAGGGCCGCGTTGGTATGGGCGAAGTGTCGCTTAAAAAAGCTCTTAATATAGTGAGCCCTACTGTTTTTGAAGGACTTTATGAGGGCACCTACGAAATAGCTATTGTGCCTCCTGCTATGAGCCCCTGGGCCATGCAAGTAACGAAAAATATAGATATTACCAGCCCCAGCATGGACATGAGGCTTAAGTGGACTCCGCGCCAACTGGCCGTTATGCACGTGTTTGATGAAATGGCCAAGCCTATGGCAGGTGCACAGATCGCGCTTTCCCGCATAGGCGTTCGGGGCTCTAATGAAAGGGAAGATATTTTTTCCGACCGCCTTTTTTCTTTTACTGCTACCACCAACGATGCCGGCCAGGCTTGTCAGCGCCAAGGTGGCCTAAGCAATGGCAAACATAATGACTGCACGAGCATTGCTTTAGATGACGGACGTTATGTGGCACATGTTATTCCGCCAGCCGGAAGCCATTATGCTCATCTATGGCAGACTTTTGATTTTCCTGAAGAGCAAAATTTAGAATTTAAACTATTAGAAACCAAAATACTCAAAGGCAGACTCTTAAGCGCTGATTCCAAGTCACCCCTGCAGCAAGCCTACGTGACTATCTATGCGGTTGATTCAAGTCTCTTAAATGAACCCAAAATACTAGCCAATGCTATTACAGACGCTTTTGGCTATTTTCGAGCCTTTATACCTACATCGCAAAAAAGCTATTAGAAGTCCCCAGTTAGCTAGGAGCTAAGAACTGTACTTGCCTTATGGATCTTTCCAACTATACTAAAGACTGCACCTTATGAAAATCCACTTGGAGGCCCAGGTGACGGGACAAAAGCCACATCCTGATACGTCTACTCCCAGCAATTTGCCAAGCGAATTGCCAATCTTGCCATTGCGAAATAGCGTCTTTTTTCCCGGCGCCGTAATGCCGCTAACCATTGGACGCACCAAGACCATACGTTTGATCGAAGAAGCAACCAAAGAAAAAAGCCTTTTGGGTATTATTACTCAGCGAGCACCTGAGATCGACGATCCTGCGCTTGACGATCTCTATAAAGTCGGCACTGCGGCTCGTATTATTAAGCTCGCACGCGCCGGCAAAGATGGCTTTAATATAGTCGTTGAAGGTGTTTGTCGTTTTAAAGTCGATGAGTTTAACCAAAGTGATCCCTTTTTTACCGCCAAAATTTCTCCTTTGGTTGATGAGGGCTCGAGCGATGTCGAAGTAGAAGCCCTGTCGTTGAACTTGCGTAATACTGCTCGCGAAGTTATCGATCTTTTGCCTGAAATCCCTGTGATGGCTAAGCAATTGCTTGATTCTATTACAGCCCCGGGGCATTTGGCTGATCTTATTACGGCTAATATCGACGCTACTATTGAAGAAAAACAAGATGTCTTAGAAGCTGTGGCTCTTAAAAGACGCTTAGTCAAAGTCTTGGAGCTGCTCAATCGACAGTTTGAAGTCTTAAAGCTTTCTAATAAGATCAATACCCAAGTCAAAGGCGAAATGAGTAAGACCCAGCGCGAATATTATTTGCGCCAGCAACTTAAAGCCATTCGCGAAGAGTTGGGCGACAAAGACGATGAAGGCAATGGTCTTGAAGAGCTTAAAAAACGCCTCAAAGATGCTAACTTGCCTGAAGACGCGGAAAAAGCCGCCAAGCGCGAGCTTAAACGCATGAGTAATATGCAGCCCAGCCAAGCTGAGTATACCGTTGCTCGTACTTACCTAGACTGGCTTGCTGACCTGCCCTGGACGCGATCCAGCAAAGATAATCTCAATCTTGATAACGCCAAAAAAATGCTTGATTCCGATCATTATGGTCTCGAAAAAATCAAGAAAAGAATTATCGAATATTTAGCCGTGAGAAAACTCAAAGACGACATGAAAGGGCCCATCATATGCTTCTTGGGGCCTCCAGGCGTAGGTAAAACCTCTTTAGGCCGCTCCATCGCCCATGCCTTAGGACGCAAGTTTCATCGCATGTCGCTCGGGGGGGTGCGCGATGAAGCAGAAATTCGCGGTCATCGTCGCACTTATATTGGCGCTTTACCGGGCCGTATTATCCAGGGTATGAAAAAAGCCGGCACCAACAATCCGGTTTTCCTGCTCGATGAAATCGATAAAATTGGCCACGATTTTCGCGGTGACCCGTCTTCAGCCTTGCTCGAAGTACTCGATCCTGAGCAAAATAATAATTTTAGCGATCACTATTTAGATACGCCTTTTGATCTGTCCAAAGTACTCTTTATTGCCACTGCCAATGAAACCGAAACCATTCCAGCAGCCCTTAAAGACCGCATGGAAGTAATAGAGCTTCCGGGCTATACCCACGAAGAAAAGATCAACATCGCCAAGCGCCATCTCATACCTAAGCAAATTCAAGCTCACGGTATCACTGAAGACCATATAGAACTTCCCGATGAAACCTTGCAGCTTTTGGCTCACAGCTACACGCGCGAGGCAGGTGTGCGAAACCTGGAGCGCGAAGTTGCTTCAGTCTGTCGTTATGTTGCAGTGCTAGTAGCCAAATGGAAGCAAGAAAACGACGATAAGCCTTTCAAAAGAATAGTGATCGACAAAGAACAGCTGGAAAAAATCCTAGGCCCTGAACGCTTCTACAACGAAACTTCCGAAAGAACCTCTATCCCAGGCATTGCCACTGGCCTTGCTTGGACTGCAGCCGGTGGAGATTTGCTCTTCATCGAAGCTACCCGCATGGGCGGCAAGGGCTCTTTGATTCTCACCGGCAAACTCGGTGAAGTCATGAAAGAATCCGCTCAAACCGCTCTTTCATGGGTCAGAAGCCGCGCCACTGATTTTGGCTTAGCCCCTTCTTTAAGCGAGCATTTCCTAGACAAAACCGACATCCACATCCACTTCCCCGCCGGCGCCATCCCCAAAGACGGCCCTTCTGCTGGTGTAACCATCATCACCGCCTTGATCTCCCTGCTCACAGGCCGTAGAGCGCGCGCCAACGTCGCCATGACTGGCGAAGTGACCTTGCGCGGCTTGGTCTTACCCGTAGGCGGCATCAAAGAAAAAGTCCTCGCCGCCCATCGCGCCGGCGTCAAGCAAGTGATCATGCCAGCCCGCAACCAAAAAGACTTAGACGATATACCCAAAAATGTCCGCTCTGACATTAAGTTCATCTTCGCCAAAAACGTCGACGATGTCTTGGAGGCAGCGTTAATACCGGAAAAACCTAAGAAAAAAGAAATCAAGCTTTCTAGCCAAGAGCAGGAAGAAGCGCAGGCTTAGGCCGATAGCCTTACTGTGATTGGCGCGATCGAGGTGATTTTTCGAACACTGAGGCTGCTCTTGGGAACTCGGTAAGAAAAACAGAGCGCAGGGAAAGGCTTACGGTATTACTTCTTTTCAAGCCTTTCATTTTGCCCCAGTTATCTAATTTAAAATCAGGAAGCTCTTCTCTTGACTGCGGCAAGTTCGCTAAAAATTGGCTCATGGCATCTGAAGAAGAATAATTGCGGGTTTTTATACTACGATGGGATTTATTAAGTTGCCGGCGAAAGTTAGTTAATAATCGTATGCTGTTCCAATTAATTAAGCGGCCATTGCTCGATTTAAAAAGCCCTAGTTCTTTGATTGCTTCTAAATCATGCGCATGAACACACATGGCCAATGTATGAAATTTGTTATCATTCCGTAGTTGATTAATTATTGATCTATAATTTCCAAAATTGTCTTGAAACTTAATAAGATTGTTTTCTAACAAAATCTTGTCGCTGAGATTTTTTTGAATAGCAGTTGCACCCAGGCTCATTGCAATAGGAAAAGCCCCCATGAGGTCACCCTCATCGATGAGCATATCAACAATACGATGCCAAAAAATATACTTCCTTTCGATCTCGTCTGTTTCGCGATAATACAAAATACTTAGTTCTATGTATTTAGATAATTTATTTATATAATTAACAAAATTATCTATGGCTGAATTGTCAATATTTAATAAAGCATATTGAACCCAAACCGAAGCGGGAATGGCAAGCATTAACTGCTGTGAGTTCTGGATAATCCCTTGAGCAAAGTCATGAGCGATAGCTGGTAAATCGCGCTGGTTAACGGGAGCATAATGCGGTATGATAGCTTCTTGTGCGCGAATATAGAGCTTATAGTTATCCGCAATAAGCAGTAAGAGATTATGCTCACAGCGTAAATTTAACAGAGAAGCTATAATAGTAGTAATCTGCCGATGAGATAAAAAATTATCTTGTAAAAACAAATTTTTATAATAACGTAAAAGTATATTTATATGACGCTTTTTAAGTAATTTTTTGCTCCATAAATATTCCATAATCATAGCTACATCTTCTGGGCTTGAAAATAAGTCTAATACAGAGCTTAATTTATATAAATTTCTTTCGCTATTGTGTTCTTGCGTAGCATAAAGCAGTAGATCAATAATTAATTTAGTTTGGTGAGTACTACGAAAAGATTTTTTTTCTTCTAAGAAGTCAGGATGTACGTCAAAAAAATAATACATGGCTAATAATATAGTATCTTTATTAGCCTTAGCACCGGCAGCTATTAAGTATCTTACAGCCTTGTCATCTTTCATTTTAATAGCAACGCTTAAGACCGTATCGCCCTCCCAATTTTTGAGGCGGTCCCAATGTTGATTGAGCCTCATTTCACGCTTGAGGCACCGATAATTTGGCTCTCGTAGACAAGCAAAGATGGGATGCTCAGCGTGTGCGCCCCAGGCCCAGAACAAAGATGCCAGAAAATAGCTCATAATTACTTTTTTCATGGCCACTATTCGGCTGGCGTAGCTGTTTTGTTGCGTTAAAATATATATTATTGGTTAATAAATTATAACAAGTCAGCATTGACCTGGTTTTTATGGGTTGAGCAAAGACGCCTATTTTAAAACCCCAGCAAAAAGATCCCCCTTCTCATAAATACGCTGAGGCATGGTTTCGATCGTAAAATCCAAAGGATTAAGCCCCGGTTTTACTTCATCCCAACTTAAAGGCGCTGATACTGGGGCATACGCCACTGGGCGCAGGCTGTAGGCTGAGGCTATTGTTTGGTGACGAGCATTGCGTAAGTAATCTATGTATACTTTTTGTTGTCGAGCGCTTGGTTTATGTTCTAATGAAATAAGTTTGGGAAGTTTTTTTTGTGCTAAAATCCCAACTTGTTTAGCCAGTTCTCGAGATTGCTCAAAAGTAGCCTTGGAGTTGAGAGGCACAAATATATGAAGCCCTCGTTTGCCTGACGTTTTACAGAAATTTTTAAGACTCATAGAATCAAGTATTTCATGTATAACTAAAGCTACTTGTATAACATAATTAATAGCCAGATCTTCAGGATCTAAATCTATCACCATATAGTCAGGACGGTCCAAATGGGGAGTGCGAGCATGAAAGGGATTAAGCTCGATGCAACCAAGATTAGCGGCATAAAGCAGAGCGTTGGTGGTATTGATTGCCAAATAATCAACTATTCTTTCTTGATGTGAAACCGCAATAGTCTTGAGGCCTGGCGGCAATTGGTCGAGATTTACTTGCTTTTGAAAAAAACTTTCGTGATCGATGCCATTTGGATAACGATTCATCACAAAGGGACGATTTTTAAGATAAGGCACAATAAGGGGTGCCAGGGTCTCGTAGTAATTAATTACATCGCCTTTGGTGTAGCCAAGTTTTGGCCAAAAGACTTTATCAAGATGGGTGAGTTTTAGATGCATGGGCTGCGTGTTTTATCCATAGCCAGGACTCTTTAGAGCCAGAATAAGAAGTTTTTATCAGCGAATAAGTGCCTTTAAGTCTTAGCCCCCTTAGTTCGAATTTCACATGGCCCTTATTGAGGCCTTCGCGCATGTGAGCTTCGATTTCATTAACGCTTTCAAGTTCAGGAATAGTATAAGTGCCATGATCCCATATTTCCACCGTGCCCGCACCGTAATGCCCCTCGGGGATCACACCGGCAAAATCTTTATAGCGATAGGGATGATCCTCAACCATAATAGCGAGCCGTTTTTCTTTGCTTGTGCGCGGGGGGCCCTTGGGAACGGCCCAGCTTTTTAAGACGCCATCAAGCTCGAGGCGCAAGTCATAATGCAAATGACTCGCATTATGCTTTTGCACCACAAAGATTAGCTCTTGATGTTTTTTGCTCACGCGCGCTTTGGGCTCGGGGCTTTTCGATAAAGTGCGTTTGGATTTATAAGCGCGCAAACTGTTCATAGCTACATAGGCATGCAGCCAAGCTATAATTACACGCTGTATGAACTTAGCGATGCGCATCATGAGATTCGTTGATTACACCACAACCTATGCGTCCACCTGAATCACCGGCGGGCTGGCTTTTTAAGTCGTCGGTGCTGGCGTGAAGAACAATGCTTTTGCCAATAATATTTTTCCAGTTAGTAGCGTCACTCTTGGGAATGCCTAAGTTTAAAATTCCTATACCTTCGTTGCTGATCACAATGTTGCCCAAATCTCCCATGTGATAAACATGAGGATCAGCGCTGCCGTGATGGTGATGATCGGGATTATAATGAGGGCCGGCTGAAGAAGCATCAAGAGCACTGCAATCGCCTTTTTCGTGGATGTGAATGCCGTGTAAGCCCGGTGTCAGATTTTTGGCAACGACCAATACTTGAACGCCATCGTTATTGTGCGTAAACCAGGCTTTACCATGCGCGTGAGAGTTTGAGCGAGATTCGATGGCCGAAACGGCAAAAATCTCGCCTGCTAGAAGCTCTTGAGGATCATATTCGTTGAGTGAGATTTCTTTAAAATGCTTGTGATTATGCACGGTCTGGCAGCCGGCGAGTAGCAAAGGGAGTAGCAAAAGAGCTTTTTTCATAGGGATCTCGAGTCGTTAGGTAGATGCTTGGATAATATACCTGGAAAAGAGAGCTAACAAATTTAATAACGCTAAGTACGAGAAGCTAAATTTGGTTCATATTGCCGCTAACATCTCAAACCTTCTGCAAAAGCGTCAAAAATGCTGGTCCTGCTTGGTGAAGATGGGGCATAACGCTTACACCATAAGGGCCTATGGTGCCCAGTGGCGAATCAAGAGCAATGATTCTAAAAGTCTCGCCCTTTTTCTTAATCAGCTTTTTAATCACACCTTCGTTTTCATCAGCGTTAATAGAGCAAGTCGCATACATCACGTAGCCTTGGGGCTTAAGCGCTAAGAGAGCAGAGCATAAAAGAGAGTACTGACGCCCGGGTAAACTTTTTCTAAGGCCGTTAAATTTGGCTAAAAGACGAGGGTTTTTTAATACATGTTGTTCGCTGGAACACGGAGCATCGAGCAAGATAGCATCAAAGCTACCAGGAGTTTTAAGAGCAAAAAAGCTCGCGTCATAATTGGTTATTTTAATGAGGTTATGCAGCTCAAGAGGCACATAGGAGCTTATAACTGAACGCAAGCGTTGTACACGCGCACTTGAAAGGTCGTTAGCTACAAACTCTAGATTATTATAGCGCCTACTCAGCATGACCAATAACTTGCCGCCAGGTGCTGAGCACATATCGAGTACTCTCATTCCGGGCGAGAGCGGCAGCAGGAGTGGGGCTAGGAGGGAAGATTTATCCAAAAAATAATGGCTCATGAGATTATTACAGCGCTTTGGAGCCACGTCTTTGGGTAAGCGCCAATAGTTAAAGCCCAGCAGCATCTCGGCTTGTGCCTGCGTTATTTCGCTCGGTTGTTGGGACTCAAGAAAAGGGTTAATCAGTGCTATTTTGTCATCGTGATTAATAAGACTAGTAATAATATTATTTATATTCGAGCCATAAAACTGGGAATAAGTATGAGTAAATTTAGCGATTGACATAATATAATTTTATATTGGAAATTATGAATAGTAAATGCCACAAAAAGCTTAGTGACAGAAATAAAATATTGCCGGTAAAAAATATGCCTAATACCACGTGTGCTGCGAGAGCTAAAACAATTAGCGCTAGAGCTGATCCTGATGGTTTATTGGTGATGCATAGATAAAAATTAGCGAGAGCTAATAATAACACATAAATAAACGCATATTTTTGTGAAACAAATTGTCTACATATGTAAGCGTAGTTGTCATAAATAATTATGCTTAATATTATAACAGAAAAGCATGCCCCTAAGAAAACTGTTGCAGCGGCAAAATCTTTGGCTTTTTTGATCAAGCTTGAGTGAGCAAGGCCCTGGTTATCGCAGCAGCTTTCCACAGCGCTGTTGAGTAGCTCTAAAGCCAGGATTAGAAAAATTAAGAGTAAAAAAATTATCTGATTAGAAGAGCCAAAATCTACTATATAATTACTAATTAAAACTACCAACCCAACGAGCCATAAGACGCGAAAATTGCGTTCGAATACGAGAGCATCAGCGAGGCCATCAAGGGCAAATGCAAAGCTTTTGACTAAATCTTTCACGAGGCAACGCCTTTTTCTGCATGATAACTTGAGCGTACAAGAGGGCCGCTTTCTACGTGAGAGAAGCCTAAGGTGTGAGCAAAAATTTTTAATTCCTGAAAGAGTTCGAGCGGGGCATAGCGATGAACGGGATGGTGCCAGCTGGTGGGGCGTAAATATTGGCCGATGGTTATTTGATCGACATCATGAGTACGTAAGTCACATAGGGCTTCCTTGATTTCGTTGTCTTCTTCGCCCAGCCCCAGCATAAGTCCGCTTTTGGTGCGAAGAGCAGGATTTTGTGCTTTGGCGGTTTTTAGGAGTGTTAAAGAGCGTTCGTAACGGGCACCGGAGCGAATTTTTGGGGTGAGTCTTCTTACTGTTTCAAGATTATGATTAAAAATCGTGGGTGAAACACTGGTAACTATATACAGGTTTTCATCACTGCCCAAAAAATCAGGTACTAGGACTTCCACGCTCATATGGGGGGCTTGTGCGCGTAGTGCGATGAGGCAGCGAGCAAACTGTGAGGCTCCGCCGTCGGGGAGGTCATCGCGTGCTACTGAGGTAATAACCACGTGTTTGAGATTCATGGCCAAAGCGCTGCTGACTAAACGTTGAGGCTCTTCAAGATCAGGAGGATTAGGGCGTAGCTTTGACTGCACGTTACAGAAACGACAGGCTCTGGTGCACTGGTTGCCTAAGATCATAAAAGTTGCTGTGCCTAAATCCCAACACTCGCCCATGTTGGGACATGCAGCTGATGAACACACCGTGTTGAGGCGTTGCTGGCTCATGAGTCGCGCGATTTTGGCAACGCGATCGCCACTGGGCGCTTTGACTCTGAGCCACGCGGGCTTGGGGGTACATAGATTTAGAGCTTCTTGCATAGCATCTCTTAGGGTGTAGCCGTCCAGTTTTCGAGGGTATCTTTGAGATCACGCATGAATATGTCGGCAGTAGCACCATCAATGAGGCGGTGATCAAAAGATAAGCTCAGGAGGCCGCAGCGTCTAATTGCAATTACGTCAGTGCCGTCGATTTCTAAGACTACTGGTTCTTTCTTGATATTACCAACACCCAAAATAGCTACTTGAGGTTGATTAATAATCGGTGTGCCGATCAATGCCCCATAGTTGCCAGGATTGGTAATAGTAAAAGTACCGCCCGATAGCTCATCAGGCTTAATCTTTCGTGCGCGTACGCGCGAGCTCAAATCAGCAATAGTGTGCGCTAGGCCGCGCAAGTTTTGCATATCGGCGTTTTTGATCACCGGTACCATAAGGCCAGGCTCTGGATTATCGATAGAGACAGCGATGCCTAAGTGAATGTCTTTCTTAAAAATTATCGCTTCTTTGGTGAGCGTGGCGTTTAAATAGGGATGGCGTTTTAATACTTGGCATACGGCGGCAGCCAAAAAAGTTGTGTAAGTAAGCGAGACCTGCTCATCTTTTTGAAACTGGTCTTTGTAGGCAGCTCTGACTTTATCGATAGCAGTATAGTCGATCGCAAAAAAAGTCGTCACATGGGCGCTGGTGCTGCGAGAAGCAAGCATATTCTCCATGATCACCCGACGCATGGTCGAAATAGGTTTAACCGTCTCGCGCTCGCCTGAGGGTGAAAGAGCTGCGGGTAAGCTTGGCTGTGAAGGGGTGCCTCGTTGGCTCAAGTACTGCACAATATCGGTTTTCGAGACCCGCCCTCCACGGCCCGATCCAGCAATAGCATTGAGTTCACACTCGCTTAAGCCGTGCTCAGATGCTATACGCCTAACGAGCGGTGAGAAGAAAGATGCCATCGAGCTTTCTTTATCGTGGTCGTTGTTGGTCGCTGGTGGAGGGGGGCTAAAAGTTTGTACAACGGCTGGTGGAGTTGGTGCGGGTGTGGGAGTTGATTGAGGAGCAGGGGAAAG